>ENA-OQCX01000516-OQCX01000516.1-human-gut-metagenome-genome-assembly--contig:-NODE-516-length-19987-cov-2.081370_pt1 | contig 19987 bp, 35 predicted proteins | sample MGYA00242762_ERZ504587 | MGnify/ENA primary metagenome ERZ504587 (study PRJEB26092, sample SAMD00036337) | human gut metagenome | host: Homo sapiens | study: EMG produced TPA metagenomics assembly of... | reverse complement strand
CTTCAAAGCCACACATGCCCTTCAGATAGCAACAATCGAGCAGGAACTCCCTGCCCGATCCACTTTATGTTCTCAGTCAGCTCTGAAACCCGATTGAAACTTCCGGTCATGCAAACTGTTTCCATTTTTATCTTCTGTTCAAAATACTACCAGCTTCTCCATGACACCCTCCGCCAGCTCAGAGCTTTTGCAGGCACACATAATAGTGTCATCTCCAGCAATGCAGCCCAGGATTTCCGGCCATTTCAAGGCATCCAGGGCGGTGGCAACTCCCATTGCCATTCCGGTAACTGTTTTGATCACTACCAGATTCTGTCCAACCTCAATGGACACAACCGCATCATTTAACACTCTTGTATACTGGTCCCCAAGCCCTGGCTGTGTATCCTGCAGGATGGCATAGCGGGATTTCCCGTCTTTTCCTGCAACCTTGGTCATTTTCAGTGCACGGATATCTCGTGAAACCGTAGCCTGTGTCACCTTAAAACCGGCTTCATTCAATCTGGCTGCAAGCTCTTCCTGTGTATCTATGTCATATTCTTTTATCAGTTCGATAATTTTCTCATGTCTTGCTAATTTCACTTCTTAACCTCCCCTGCAAAGATTTTCTGCCCTGAAGTCTGTTAAAAAAGGCTGTCACTTACAATACCCCTTTTTCAAACAAGCCCTGAAGGAACCTTTGCAACGCATTCTGAAAATGATATTATCAATAAAATTCCCATACTATAATTAATACTTATAATAATATTTGTATTCTAACGCATTAAAAAAATCAGCTATCCCTCATTTTGTCTCAACACTTCAACAAAACTAAGATGATTCAGCTTCAAAATCCTGGTTTTCACCTCTGCCTTCCGGATCACAATCTTATCTCCTGTGATCATTGGAATTTCAGAATCCCCATCAAAAGAAGCCAGTCCTTTTTCACAATCCTGGTGACGTCCCTCTCCCATTTCCACCGTGATCACATCCTCCGCCGGGAAAACAATGCTTCGGCTGTTCAGAGTGTGTGGCGCGATCGGTGTCATAATCGTCATCTCTCCACTTGGTGAAACAATAGGACCGCCAACAGAAAGGCTGTATCCTGTCGAACCTGTAGGTGTGGAAATAATAATTCCATCAGCGTTATAAGAGTTCAGATATTCGTCATTGACAAAATTTTTAAATCTTACAACACGAAGGGGACCTTCCCTTGCAATTACAATGTCGTTTAAGGCAATATCCTTGCCAATGACCCTGTCTCCCCGGTAAACAGTCCCGGAGAGCATCATTCTCTCTTCCACCTCGTAGACATCCTCCGTAAGCTTGTCAAGAGCCTGGTATACAGACTGCCTGTCCACCTCAGCCAGAAAGCCCAGATTTCCAAGATTGACTCCCAGAAGGGGAATCTGACTGCGCTTCTTATCGTGAGCCGCCTGAATGTCTCTGGCAGCCTGAAGAAGGGTTCCATCACCGCCAAGTACGATAATGCACTGTGTTTCTTCCGGAATCTTTCTTGGATCCGTATAGTGGAACGGACCTGCAGTCTGTCTTCCTGCAAGCTGAACTTCACAGTGTCCGCCTCTTTTTCCAAGATAATCCACTACCCGGTCTGTAAATTCCAGATTTTTATCTTTTTCATTGTTGGTTATAATATAAAACTTATTCATACCAAAGTCCTGTATCTGTTTACTGCCCCTGTAAGCAACAGCATTCAACTGCATACTATTTTTCTGCCGGTTTATCCAATGCTCCGTGTGCCTGTGCAACCACATCCTCCACTTTCACAGTAAGACTGTCCGGAACCTCCGTTCCCTCCGGTCTTTTCTTCAGATGCAGAAGATATTCAATATTTCCCTCTGGTCCTTTGATCGGAGAAAAAGAAAGATGGCATGGCTCGAGGGAAATACTCATGGCGAAATCCCTCACCTTCTCTATCACTTCCTCGTGTACAGCAGGATCACGGACAACCCCTTTCTTTCCCACCTTTTCCCTGCCAGCCTCAAACTGGGGTTTTATCAGGCAGACGATTTCGCATCCTCTGTAAGAAGATTTCGCACAGGTCCCAGTATCTTGGTCAGGGAAATAAAGGAAACGTCAATAGAGGAAAATGCAGGTTTCTCCTGGATATCCTCCGGTACCACATAGCGAATGTTGGTTTTCTCCATGCACACAACTCTTGGGTCGTTGCGAAGCTCCAGTCCAGCTGGCCATATCCCACATCAATAGAATATACCTTCACACCGCCATTCTGAAGCATACAGTCTGTAAAACCGCCTGTAGAGGCGCCTACATCCATGCACACCTTCCCCTCAAGACTTACATCAATTCATTCATTGCTTTTTCAAGCTTCAGGCCGCCACGGCTTACATATGGAAGGGTGTTTCCTCTGACTTCCACTTTCACCGTTTCAGTAAACATGGAGCCTGCTTTATCTTCCTTCTGACCATCTACATAAACCTGTCCGGCCATGATATATGCTTTTGCTTTTTCTCTGGAAGGTGCAAGAGCGCGCTCCACCAGCATCATATCCAATCGTTTCTTCATTCTCTTATTCCTTCTGAATAGTTACCTGAAATTTTCTTTATCTTCTCTGCAATGGCATTGGCGCTAAGCCCCAGCTGTACCCTAAGACTGTCCACACCTCCATGAGGCACAAAACGATCCGGAATAGCCACTGGCAGCACCTGGATACCAGGATGATGTTCTTCCATATAACCGCATACCTGCTGTCCAAAGCCACCATTTTGCACATTTTCTTCTACTGTTACCACCAGGCTGTGATTCCGCGCCAGCTGATCCAGCAAAGCTGTATCTAATGGCTTTACAAATCTGACATTTACAAAGGTAGAATCAATTCCTTCCTTCTGTAATTCACTGCAGACCTCTGCACAGATCTCCACCATGCTTCCAAGTGCCAGAACTGCTACCTTACAACCGCTGTGAAGGACTTCACTTTTCCCCATCTCCACAGCTGTCTGATATTCCTGCAGCCCCTGATATGCATTACCTCTTGGGTAACGGATTGCTACCGGGCCATCCGCTTTCACAGCAAAGCGAAGCATTTCCTTTAACTCCCAGTCATTCTTCGGTGCCATCACTGTCATTCCAGGCATCATGCTGAGATAGGAAATGTCAAAATTGCCCTGATGTGTCTCACCATCTGCTCCAACAAGACCTGCCCTGTCCACTGCAAAGATCACATGAAGCTTCTGCATGCACACATCGTGAAGCATCTGATCCACAGCTCTTTGCAAAAAGGAGGAATAAATGGCAACCACCGGGACTACTCCGCCAAGTGCCAGTCCGGCTGCAAAGGAAACTGCATGCTCTTCTGCAATTCCCACATCAAAGAACCGGTCTGGAAATCTCTGGGAAAACTTTTTCAGCCCGGTACCATCAGGCATGGCAGCTGTAATGGCAACCAGCTTCTCTTCTTCTGCTGCCACCTGGCACAAAGCATCTGCAAACACATCCGTATAGCCCGGACAGACCTTCTTCTGGGTTGGCTTTCCAGTCTTGATGTCAAACGGTCCGATTCCATGAAACATATCCGGATTCTGTCTTGCAGGTTCATAGCCACGTCCCTTTTCTGTAAGAACATGAACCACAACCGGTCCCTTCACACGCTTTGCCTCATTAAAAAGACGCATCATCTGGCGCATATTATGCCCGTCCACCGGTCCAAGATAGGTCAGGCCCATATTTTCAAAGAGCATTCCCGGAATAAAAAGCTGCTTAATGCTGCTTTTCGTCCTTCTCACAGCATCCACCATAGCGGTTCCCACACGGGGAATCTTTTTTACCGCCTTATTCAAGCTCATTTTCATTCCGGTGTATGCTTCTGCAGTACGGATCGCACTGAGATAATTTGACATTCCTCCTACATTTGGAGAGATTGACATATTATTGTCATTTAAAACAATTATAAAATTGGTATCCAATTCGGCTGCATTATTCAGCGCCTCATAAGCATACCGCCTGTAAGCGCACCATCGCCGATCACAGAAACCACATGATAATTCTCTCCAAGAAGATCCCTTGCATGCACATAACCAAGGCCTGCAGAAATAGAATCTGAGCTATGTCCCGCGTCAAAAGAGTCGCAATTGCTCTCCCCTCTTTTGGGAAAACCACTCAGTCCGCCTTCCTTGCGCAGGGTCTCAAATTCACCTTTTCGTCCGGTGAGGATCTTGTGAGTGTATGCCTGATGGCCTACATCCCAAATCAGCTTGTCATCTGGAAAATCCAGTACATTATGCAGTGCCAGTGTAAGTTCTACCACTCCAAGATTGGATGCCAGATGTCCTCCTGTCCTGCTGACGGATTCAATCAAAAAGCTTCGTATTTCTTCTGCCAGCTGCGGAAATTCAGCCAGAGGAATTTTGTGAATATCGTTGGGCTTTTTTATTTTATCCAGAATCATTTGTATCCTTCTTTCACTTCCTGCGTCCCACCAGCTCGTTCACCAGAGTAAACAGGAATTCATTTTTCTTATTCAGTCCTTCAAGCAAAGTAACTGCCTCATCTGACAGCTTCTTCACCTGCTGTGATGCTTTCTCAATTCCCATAAGTGTCACATAAGTAGTCTTATGGTTCTTCTCATCACTGTGAATTGGCTTACCCAGCTCTTCCTCGGTGCTGGTCACATCCAGGATATCATCCTGGATCTGGAACGCAAGGCCGATATTTTTTGCTGCCTTTTCTACTATAGCAGTCTCTTCTTCCGTGGCACCTCCAAGAATTGCGCCTGTCATCACAGAAGCTTCAATAAGTGCAGAAGTCTTATTCTCATAAATATAATCAATCATCTCACGGCTCATAGGCTTGCCGTCATTTTCCACATCCACACTCTGTCCGCCAAGCATTCCGTAAAGTCCGGTCTTATGGGACATTACCTTCAGTGCCTGAATCACATGTGCCTGACAATCTGGTGTATCTGCCGTGTCAAAAGCTGTAAGCATCACTTCATAAGCATAATTGAGAAGTGCCACACCGCTAAGAACCCCCATAGCTTCCCCATAAACTTTATGAGTAGTAAGACGTCCTCTCCGGTAATCGTCATTATCAAGAGCCGGAAGATCATCATGGACCAGTGAATGGGTATGAATCATCTCCATTGCTGCCATAAAAGGATATGCCAGCTTCTCTTCTCCTCCAAACAGCCTTAAGGTTTCCAGGATCAGCATAGGCGAAGGCGCTTTCCTCCTGCCAGAATACTGTAATTCATTGCCTGTGCCATAGTCTTCGCAAAACCTTCCTCTGCAGGAAGATAAGACTGGATCACTTTATTAATTTCTTCTGTTCTTTTCTTTAATTCATCTTTGAAAATTCACCAAGCTCCATCCTCATTCATCTGCAGCATTTTTTTCTCTACGGTATCAAGCTTATCATTGCAATATTTCAGAAGCTCCATTCCCTGTTTATAAAGGCGAAATGAATCTTCCAGGGAGGTCTCACGGTCTTCCAGCCTTCCCGCCAGACATCCAGCTCTGAAAAAGCCTCCTCCAGAGTTTTCTCTTCTTTTTTCTCATCAGCCATCCTTCCGCACCTCCGTCTTTATTGCTGCACACATTGTGCACAGAAGTCTTTTACTAGCTATGCACGATCTGCATGCTGACTTTATTTTTCACTGTCTGTATCTGCTCCGTAACTGCTGGCTTTTGTATTCTGTACAGACGCCTCTATTGTACCATCTGTAACATAAATCAGCAGACCATCCCCTTGTTTTACCTGTGAAACGCTTGTCAATGTCTTTCCTTCCTTATCAGAAACGTAGGAGTAACCCTGATTCAGCTTCCGAAGAGGAGAAAGACCGTGAAACCTTTCCAGATAGAGGGACAGTCTGTTGTCTTTTATCTTTTATCTTTTGTTCCATGGCAGACTGGATTCGTTCCTGCACATCTGCCGCATACTGCTGACGGTCACGCAGACGGCTCTCTGGATCAGATACTGAAGACGTGTTCCATATCTTTCCAGTTTTGCCTGTTTACGTCAATTTTATTCCACACTGCCCGTTCCAGCCGTTCCTGATACCCTTGCATGGAATTCAAAAGAGTCCGGCAGTCAAAATAGGCGAGTTCTGCCGCTGCTGAAGGTGTAGGGCACGAAGATCCGCCACAAAATCCGCGATGGTAAAGTCAGTCTCATGTCCCACTGCAGAAATTACAGGTGTATGGCACTCAAAAATCGCCCTTGCCACCTCTTCTTCGTTAAAAGCCCATAGTTCCTCAATAGAACCACCGCCCCGGCCTACAATGATCACATCCACGCCTGCCTCGTCCAGCATGCGGATACCACGTACAATACTGGCCGCTGCTCCCTCTCCCTGCACAAGTGCCGGGTAAAGAATACTCTGGATAAAAGGATTTCTTCGGGTGGAAACGTTGATAATATCCCGAATCGCAGCACCTGTAGGAGATGTGACAATTCCCACTCTGTGGGCAAATTCCGGTATGGGCTGCTTGTACTCCTGTGCAAACATTCCCATATCCTCCAGCTCCTGCTTCAACGCCAGGTATCTTTCATAAAGCGCACCAGCTCCCTCTAAAGTAATCTCCTTCGCATAGAACTGATATGCGCCATCTCTTTCATAAACATCTACTCTGCCCCCGGCTATCACCTTGTCTCCGTCTTTCATGCGGAAAGCAAGACCTCTTCTGGAACCTGCGAACATAACGCATTTCAGTGTGCCGCCTTCGTCCTTCAAGGTAAAATAGATGTGTCCTGTGGAGTGGTATTTACAGTTGGATACCTCTCCCTTTACATAAATATTCTGTAAAAAATAGTCCTGGGTAAACATGTTCTTCACATAGCGGTTTACCTGACCAACAGAATAGACATTATTCATTTTTATTTTCCGGTGCCCTGGAGCTTACATTGCGGTTGACAACTACCACCTTTTTGGAAGGATCCTTTACCTTGAAACCGGATTTCGGTCTTGCAGAGGTCTGTTCTTCTTTCTTAGAAGATGCCTTTCTTGCAGCAACCTTCTTATCCGGGTTGGCAATCTTTCCAAGGATTCCGTTTACGAATGCACCGGACTCTTCAGAACCGAAGCATTTCGCCAGTTCTACAGCCTCATTGATGGCAACTCCTACCGGCACTTCCTCTTTCTCATATTCAAGCTCATACACAGCCAGACGAAGAACTGTCAGATCAACACGGTTCATACGGCTTGTCTTCCATCCATACTGATGCTGTTCAGCTTCTCATCAAGCTCATCTGTGTGGTTCATAATGTTCATATATTTGCGGCTGATATAGTCCCGGTCGCTCTCTTCCAGATTCTCAATATCAGCTAAATATAAAGCCAGCTGCTCTTCCATTTCTTTCTGTGTATTAAACTCGCTGATAAAAAGCAGCTTAAAAATATGTTCTCTCTGTTCCCTTCTTCTCATGTTTCCTCCTACTATCTGTAACTCCCGAAAATCCCTGCAAAGAAATGCCAGCTCACGCAGACATTCATAGAAAAAAAAGGAAAGGTTTACTTTCCTTTTTTCGTTTACTTGCTTTTTTCATTCTCCATATCTACGCTTGCAATATGAATATTGACATCTGCAACCTCAAGTCCTGTCATGTTCTCAATGGCTGCTTTTACTTTCTCCTGAACCTTCTTGCTGGTCTCAAGGATATTCATGCCATATTCAATATTCAGGGTAAGGTCAACGCTTACCACACTGTCAACAATTTCAACCTTAACTCCCTTGGAGAGATTCTTCATTCCAAGCTTGCTTACCAGCTCATTGGTAATATTACCTGCCATGGAGCAACTCCGTCTACTTCTGTAGCGGCAAGTCCGGCGATAATAGTAACGACCTCATCTGCGATCTGAACCTCACCGATTCCCTCAATATCCTGTATTTTATATGTTGTTCTCTTCTCTGCCATGCTTACAAACCTCCTAGGTTTAATCTGCCGGCTGCCGAAAAATTCGCATCTTTCCACGAGGCCAGCGTCAAATCTGCCTTACGGCGTATTTACACGAAACGGATCATCCCACGCATCTGCGCAGTTCTATTTCTATCCGAGACTTTCTTTAATTATAGCAAAATGCGTCAAAAATGAAAAGAGTTATTTACTGAATTCTGTTAATATTAAATCCGGATTTCTGTCTTCTGTCATGCCCACACTCCATGCATTGATAAACAGAAGCAACGGATTGCCTTTCAGATCTGTAACCTTCTTCATGTCAGAAGTTCCGACGATCTTGTCCACCTGAATCTCATCCTTGTTCGCAATCCATCTGATGTGCTCATATGGCAGATTTTCCAGACGAATTTCCACATTATACTCGTTCTCCAGACGATATTTCAAAACATCAAACTGGAGCACACCAACAACGCCCACAATGATCTCTTCCATATTTCCGTAAAGCTCCTGGAAAATCTGGATGGCACCTTCCTGTGCGATCTGGTTAATTCCCTTTACAAACTGCTTTCTCTTCATGGTATCCAGAAGTCTTACCCTTGCAAAGTGCTCCGGTGCAAATGTAGGAATGCCCTCAAATGCAAATTTTTTTCCAGGCGTACAGATCGTATCTCCAATAGAGAAAATACCGGGATCAAATACACCGATAATATCTCCTGCATAAGCCTCCTCAACTACATGGCGTGACTCAGCCATCATCTGCTGGGGCTGAAGAAGTCTCATCTTCTTATCCCCCTGTACATGATAAACCTCCCTGGGAGGCATCGAATTTGCCGGAGCAGATGCGCATAAATGCAACTCTGTCACGGTGAGCCTTATTCATGTTTGCCTGAATCTTAAATACAAAAGCAGAAAAATCATCGCTCATAGGATCAACAAGACCTGAGTCTGCCATTCTTGGAAGAGGTGACGTAGTCATCTTCAGGAAATGCTCCAGGAAAGTCTCAACACCAAAATTGGTAAGAGCGGATCCAAAGAACACAGGAGTCAGTTCTCCCTTACTTACCATCTCCTGATCGAGCTCGGCACTTGCGCCATCCAGAAGCTCGATTTCCTCCAGAAGCTGTTCTTTCTGCTCCGGATCCATAACCTCAAGTGCATGAGGAGAATCCAGATCGATTTCCTCAATAGTTCCCTCCTTGGTACCTTTCTGGGTATCTGTGAAAGTAAGGATCTTATTCGTGTTGCGGTCGTAAACACCGCGGAATTTCTTACCGGAACCGATTGGCCAGTTAATAGGGCAGGTTGCGATTCCAAGCTCTTTTTCGATCTCGTCAAGAAGATCAAAGGTATCGTTGGCATCACGGTCCATTTTATTGATAAAAGTAAAAATAGGAATGTGTCTCATAACGCAGACCTTGAACAGCTTTCTGGTCTGTGCCTCAACACCCTTGGACCCATCGATTACCATAACTGCAGAATCTGCAGCCATCAGGGTACGATAAGTATCCTCTGAGAAATCCTGATGTCCAGGAGTATCCAGAATGTTGATGCAGTAACCGTCATAATGGAACTGCAATACGGAAGAAGTAACGGAAATACCTCTCTCCTTTTCAATTTCCATCCAGTCTGATACTGCATGGCGGGCCGTTGCCTTTCCTTTAACACTACCGGCCAGATTAATGCTCCGCCATACAGCAGGAATTTCTCAGTCAGAGTAGTCTTACCTGCATCCGGGTGGGAAATGATGGCAAAGGTTCTTCTTTTTTCTATTTCTTTCGTATACTTCGACACGTTTAGCCTCCTATTTGAATTCTCTATTTCAGACACGCTCTAGAGCGTGTATTCTTATATTTTTGCAGCATTCCTATTCTAGTATAAGGACTGCTGCACTGTCAAGGGGGTATATCATGGATTTACTGTAGTATTATCACGGATTTACTGTAGTATCATCATCAATATCCACGGAAGTCTCCAGTGATTCATCTTTATTTACCAGTTCTTCCTCGCTTTCATTTAACGGCGTGATCACAATATTTTCCGGCGCAATTCCCGTTTTTCTTTTCACAATGTCTTCAATCTGAGCCCGTTTTGCATCTGTCAGATCTACTTCCGTAACCACCACATCTGCCGTTTCTCCGGTAAGGTTTACGATCACATTTTCGAAGCCTTTGGCTTCCAGAAGAAGTTCTGCTGCCGACTCTTTTTCCGTCAGATCCGCCATGGAAACCATTGTGCTCACAGCCTCCTGCTTCTGGTCATCTCCCAGATCCTGGTTGTTAATAATAGCCTGCAGGTCTGCTTTATTCTGGGAACGGATCTGTTCTCTGGAAAGTTTGGCCTGGGCCGCAAAATCAGAAGCCGCAGTAAGTACAGCTTCCCCCGGCGTGCTGGTGGTCTGATCCTGCACATCCGTAAGGCTGCTATCCGCCCCGTTCTCATCCAGAAGGGCTGTTTCATCGGTCAGATCATAGTCTACATCCTCCAGAATACTGCTGCTGTCCGCGCTTGCCTCCTTATTTTTCAGGCCAAGATCTACATCTGCAAAATTCAGGTACTCCTGCAACTGCGATCAGAACCGCCAGTGAAGTAATGATTACCTGGTTCTTTTTCAGAATCTTTTTCACTTTACCTCTCCTCATTTCATTTTCATTACTTTAATTTTATGGGCATCCAGCTGAAATAATGCCATAACTCCTTCTACAATATTCCTGGAAACCACAGAATTATCTGCTCCTTCCGCCGCGATCAGCACTCCGGTCACCGCCTGATTTCCGGAATCGTAGAAACTGCTGCTGTCTTTTTCTTCCCCCGTCATAAGGAGCACCCGCACTTTTCCCACTCCTTCTGTCTGGGATAAAAGATCTTCCAGTTTTTTCTCCAGAACTGTCCGTTCTGCATCTGTATTTTTCTCAGAAGAAGCTGAAAAAAAGGAACTGCTTTTTACTTCCGGGGAGCTATCCTTTTTATCGGATACCGGAAGTGCAATTACCGTAAGCAGAAGTCCCAAAAGGAGAAGAATCACCCATTGTCTGCTTCCCATTTTCCCAAGCAAGGACTTCACAGTTTTCTTCCCTGATTCCCCAGTTTGCTGCAAGTTCATCTTTTATCCCCTCTCAAGCTCTCCATCTGGCACCTCCTTCGTCCACAGGCAGACTTTTAACAGCTCCCCTTCTATATGTACTTTGCATGCCGTCACTTCTATGCCTTTCTTTTTCAAAGATTCCGGAATATTTTTCTCAAGCTGCTCCTCCACACCTTTTTCCAGAAGGCTTTTCTGAAGATTTTCCAGATCAAGAGTGAGCCGCTTTTTTTTCTTCCTGCTGGTAAAGGCTGGAAAAGCTTTCCGGCAGTGTCTTAGCTTTTTCCAGAATGGAAAGCATGGGAGTGATCAGCATAACCATCAGCAAAAGTCCCATAAAAAAACGCACATAACGCTGATATTTCCCGGTAGGCACCAGATGGATGAGCATAGTCAACAGAATATAAAATATGGCAAGGCATTTGATCCAGCTGTAGATGACTTCTTTCATAATATATCACTTCCCGCATCCCATTTTGGTCCCATACAGTCATATGCTCAGGTTATTATGGTTCATTTCCGCTTACTGTTACTTTTATCCGCCTACAGACGCCATGAGAACTATAAAGGTAAGCACACACAGAATTTCCGCAGTCAGCATGATCCGCAGAAGCAGGGCACAGCCTTCTCCCATTGTGCCAAGGCAGCCTACGATTCGTTTGTCTGATACAGGCTGTGCCACTGCACCAAGGAAGCGAAAGCTAAGGGATAGGAGACCATAATGAATCACAGGTCCGGCTCCTGCAAGAAGCAGAACCACCACCGCCATTGCTCCAAGACAGTTTTTCACAAGCAGTGCCCCTGCCAGAATCAATTCTGTTACCGCATTTACGGCATTTCCCACAGCCGGAATCGCTCCGGCAGTTCTGCCAGGGCAGTTCGTTTGATGGCATCCATGGCAGGCGCAACCAGCCCTCGTACCGCCTGAAGCCCAAGGACAGCCCCAAGCATGGTTTTCAGGCTCCAGTTGATCATAGTTTCCAGAAGTTCTGCCATCTTGCTTAACATATCCTCTTTGGAAAGATGGTTCACCATACAAAGAAGAACATACAGATTAGCCCCTGGCAGAATCAAAGTGAGAAGAAGCCATTCCACCAGCCACACCAGAAGAAGAACCCCCTGATAAAATACAGAAGCCGTGACAGCTCCTGATGCTGCTGAAACTGCCACGAAATAAGCAGGTGCCAGGCCTTTCATAAACTGAGTCATCCATTCCAGCTGTTTTCCAAGAGAAACTCCAAGCTGCTGATAGCTGTTCATCAGAATGGTAAATAATAAAAGATATACCATGTAAAAACTTACCTCTCCAATCTGGCTGTTTTCAAATACCTCTGCAAAATTTGAAAAAACAGCAGCTGCCAGCACCAGGAGAAGAATGCGAAAAAAATTAGCCCGTTCTTTTTCCAGCCGTTCAAAAAAGAGGCTGCGCAGAAATTGCTGCACCGCCTCTTTTGAAAATACTGTTTCGCCGTTTATCATGTTTTTTAATGCTGTTCCTATGGAGAGCTGTCCTCTCCCAGCATTTCATCCATTAAAGTTTGTACCTGTTCGAAAGACATGTCAGAAACCAGCTGCTCCGTAATGCCCTCAGAATCAGCGGAAGCTGCACGATAGCCAATACCTGCTGTTACCGTTTTCTCCGTTGTCTCTTTCTCTGTTTCGACTGCTGTTTCACCTGTAAAACTCTCTGCTTCCATGTTCTCTGCGTTTACATTTATTTTTCTGGTTTCCATCAGAATCCATACTGCAAACAACAATGCAGCAATTACCTGCCATTTTTGTTTTTTTCTCCAGAACCTCATACCATGAACTCCTGAATCGTCTTCAGAAGCGCCATAAGCACCGGCATGCTCAGCACCATCACCGACAATTTACAGAACAGCTCGATCTGAGCCGCTGTTGTGCTGTAGCCTGCATCTTTACAGATTCCGGAGCAAACTGGCCGATGTAGTAATTCCGATCATTTTTACCAGTGTGGAAATATATTCCGTATCCACTGGAAGTGTCTCCTGGATTTTCCCCAGAGATTCAAACAGGTAATAAATTTTCCCCACAGCAAGTCCCATGATCACAAGACCAATTCCAACTGTAATAAAACAGGCGTATTCCGGTTTGGTTCCTTTCATAAGAAATCCAAGAATAACACCGCATACGCCTAGTAACGAAATCTTTATAATGTCCATTTTCCACCTCCTGAACACAGGTGACAGGATATTGGTGAATCAGATCACAATTCAAATAATTTTTTTATGCTGTCAAACAACTCATAAATATATGGTACGATCCAGAAGAGTACCACAAGGAGACCTGCCAGGCTGACTAAAAAAGCCTGTTCCTCTCTGCCGCTGTGCTTCAGAACCTGAGAAAGTACGGAGACCAGAATCCCCACAGCAGCTATTTTAAAAATAATACTGACTTCCAAGGGGGCCTCCTTTCTTACCGTTATCTGCCTTTACATAATCGTTTCCCAGACAATTTTCCCAGATATTTTATGAAATCTACCACAACAGGACTGCCAGCAGAATTCCGCCCAGAATTCCCATGCTCTGATATGTTTTCTGCTGCTTTGGCATAGCACTTTTCAGAGTCTTTATCCTGTAGCCTAGCTCCTCCTCCAGAAGTGTCAGCTGTGCCACCTGCATTTCCCTGTCCAGATATCCCAGTTTTTCACCCAGAGAAAGAAAGCTTTCCCGCTCTTCCTCTGAAAGTTTGTAAAGGGGAAGCAGTCTTGCCGCGCATTCCCTGAAAATCTCATCAAAGGTAATTCCAGGCCGCTGCTGAAGCCATCCTGCAGTTTCTTTGAGAAAAAGCCTGTACTCTCCTGGCATTTTTGCTGCAGCATCAAGAAAGGCATCTTCCAACGTCGCCCCTGTGCAGCGGATTTCCCCTTTCAGTAACAGAAGAAGCTGAGCCAGTTTCCAGAATTTTCAGTCTGGCTGTCAATTCCATGCTTTTACACAACCCAAGACCTGTTCCGGAAAAAAGGATCAGAATGATTCCTGCTGTTTTCAACAAGGCCTCCCGTTTCTGTCATAAATTCCAAGTATGGTTCCCGCATGTTCTCCCTTGTCCAGGAAAATATACCGTTCAAACACTCTTCTTCTCACCAGCCTTTTAAAATAAGGCTGATGGATCACGTCCTCAATAGAATTTCCATGAGCGGTGGCGATCACTTTACACCCACTGTGAATCACAGATTCCACTGCTTTAAAGTCTTCTTTCCGTCCCAGTTCATCTACGGCCACAACTGCTGGAGACATAGAACGGATCAGCATTTCCATCCCTTCTGCCTTTGGACAGCCGTCCAGCACATCCGTACGCATGCCAAGGTCATTCTGTGGAACTCCCTGATAGGAACCGGCAAGCTCACTTCTCTCATCTACAACGCCAACCGTTACCCCCGGCATTTTTTTTTCTTTTCCTCACCATTGCTCAGCTGACGGATAATATCCCGGAGCAGGGTTGTTTTCCCCCCTCTTGGCGGAGAAACGATCAAAGTATGAGCTACCCAGTCTCTTTTGCGGATATAGGGCATCACCTGGTCTGCGCATCCTACCACTTCGTGAGCCAGACGTACATTGATACAGGAAATATATTTCATTCCCTGGATCTCATTGCCGTCAAGAATCACCTTTCCGGTAACACCTACCCGATGACCGCCCTGAACAGTAAGAAATCCCTGGCGCATTTCATCTTCATAGGAATAAAGGAATAACCACTTATATATTCCATGGTTTCCTTCAGGTCTTCCCTTGTCACCACGTATTTGCCATCATGGTCGGTCAGGAAACCCTCACCTCCGTCATAGGTGTAGAACAGCGGTCGTCCTACCCTTAACCGTATCTCATATATTTTGTCATAATCAAGGTTTGCATTCATCAACAGTCTGCGGATATTGCCTGCAAACAGGTTCTGAATCTGCTCTGCTTCTATGTTGTATCACCTCTCAATTTTAATATATGTGGACAATCCCGGATTCATTCTTAAATAAATCCACCAGATTTACAGGCTCTAGAGCGTGTTTGAAAAATCCTTCTAATACTGGCTCACATTACTCTGTATGCTCTGCTGGTATTCTTCCATTTTGGGAAGGCTCAGTTTTAAAACCCTGTCCACAATATTCACAGACGCTGAACTATATGCATAAGCAGCGGATTCAAACATCACGTACAAGTCATCCCCATCCACAAAAATCTGTTCGATTCGTTCCGGAAACCGATAGCTGACAGCAGAATTTTCATCTACATAAAGCCTTTTATCGGATTTCTCATAAAATACCACTCTGGAAGGCAGAATTCCAAAGGAATGAGACAAAAGAAGCTTGTCGTTATAAAAAGTCATTCCCTGAGCCTGTTCGGAAATGGTGGAATAATCAAGGGGAACTGCCATCCCAAAGTTCATTCCCAGACCTTCATCCATAGTATTTATCAGGTTTCCCTGATCATCTACTGCATATCTTGCAATTGCACTGTCTGTATATTTTGTAAAGCAGCCAACGTACAGACACCCATCATAAAAGGTCATGAAGAATCACGGACGATTCCGTAAAGGCTGGCTACCTGGTTGGTCGCAATAGGATGCCTGCCCGCATCATAGTCATAATTTTCAATAGATTCCATGGTAAGACTCACTGCCTGGGCAAGCTCCTGCGTATTTGAAGAATACCATAGAATCTGATGTTCACTGTCAATACGCCAGACCGCCAACATGTGGCTGTCCGGGCAAAATAATTTCTTTTATAAAACGGTGCGATTCTTTGTTGATCATATAGATCACAGAATTATGCTTTTTCGCATGACAATAGGCACTTACAAAAACATAATCCTCTGTTACTGCCAAACCCTGCGGTGTCATAGTGGTACACATGGCCGGCATATCACCTTCACTGGTAAGAAGGGTTCGTGTTGCTTTCAGACCGGGAATAATATAGGTTCCATATTCCCGCTCTTTTTTCCTGTCTTCAAAGGCAAATGCCATCAGCTCTTCTTTCTGGGAAAGCATCTGGATCTGTCCACGAAGCGTATAGTAAGCCGCTTCCTGATTGGTGGTTTTCCTCTTGGTGGGCGGCTCATTTCTGCCTCTGTATATAAAGCATATGCCAGATAAGATCCCACAATGACCAGAACCATGATCAGGATCCTGAGCCAGAAAATGCGGTTTCTCCATTTCATCTTTTTCTTCATTTATCTGCACTGCTTCCGCAATAGTACTCTTTTGGTAACTGTTCCGTACCTTCACAATTACATGCTTTACAATTGCATGCTTCGCGATACACAAAAAATCATGCTTTCCATGATTTCACGCCGCAATTCCCGGGCTTTCTGTGAACTATGTTCACAAAAACAACCTCGCGGAATACTGTCTCCTGAATAGTTACCTCTTTTTTTGTTATAATTTCACAACAGACATCATTATACTTTATCAGGTTTACGTTTACAAGAGGAAATTAGAACAGCCCGGTTTCTTCCAGGAACCGTGAAGGGTCACGCTCTTTATCGTACTGACGGTGCACATAACAGAGCATAAGTTCTTTCCTTGCCCTGGTCATGCCTACATAAAAAGCCGGCGTTCTTCTTCCAAAGACTCTGCCAGAACCGCTTTTTTATAGGGAATGCTCCCTTCGTTTACATTCATAATATAAACTTTATCGTATTCCAGCCCTTTTACCGCATGAAGGGTGGAAATTACAATCCCTTCCCTTTTCGTCTCCTGTTTTTTCGCCTGTTCAGCCAGCTTCTTTGTGTAATCCTCTATGTAGTTTTCCCACTCTTCCAGGGTTTTCATGCCTTTGGCACTTTCCTGTATGCGGTCAAGGACCTCAAGAAGCTCCTCCGGACGAATTTTACGGTACTGGGCATATTCAATCAGATATTGCTCATAGCCCATTCCTTTTCGGATAAAATTCACTGCAGCATAGGGTGCTAAAGTGGAAAGAATCCGAAGATGTGTTTCCAGTGTGGTAATCCTGTCGCACATCCAGTCTTTGTCTTTATAGAAATCTCTCAGTGCAGAAAATGAGATTGTGGTCTGAGTCAGGGCATCCCTTGCTATATACCGGTTAGGGCGGTTCATGATTTCCAGGAAAAGCTTTCGCGTCCTGTCTCCTGCTGCCATTTTCAGATATGCCATCAGGTTTCTGCTGATCCAATGCCGGAACAGATTGGGCAGCTGTTCTTTCATGGTAAAAGGAATCTGGTACTCCATCAAGCTCCAACAAGCCCCTCTGCCTCCTGATTGGTACGAAAAAGCACTGCAGTATCCTCCAGATTCTCTCCTGCCTCCAGCCGCTTCTTCAAAAAAGCGGCAATCTTCACATACTCTTCTCTTGGATTGTCAAATTCCATCAACTTCACAGGTTTTCCCTGCTCATTTGGCGTAGACAGCCTCTTCTTAAAGCGGATCTGGTTGCAACCCACCACATTCATGGCTGCCTGAAGTACATTTTTCGTACAGCGATAATTAATGTCCAAAAGAACCGTTTCTGCCTTAGGATAATCTTTGGTAAAGTTCAGCATGATCTCTGGCTTGGCGCCACGAAAATGATAAATAGACTGATCATCGTCTCCCACTATGAACAGGTTATCCCTGGGCTTTGCCAGCATCCTAACAATATCATACTGTAGATGGTTGATATCCTGAAATTCATCTACCATAATGTATTGGAATTTGTTTTGCCATGCCGCCAGGATATCTTTTCTCTTGACAAAAAGTTCATAGCAGCAAAGAAGCATGTCATCGAAATCCAGTTTTCTTCTCTGACGCAAGGCTTCTGATACCCATTATAAATCTGGCGGAATACCTCATCCGGGCAGCAGGAAGAATAATAGTGATCCAAGGAAATCCTCCCCCCTTTTACCACGCTGATTTCCTTTGCCACATCCTCCTGGAAATCTCCCTCCTGCGCTAGTTCCTGACCAAATTCCAGAGTCATTTCTTTTAAAATGGCATATTTTTCTTCTTCTGACAAAATATTGCCGGCACTAAGTCCATAAGCCTGCTTCAGGATTCCGTAAAAAACACCGTGAAAGGTTCCGAAGGTAACAGCCGTGGAGGTCTGTCCGGTAAACTTCAGAAAACGCTCTCTCATCTCTTTCGCTGCAGCCCGGGAAAAGGTTACAACAAGAACAGAGGACGCCGGTATTTCCCCCTCACCAGTCATATATGCAGTTCTTTCAACGATCACTGAAGTTTTCCCCGAACCGGGGCCTGCCAGAACCATCATAGGTCCTGACAGGTGGGCGATTGCCTTAATTGAGATGGATTTTTCTTCATAATTGAGACAGCTTCTTCATTACAGATTCTCAAGCTTCTCGATTGCAGCTTTCACACGGCGGATTGTCTCATCCTTGCCAATGATCTCCATGATCTCGGTAGCGCCTGCCGGTGTCATCTGCTTGCCTGAAACAGCTGTACGAAGAGGCCACATTACATAGCCGTTCTTGTAACCTTTCTCCTTGACAAATTCACTTAAGGAAGCGAACAGCGGATCATTGGTGTAATCCTCCTGAGCCTCCAGAAGCGGAAGAACTTCTTTCAGAACTGTAAGAGAAGTCTCTTCGTTTGTTTTCATTTTCTTATGGCAGTACATAGATGCATCATACTCCGGAACTTCCTGGAAGAAATCGATCAATGCCGGAATGTCAGGGAAAGTTTCGATTCTGGTCTGAACCATTCCTGCAATTTTCTTAAAGTTAAAGTCTCCCTTCAGAACTTCCTTCATGTATGGAAGTGCTCTTTCATAAAATACTTCCGGATCCATTTTCTTAATATACTCGCCATTCATCCAGCGAAGCTTGTTAATATCAAATACAGCCGGAGATTTATTAATGTGATGATAATCAAATTTTTCAACCAGTTCCTTGAGACTGAAGATCTCGTTATTATCTGCCGGACTCCATCCCAGAAGTGCAACATAGTTTACAATTGCCTCGGAAACAAATCCCTGATCCAGAAGATCCTCATAGGAGGAATGTCCGGAACGTTTGGACAATTTGGCGTGAGTTTCATCCGTGATCAGTGGACAATGTACATAAACCGGAATATCCCAGCCAAATGCCTCATAGATACGGTTGTATTTCGGGGAAGAGGAAAGATATTCATTGCCTCGTACTACATGTGTGATTCCCATAAGATGATCGTCTACAACGTTAGCAAAATTATAAGTCGGATATCCGTCAGATTGATCAGGATCAGATCCTCAAGTTCCTCATTGTTTACTGTAATATCTCCGTAAATTACATCATGGAAAGTGGTAGTTCCCTCTGTAGGCATGTTAAAACGGATTACATGTGGCTCTCCGGCATCCAGACGGCGCTGAACTTCTTCCTTGGAAAGCTTCAGGCAGCGTTTGTCATAAATGGAAATCTCCTTGCCTGCTACCACGCGCTTCATGCTCTCTAATTCTTCCTTCTGGCAGAAACAGTAGTATGCGTCGCCCTGGTCTACAAGCTGTCTGGCATATTTCATATAAATCCCCTGTGCCTGGCGCTCGCTCTGTACATATGGGCATATCCACCGTCCTTATCCGGACCTTCGTCATGAATAAGACCAGTCTTCTCCATAGTACGATAAATAATATCTACAGCGCCCTCTACATAGCGCTCCTGGTCTGTATCCTCAATACGGAGAATAAAATCTCCGCCTTCATGCTTTGTAATAAGATATGCGTATAACGCAGTACGTAAATTTCCAACATGCATTCTGCCAGTAGGGCTTGGTGCAAATCTGGTTCTGATCTTAGTCATGTCTTCTCTATTCTCCCTGTTTATTCTTTCTTATCTTCTGCTGCCATTCCGTGATGGCAATTGCCTTTTCACATTATATACCTAATCCATTCAAAATGTCCATAGAAAAAATCCCCCTGAAGCCCAGCCTCAGGGAGATCGTTACGTTCACTCCGTTCACAGTAACGCGCTTCGCGATGCACAGAAAGACGAACCTTCTTGTGACAAGCACAAGAAGTAGCGTTTGCTGCGCAAACTTAATTCTCGGGTTTTCTGTGAACTTTGTTCACAAAAACACCTCGCGGAACGTTACCAGTGAACAGTAACTTCAAACA
>ENA-OQCX01000515-OQCX01000515.1-human-gut-metagenome-genome-assembly--contig:-NODE-515-length-20000-cov-2.319428_pt1 | contig 20000 bp, 14 predicted proteins | sample MGYA00242762_ERZ504587 | MGnify/ENA primary metagenome ERZ504587 (study PRJEB26092, sample SAMD00036337) | human gut metagenome | host: Homo sapiens | study: EMG produced TPA metagenomics assembly of... | reverse complement strand
GCAGAGCAGAAGGGAATCCTGAAGGGAAGGTTCCGTAATCATTGAGCCAACTTCTGGAAATACCGGAATCGGTCTGGCATCTATCGCAGCAGCTAAGGGATACAGAATCATCCTCACCATGCCAGAGACCATGAGTGTTGAGCGTCGAAACATTCTGAAAGCATACGGCGCAGAGCTTGTTCTTACCGATGGAACCAAGGGAATGAAAGGTGCCATTGCCAAGGCTAACGAACTGGCAGAGGAGATTCCGAACAGCTTCATCCCAGGACAGTTTGTGAACCCGGCGAACCCGGCAGTGCATAAGGCTACCACAGTCCGGAGATCTGGAGGGACACTGAGGGAAAGTTGATATCTTCATCGCAGGTGTTGGTACAGGCGGAACCCTTACTGGAACAGGCGAATATCTGAAAGAGCAGAACCCGAATGTGAAAATTGTAGCACTTGAGCCGTCTACCTCCCCGGTATTATCTGAGGGAAAAGCAGGTCCGCACAAGATCCAGGGAATCGGTGCCGGATTTGTTCCGGATGTTCTGAATACCAAGGTTTATGATGAGATTTATAAAGCAGAGGCTGATGAGGCATTTGCCACAGCGAAGCTTCTTGCACACAAAGAAGGAATCCTGGTAGGAATCTCTTCTGGTGCTGCATTAAAAGCCGCAATCGACTATGCAAAGAAGCCTGAGAATAAGGGCAAAGTGATCGTAGCACTTCTTCCGGATACTGGTGACAGATACTATTCTACACCACTGTTCACTGAATAAAGATACATAGTAAACATACGGTAACTGTGAAGGCATTGCGCAGTTATAGTTTACCAAATAAGAAGCCTCACTATCTGATATCGCTTATACAGAGTTGTTATCAGATCGGTGAGGCTTTTTTGCGTAATATTACGCTATTATTTTATTTGGTTAGCAATTGTACCGTCAGCATTGATAGTACAATTATCGGTCGGATTGAACTCGAGAATGTACATAAAAATTGTATGTTTATACATAAAAACGACAACTAACTTTTCCAGTGCCGTTTGTAATTGTAAGGGGAAAATAGCTATGCTAAAATGGATTTAGTCAATTATCAAAAATAAATGTAATTGTTCAGTGCCAATTTCCAAAATGCTTTGTATTTCGGCGTCTGATTCTGACCAGTTACAAATGAATTTAAGGGAGAGAAAAGAATTATGAAAAGGAAGGCAATCAGCCGGATACTTGCAATTTCGCTGAGTGTTGCAATGTGTGCACAAAGCATTCCGATTTATGCTGCAGAAGAAATTGGGACTTCAGCTGCAGCGGACTTCTTCGCAGAAGATTCTATTGAAAACCAGAGTTTGAATGAAGGCGACGCGGAAACTAACACGGAAACCAACACAGAAACCAACACAGAAACCAACACAGAAACCAACACGAAAGCCGATGCGACAACCGGCATATCGGAAGCGTATACGTTGGAAGAGAGTAATTCAGCGACCACATCGGAGGAAACGGTTACTGACGAGGATGGATTCTGGTCTGGAGAATCAGAAACAGTTGAATCTTCAGCAAATGGTTCTGGTGGATGGGAATCTGCGGAAATGGATGGAGCAGAAGCGGGAGATGAGGCGGTAAAGCGAGATGCTGCAGCTTTTGTTTCGGGCGACGTGGAAGAAAACGTAGAGGAAACTGGAGAGACAAATGAATTGGAAGAGGCTCTTTCTGAATCGGCAGAGATGACAGAAGGTGATTTTTCCTATGTAATTGTAAATAACAGTTATGCGCGTATTACCAGATATTCCGGAAGTGCCACCAGCGTTCAGGTTCCGTCTACCATAGGTGGTTATGCGGTCAGGTGATCGGAGCGAGAGCATTCCAGGGAAATACAGTGCTGGAAAGTGTGGAGCTTCCCGATGGCCTGACTACCATATATGCTTATGCATTTGCAGACTGTACAAACCTTACCCAGATCAATCTGTCAGAAGGTCTTACCACCATATACGCCTATGCATTTGAAAAATGTACCAGTATCACCAGCATACACCTGCCAGACAGCATTACCACGATGGGCTATAAAGTCTTCGGAGGCTGCAGCAATCTTGCCAGTGCCAATTATCCGGTAAACTGGGTAAACAGCCCCAGTGGAAACGGATCGAACAGCTATGAATATGGAAATGTATTTCCGGCTGTCCGAAACTGACCGAGATAGAGATTCCGGAAGGAGTAAAGGTAATCGCGCCCCACAGCTTTGCAAACTTAACCACACTAACCAGTGTAACGTTGCCATCAAGCCTGACCGAAATTGGTGCATACGCATTCGCAGGAGCAACCGGTCTCACAGAAGTAACGCTTCCTTCCAATACCAAGACGATAAGAGATTATGCATTTGCCGACTGCGCAGGTTTAAAGGACATTTACATTCCAGATTCCACTACTGATATCAGGAAAGCTGTATTCGGAAACTGCCCACAGCTGACGATACATTGCAGTTATTATTCTATGGCAACCATATATGCCATTGAAAATAATATTCCATTTGAGCAAATTGGAACTTATACGGACAGCGCCGAAACCGTCCTGGATCGTTCAGGCACCAGCTATTACGGAGACTTCGGAAGTGCCACAGCCAATGGATATGTGGCCATGACAGTACGCTATAACATAAAAGACACATGGAAATCCGCAGTAAGCGACCTGAATGTGAAGCTGGTTCTTCCTTCCAACGGAGAGCTTGACGAATCTACATTAAAGGTGGATGGGGAGTTATGCCAGAACTATAATTTAAAGGACAGGACACTGACCATTCCTGTGAAAGGCACCTCAGGAATTATCCGTTTCAGCATCAAAGCACAGAATCAGTCAGCTGCTCGCAGTTATGCCATTTTAAATTACAGAAAGAATAGAAACTCCAGCCAGGAAATCATTGGTGTATTGAATGAAAGCATTAATCTGTTCACCATAGATGCACCAGATGTTGTATCAAAGCCAACCGTAAATGTTTCCGGTATGGCAAATGCTGGAGGAACTGTTACCCTGCTTGTGGATGAGAAAGAACAGCAGACAGTCCAGGTATCAAAGGCCGGCTTATGGTCTGCCGTCCTTACACTGGAAAATCCTTCCAACTATGAGACCTATAAGATCAAAGCACTCTGCACACAGGCAGATGGTACAACAGAAACAAGAACTGCCGCAGTCACCTATAATGAAGGAGAACCATCAATCGAGTCCTTCAAAATGTACTATAATGAGCATGACAAAATAAAATCCTACGATCTGACAAAGACAGACGGAGTAACACCTTTGGTGTATTACCTTCCGAAAAGCAAATTTGACTATGAGCTTACCTTTGAAAACCCGGAACAGATAAAAGACTCTGTACGTTACAAGCACCAGAAACAACCAGACCAAATATCTGGAAGCGACTTATGATCCAGAAAAAAATGCATTTGTGACAGACGGATATTTCGATGAATCCGATCACAACTATGTTCCTGGCGTGATTAGCTATGAATATAACAAAACAGTTCCAGAAGTAAAAATGGGACAGGATTTTGACTGGGAGGCTCTGCAGAAAGGACTTCCGGAAGGTGCAGAAAAGGATATTACGGTAAGGAAAAATACAGCAACCGATTATGACGCAACCATTGATCTCAGTAAATTCGGGGAGGATCTGAAAGATGTAGGACTGGATGTCACCATCAGCGTGTTTGACGAGAGCAACAGCTCCAGTATGGGAACATGGAAGGGATTGATCGACGAAGCCAATAAAGATATGGGCTATCTGATCCCGGGGTATGATGACAGCAAGTATATCTGCAACCTGGATTATTCCGACAAAGGCACCTGGTATATGCTGGTAAAGGATGTTACCGGAAATAAATACATTGGATTTATGCTGGACACTGCTACAGATAATGCCGGTACTCTGGATCAGTACTGGACACTTTCCCAGATTTCCTCCCACCTGTCAACAATAAATAAGGGAGCGTCCATGTTATATCAGAACTATCAGATTGAGAAAGACATGGATGAGCTGAGAAAAGACGTACTGGCTTCCGGCGGTCACTATTCTGAACCAGGAATTAAAGGAGAAATGAAAGCTGTGGATAATCTGGAGAGTGACCAGAAAATGTTTATGATCATGACAGCGATGATTCCACTGGTCGTAGCAGGAGGGGCGATGGGCGCAGGCCCGGTAATTGCGCTGACTGCCATATTGGGAACGATTACAGCAGCTTCCTCATTATTCTGGGATATCAGAAAAGCAGATATTAAAGGGGAAAAATTCAAGCTTCGTTTTGTAGTAGATCCAAGCGGCTATGTGTTTGATCTTTCCACAGGAGAGAGAATTGAGGATGTCACTGTAACAGCTTACTGGATCCCATATGATGAGTCAGATGACTTCTGGAATAGAACGCCGTCCCCATCCGAGTATGGAACGAAATGGAATGCCGGGGAATATAACCAGTACAATCCTCTTCAGACAAATGCAGATGGAAAATATGCATGGGATGTTCCAGAAGGCTGGTGGAGAGTAAAATACGAGAAAGAGGGATATGAAACTATATGGAGTGACTGGATGACCGTTCCGCCTCTTCGAACCGAAGTGAATATCGGTATGGTATCGTTGTCAAAACCGCCAGTAGAGCACAGCTGGGATAACGGAACTGTAGTCATAGCACCAACCTGTACTTCCACTGGAATTATCAGCTATGAGTGTACGGATTGCCATATTACCAGAACAGAGGTTTTGCCGGTGAATCCAGATGCCCACAGCTGGGATAACGGAAAAGTGACAAAGGAAGCTACCTGTACTGAGGAAGGCATCAGAACCTTTGCCTGTGTGAATTGTGGGCAGACCAGAACAGAGAAGTTGCCTGCGAAGGGACATGGGGAAACAGAGGTCAGAGGGAAAAAAGCTGCAACCTGTGCAAGTGAAGGTTATACAGGCGACACTTATTGTAAGACCTGCGGAACCAGATTAAGCGGCGGTGAAACAATCGCGAAGACAGAACATACCTGGGGAGAATGGGAAAAGACATCAGATGCTACCGTATTTGCAGCTCAGAAAGAGAAAAGAATCTGTAAGATCTGCCAAACCACAGAAGAAAGAGACAATGGAAATCCGCTGACTTCCAAAATGACACTTACAGCCTCCAGCCTGAAAATGAAAATAAAACAGACCACAAAAGCGTTCCAGATTTCCGGCATGGAGAGTGGGGACTATGTAGCATCTGTGGTTTCAGGCAACAGTAAGCTTCTGAAGGTAAGCTCCTACACCAGAGATGGCGCAGTTACGCTGAAGGCTCAGAAGAAAATAGGAAAGACGAAACTTACAGTGACTCTGGCTGGTGGGGCAGTAAAAACTGTGAATGTTACCATCCAGAAGGGAACGGTGAAAACCACCAAAATTTCAGGTGTACCGAAGAAAATTACCTTAAAGAAAGGGAAAAAACAGACTTTGGCACCGATTCTGGCGCCGATCACAACCCAGCAGAAAGTGACCTACACCACATCTAATAAGAAAGTCTGCACTGTGACAAAAAGTGGTGTAATCACAGCGAAGAAAAAAGGTACTGCAAAAGTTACGGTACGCTCCGGAAGTAAAAAGGTGGTTATTACAGTCAAAGTGTCATAAATCGTAAGAGAGCGAAGCAGGCTACGCCTACTGAAAGAAGACAAAATATACCGTAAAGCGGGGCGTGCAGATTGTAAGAATGATTAGGGGGGCAGACTTTAGAACTGCCAATATTACAGGATGTATGATGCCTCTGATAAACTGCCGTGTCTGATATGTTTAAGAAACATATTGAACACGGCAGTTTTTTTAACAGGATAACTGTTTAGTATCTTCACACTGCCTTCTGGATAGTTGTCAAACAGGTTGTGTTGTGCATAAAAAAAGCAATCTTGTGCATAAAAACCGTAACCTTTCCCACTATTATTGTCTCAAAAATTCAATTATGATATTCTTTTTATAAGAAAAAAGAGCAATTTTCCAGCTTTTGAAAATTTGCTGGTGCTATTCAGAGCCACGAAGCGTGTTGCTGTGAACGGAGTGAACAGTAACCCAAATGGATTTTTGAACAGTTATAATTGCCGAAAAAATAAGGGGGAATGAAAGAGTGAAAAAACAAATTTCAAAATGTGTGAAAATGCTGTTCCTTGGCATTATCATGTGCCTGGGTATGGCGCTTAGCGTGCATGCAGAAGGCTCAGGACAGTTTTTCCAGTTCGACGGCGAAAAGTGGAACAAGGAAGAATTTTCCTGGACAGACAGTCAGGGGCAGATCTGGTATGCCCATGAATATGGAACAAATGGAGAAGCTATTATCAGCGCAGTAACCGAGGCTGTTATGGAACTGCAGGTTCCGTCATATGTGTATAAGGATGGTGTGGCGAAGAAGGTAATTGGAATCGGTAAGTATTTTCCGGATTCAGAATATGATAACACATGGGACCGGTTTAGCTGTTTCTATTACGATGGAAAGTATGGCAACGGAACGCTGTATAAGTTGATACTTCCGGATACACTCTGCTATGTGATGCCCAATGCATTTTCAACAAGTGGCAGCTGGTTTGACGGACTGGCAGCCGTTCAGCTGCCGCAGAATCCACGGCTTGTAATTGGAGAAAGTGCGTTTTATGGGGATAAGAATCTTCAAATCGTGCATTTTAATGACGCAGTAGGCGGTGCACAGCCTGTAAAAATCGAGAAGCAGGCATTTGGTAACTGTCCGAAACTGGAAGAGATAACATTGCCGCCAACAGGGGCTTATAACGAGATTGATAAAGAAGCTTTTTACAGTTATGGAGAATGTAACCTGAAAAGAATTTACAATGCCCCATCCGAGCTGGAACTGGGCTGGGATCAGTATTGTGCCGATGTTGAGGAGGTTTCTTTTGCAGAAGGACTTACATATGTCGATGGAATTTCGACTATTGTAGCTTATGAATGGAATGAGGATGGAAGTCCCTCGAGTGGACGGGGAGAAAACATTAAAACACTGAAAAAAGTAACGATTGCCCTCCACACTGAAGGAAATTGGCTGGGACGCATTTAAGGATAACAAGAACCTTACTTACATCAATCTCCCGGAGGGCTTAACCACTATTGGAAGTTATGCTTTTGCAGGCTGTACAGCGCTTACAGGATTTACTTCTCTTCCGGCAAGCGTAAGCGGAGGTATCGGAGAAGGTGCATTTATGGGCTGCAAGAACCTCCATCTTGAAAATGTATATATTCATGGAACTGACAGCCTGAAATATCAGTTCACCGACAGTGGAATTGTAAGTATCCGCATTGGTGCTGATGTAAAATATACAGTTGGTGCAATGTTCAAGGGCTGCACAAGCTTAAAAGAAATCACAGTTGACGCAGGACATCCGTACCTTTCTTCCCAGGACGGTGTGCTTTACAGTAAGGTTTATAAAAGCAGCGGAGGGGAAGTGGCTGGCAGCAGTATTTTCACCTATCCTGCAGGAAAAAGCTGGGCAGGAAGCTATACACTTCCGTCAGATGTAGTATTGTTAGGCGGTTTTGCATTTGATTCCTGTAAATTTACAGAGATTCACATTCCGGCCCGTGTACTGGATCTGGATTATGACTCTATGGCTTCTATAGGAGACAGGAACACATATTATGCCTTTGATTCCATCAAGGACAGCTGTAAATTATACGTTGTAAAAAATTCTTATGTGGACAATTACTTTAATACACGTTATCATTTTTATTATGAAAATGGTGATGTGCTTCCAATTAGTTATGATCTGGCTGGCGGAACAAATGACAGCTCCAACCCATCCACTTTCACAGGTGGAAACAGTATTGAGCTGAAAGCGCCTACACGAAGCGGTTATACCTTTACCGGATGGACGACAGTAGATGCGGATGATGAAGAAGTAAACTTTTCCGGTTCTTACACACCATCAATGGGTGAACTGGTAAGTGGTGTTAAACTGACTGCAAACTGGAAAAAGAACCCAGATCCTACCAAGGCACCAGAACCGACGAAAGCTCCAACGGCAGAGCCGACAAAAGCTCCGAACGCAGAGCCGACTAAGGCACCATCTGCTCCGGAACCGACGAAGACTCCGAACGCTTCTGATAACAATCAGAACACTGTAATTCCATCCAAGCTTCCGAAGGTTACCGGAACTAAGGCCACCAATGTGCTTACCGATGGCGCCAAGATTTCCTGGAAGCGGATTGCAAGTGCAACCGGATATCAGATCACAATTTCCACTGACAAGAAATTCAAGAAGAATGTAAAGAATTATATTGTCGAGGAAAATAAAAACAATGAACTGATCTACGGTTTGAAATCTGGAAAGACCTATTATGTAAAAGTAAGAGCAATCGCACAGGGCGGTGGCAAGAAGGTTACTGGAAAGTATAGCAAGGCTGTTAAGTTTACAACCTATGTTGTGCCGAAGGTAAAGAAGATCAGTGTAAAGAATAACAAGAAGGGCACGATCACCATTACGGCATCCAAGGTAAAAGGTGCTGCCGGATATGCGTTTGTGGTTACCGCAGATTCCAATCTTTATGATATTGTGGACATCAAGGGATCCAAAAAGAATACGGTAACTGTGAAGAACCTGACGAAGGGACATACCTATTATATACGTGCGTGTGCATATAAGCTGAACAAGCAGAAACAGAAGGTGTTTGGCGTGTACACAAAGAAAGCTAAGATTACAATCAAAAAATAAGAAATCAATTGTTGTATTTAGTTACCTGTAAAAAGTGCTGCTGGTCAGGTGACCAGCAGACAGTAATAAAAAAGGAACTGTGTTTACAACCGGAGAGAACGTGACATGAAAAAAGATGAGCAGGCAAATGTGTTGCTTTCGCTGAAAAACTTATATCGGTTGTTTACCGTGAAAGATTATCCGGTCTATTCTACCGGAATTCTAGGAGAAAAAAGTAAAAAGGGTCTGACTCTGGTCAGATTCTGGGATGAATATCTTCTCTATGAGTGGAAAGGCACCAGACACGGAAAAATGATTTTTCGAAAGGATGGAAGCCAGAACCGTTATCATTCGGAATTTTGTAATCGCAAGGAAAGCTTTCCCTTGTATCATATATACATAGAGGAAGTGCTGGAAGGTCTGAATACGGAGACATTTGGCAGTCAGGTACTGATTTTTGAAAAATTCCTGAAAGAGAAAAATTATAACCATTCTGTGTTTGTACAGAAGCTGAGAAAATTTCTGGGCATGGTCATGGAGTCAGATCCATGGCTGTCCCAAGAGTGTGGGGAAAAGCTGATCTTCTGGATCGATTACATAGAGAAAAAACAGAAGGATTTTTCCCAGTCCTTTGGGGATGCCTGGCTGTTTACCCTGCTTAGTCTGCACGCGATGGCGGGGCCGGAAATATCCGGGGCAAAAATGAAACTGGTAAGAAACCGTGAAGACTTAAAGCCGGAATATATCTGGAGCTGTATTTATCAGGAATCCGGGGAAACCAGGCAGAGCTTTCTCACTCTGCGAAACTGTGAATTGTTCCGGAAATCTGTGAAAGCCAGCCATTTCTTTGGCAGAGAAGAAGAGTTATATGACTTGAAAGAGATGTTCTTCAATTCCGGAAAGTATCTGATTTCCGGAATTGGAGGAATTGGAAAAACAGACTCATGCGTCAGCTTGTGAGCTGGATGGAGCAGGAAGAAGTAAAGTGCCGGATCGCAGCTGTTCAGTATGAGGAGAATCTGGCGGCCAGCTTTTCCAGAAGTTTTCTGAATCTTACTGGTGAGAGCGTGGAAGAAAGATTTCACGAAAGTATCTATCATCTGTCAGAAGAGCATCAGGAAAAAACAGTGCTTTTTCTGGATAATATGAACCATACGGAAGAGGAAGATCCTTACCTGTCAGAATTGAAAGATCTGCCGTGCACCATATTTGTTACTTCACGTCAGAAACATCTGGATGGGTTTACTACATTTGGCATAAAGGCACCGCAAAAGAGTGCCTTAAGTTTGATTTTTCGTGACAATTACAACAAAATACTTTCCAGAGAGGAAAAAGACCGGCTGAGTCGTTTGCTGGAAAAAGAGATTTTTCAGCATCCTCTGACATTGAAGCTTCTTGGAAAAGCGGGGACCTACTATTTTGGTAATTGGGATTATCTGGAAGAAGAGCTGCAGAATAACTGGAATGATGTTGCAGAAGAGTTCGGACTCATTGATATGTACCGTGGGCTGTACAGACTGGCTGATATTGGAGAAACCGGAAGCCAGCTGGCAAGGATGTTCGCGCTTCTGCCGTATCAGGAAATTGACCGGAATTTTACTGTGATGTTTTTCCAGGGATTTTTGAAGAAAAACGAAACTCTGGGAGAGGCGCTTGGCAGACTGGTGAAATTCGGTTGGCTGGAAGATACGGGAAATGGCTACCGTATGCATCCTGTAATTGCAGAGAGTCTGTGTACAAAGGATTTTTCAGAAGCTGAGTTTCAGCCATTCTGGGAACGGGCACAGAAGTGCTTTTTCCCGAAACAGGCATCGAAAGACGAGGATCCTCGTATGGAGAAATTGCGTGGCTTGTCTTCCAGGGAATTTCCAGAGTACAGGGAGCGGTCAGTGACCAGCTTGTGGCACTGGCGGCAGAGGCTGCCCGATATCTGGAGCTGCCGGTTCCTATGTGCGGGAAAATCCGGAAACTGGAAAAAAGATGTGCACAGATTTCCAATGAGACGAAGTTTATGGTAGCGTGTCTGACAGAGACAAAACCTGAACAAAACGAAGAATATATAGAACTCTTCCGCGAACAGCTGAAAAAGAGAACGCTATCATCGGAATGGATGTTGTTTGCTATAAGTGATTTTTGCAATAGGCTGGAGCAAAGCAGTAATTATGAGTGTTACCGGGAGATCTGTGATTTAATTTTTCAACAGAAGGATAATATTGATTATAAAATTGGATATGCGCTTTTGCAGACGAATATGCAGATGTTGAAGCTTAATGTGAAAAAGGTTGAAATGTGGGTAGAACGTGGAATCCTCATGTGTGTACAATGGGGGCATAGCCAGAGAATACTGGATTTTCTTTATCAAAAAGCAGAATGTCATATGTTTCTTCAGGAAAAAGAAAAGCTGGCAGATTGTCTGGAAAAAATAGAGCAGATACGACAGATACAAAGAAAGCGTCAGGTTGAGAGTGAGTTTGTAATATGGCAGCTTCGTGGTCAGCTTGCAGCTATGGATCAGAATATGGAAGAAGCCGCCTATTGTATGGAACAAGCAACGGACAGGTGCAAAATGTACTGTGGTGAGAAAAATCAGATGTATTCTGCCATGTCAGAGGAACTGGCACGAATGTACAATGCCGCCGGACGAAGGGAAGAGTCGTTGGCATGTCATCTTGCGGTTCGCAATCAGCTGCTTAAGAATGGCTATCGTGAGGGTTCTATGCTTCTGATGGTGGACAACAATATGAGTGTAGTCTACCTGGACCTGGGAAGACCGGAAGAAGCGATCCCATATCTGACAGAGGCGCTGGAGCTTACGAAGGAAAATGGACTTGTAGGTTCGGCAGTTGCAGAGCCTACCTGGAATCTGGCACGCGTTTACCGTGCACTTGGAGATGAGGAAAAAGAAGATATATATCTGAAAGCCGCCGTGGAAGCTTCCGGGAATGCTACCCACCGGAGCATCCCAAGCGGATCGCAGCTGAACAGAGACTGAAAGAACGCCAGGGGGAATGAACCTGGCGTTCTTTCTGCTTTTATGGAAAGATGTGCGGCGGTATACTTAAAGCTGACTACAACTAATCCTATTGACATACTAGGATACTTTATAGTAACATAAATCAAAATCGTCCCAGCTCTTTGCGCGAGGGATCTTTTTTGTTCTGAAAGAGAAAGATGGAGCTGGGGAGAGACTAAATTTACCGCCGCAGGAGGATAATCATATGAGCGAAATCACTGCAACCAAAGAGCAGCAGAATAAATACGAAGCTTTAAAAGAATACTTACGCAGTCTGGGAAGTGTGGCTGTGGCTTTTTCAAGCGGGGTGGACTCTACGTTTCTTTTGAAAACAGCACACGATGTGCTGGGGGATAAATGTATCGCGATTACTGCCATGTCCTGTTCTTTCCCGAAGAGAGAACTGGAAGAGGCGAAGACCTTCTGTGAGAAGGAAGGAATCCGCCACATTACAGTAGAGTCTGAAGAACTGGAAATTGAGGGCTTCTGCCAGAACCCGACTAACCGTTGCTATATCTGCAAGAAAGAATTATTTGAGAAAATCTGGGACATTGCCACAAAAGAGGGATTGAATGCAGTGGCAGAGGGTTCCAACATGGACGACAATGGTGATTACAGACCTGGTTTACAGGCTGTTGCAGAGCTGGGGGTGAAGAGCCCGCTGCGCCACAGCGAATTGTATAAAGCAGACATCCGTGCCCTGTCTAAAGATCTTGGCCTTCCCACCTGGGAGAAACAATCCTTCGCCTGTCTTTCTTCCCGTTTTGTATACGGTGAGACTATCACGAAGGAGAAACTTGGCATGGTAGACAAGGCAGAACAGCTGCTTCTGGATCTGGGATTTCATCAGCTGCGTGTGCGTATTCATGGTACACTGGCGCGAATTGAAGTACTGCCGGCTGAACTCCAGAAAGTCCTGGAGAATCGCGACAGATCGTGAAAGCATTCAAAGAATACGGCTTCACATACGTGACTATGGATCTTCAGGGATACCGAATGGGAAGTATGAATGAGACATTGAAGAAATAGTTTTCGACTTATGAATTATCGTCTATACTATGCTGTTAGTTAATTGCTTTAAATGCTGTTTTGCTTTATCATTAAATCAATCGTCTGACAAATTTGGGGAGGGAGTATGCTGCGGGCTCATTTGCAGAATAGCAGGTTATCCATTTTGGGGAAGCGTTTAGTGTTATACAGCAGATATCAATGGAAAAATCTTTGCCTCTGGAGTGTGTTTGAAAGGACGAAAAAAAGAATAGCGAGGTAAAGCGTATGAGAAACAGACGACTGGCACTGGCTGCAGCATTGCTGCTGGCAATCACAAGTGCAGACGGAGCAGCACTGGCAGTAAGTGGAGCTGATTTTTCTTCTGAGGAAGTAGCGGAAGCAGTTTTTGACGAAGTGGAGAATGAGGGTCTGGACAATCAGGATGAGGTTCAGGAACAGGTTCAGACTCCGGAGATGGATCAGGTGGAGGATCAGTCATCCGAGGATTCATTCTCAGATGCGTCTGGCATGGAAGCAGCTGCAGAATGGCAGAATGAGGAAGCGGCAACAGCAGACGAAGCCCTGGTTTTTTCAGATGGAGAAGACACAGGAATTACCTATACCTTGTCAGATGATGGGAAACTGGTAATTTCCGGAACTGGAAGCATAGCAGATGATGCATTTGCTGGCAATACTAAGATAACAAGTGTGGTTATCTCAGAAGGAGTGACCGGCATTGGTTCCCGCGCATTTACTGGCTGCACCAATCTGACAAGTGTGACAATTCCAGAAGGCGTAACCGTCATAGATGGTATGACCTTTGGCAATTGCACCAGTCTGACAAGCGTAACCATTCCGGGAACGGTAACCTCTATAGAAGTTCAGGCATTCTGGAAGTGCAGCAGTTTGACAAGCATAACTATTCCTGCAAGCGTAACGAGCATTGGAAGCGGTGTATTTCAGGGGTGTACCAGTCTGACAAGTGTAAAGCTTTCAGAGGGCCTGACCAGAATTGGAGATCAGACTTTTGGCAGATGTAATGCGTTAGAAACCATAGAAATCCCGGCAAGTTTGACATCTATAGGAAATGATGCGTTTAAAAACTGTGCCAAGCTGAGAAGTATCCGCTGCTATGCAAATAGCAGCACGTGGCAGCCCAGATACATTTGTGATTCAAATACAACCGTATATTACAGTTACAATCCGAACCATACCCATTCCTACAAGTCACATGTGATAAAAATGAGTGGCTGTACCTATTCGGGATCTGAAGAAGAAATCTGTGAATTTTGCGGTGATTACTATACAAAAGAAACACCGGCACTTGGTCATGACTGGAACCGTGGGGAAACAACAGAAGATGCTCCTGTGAAAGTGACGGAGAAAAAACTTATACCTGCAGAAGATGTGGTGACAAAAAGAAAGAGACAATTCCAGCAACCGGACATAGCTGGGTAAGGTCATGGCATGAAGATGCAACCTGTACAGATGACGGAGTCGATGAATACACCTGCAGATATTGCGATACGGAAAAGAGAACTACAATAAAAGCAACCGGACATAAATTTTCTGCATGGGCAGTAACACAGGAAGCAACTGTGGATGAGGAAGAAGTCCAGACACGTACCTGCAGTGCATGCGGTGAGCAGGAAACAAAAATTACCCGGGACAGACTGCAGCCAACAATGAAATTGAATCAGTCCAGTATTGTGCTGAAGACCGGACAGAAGACGAAGTGTCTGAAAGTAACCGGGCTTGCAAAGGGAGATTTCATTTCCACCTGGAGTACGGATAACTGGAGTATTGCAGATGTATCTGTTAGTTCAGATGGAACCTGTAACATTACCGCCGGTAAAACTACAGGCAAAACCCGTATTCACATATACCTGAACAGCGGATATGAAAAGTCTGTTACCGTAAAAGTCCAGAAAACCGCTGTAAAAACCACAAAGATCAAAGGTGTGCCGAAAACACTGAAATTAAAGAAAAATCAGAAATATTCCCTGAAACCGGTTTTAAAACCAGTAACAAGCAAAGAAAAAATCACCTACAAATCCAGCTCCTCCAAGGTGGTAAAGGTAGATTCCAAGGGCAGAATTACTGCAAAGAAAAAAGGAACAGCCGTAATTACGGTGAAAGCAGGGAAGAAAACAGTTAAGTGTAAGGTGACTGTGAAATAACGTATATTTTGAAAGGACAGGAATGAAATATTTTCTGTCCTTTTTCATGAATATTTATTGATTCTTTTTCTCACATTTCCTATAATAAGCCTATGTGTTATAAATTTACCCATGTGACATGTAAAAACGCCGGAAAGGATATTGTATCCCATAGAAGTCAGCGATGCATTTTACCTGTTGCAGGGGCTTTTTGTTTTGAAGATTTGGGATTTCAAACACGCTCTGGTCTGCCATGGCAGCAGGTCTTTGGACAGTGTTGCAGACAGAAGTATATATTGAGTTAAGCTGCGGTATCAGGTGCCGTGAGGGAGTAAAAGAGTATGAAGAAAAAATGTGTGGCAATGATGTTAATCGCAATAATGACCGCATCTTTAGCTGGTTGTGGAAGCAGCAAGGACGGAAGCGGTAAATCTGTAAAGCTGGATTCGGATCACCCGGTGTCCCTGACGATCTGGCATTATTACAACGGTGCCCAACAGGCAATGTTTGACACCCTTGTAAAGGAATTTAACGCCTCCGTTGGAAAAGAGGAGGGTATCTACGTGGAGAGCTACAGTCAGGGTTCCGTATCCGACCTTGAGGAAGCAGTCAACAGCTCTTTGAACGGAGAAGTAGGAGCAGAAGAACTGCCGGATATTTTTTCTTCCTATTCTGATACTGCTTACGCAGTACAGCAGCAGGATAAGCTGGCAGACCTTTCCGTGTATTTTACAGAAGATGAGCTGTCCAGGTATGTAGATTCCTACATCCAGGAGGGCTATTTTAACCAGGATGGCGCTTTATATCTTTTCCCGGTTGCCAAATCCACAGAGATCACCATGATCAATAAGACTGACTGGGAGCCTTTTGCAGAAGCCACTGGAACTACAGTGGAGGAACTTGCCACTACAGAAGGTATTACAGAGGTTGCACAGCGCTACTATGAGTGGACGGATGAGCAGACCCGGATGTGCCGGACGATGGAAAAGCATTCTACGGCAGAGACTCCATGTCCAACTATTTTATCATTGGCATGAAGCAGATGGGAAAGGAAATTTTCCAGGTGAAAGATGGAAAAATGACCTTAAACACAGATGAAGATTTGATCCGCCGCCTTTGGGATAATTACTATGTACCATATATGAAGGGCTATTTCGCATCTCTTGGAAAATTCCGTTCCGATGATGTGAAGACAGGAGATATTCTTGCATACACGGCTCCACATCTTCTGCCGTATACTTTCCGGATACCGTGGAAATAGGGAATAAAAGCTATCCGATCGATTATATCGTATGTGATTCTCCGGTTATGGAGGGCGGCGAGAACATAAAAGTTCAGCAAGGTGCCGGAATGGCAGTGACCAAGTCTGATGAGGAACATGAGTATGCTGCAAGTGTATTCCTGAAATGGTTCACACAGAAGAACCAGAACCTGCGCTTTGTATGCGAATCCTCCTATATGCCGGTTCTGAAAGAAGCCAACAGCGTAGACGCACTGGATTCCGTTATTAAAGAGAATAATATAGAAGTCAACCAGAAGGTTTACGATTGTTTTACAACGGAAATGGAAGACTTTGATAAAACAAGTTTCTATACAATTGGAGCCTTTGACAATAGCTACAGTGCCCGTAAGATCCTGGATTATTCTCTGGCTGACAAGGCAAAGCTGATAAAGATGCCATGGACGCTGCAATCGTAGACGGAGAGAGCCGGGAAGAGGCTCTTGCACAGTATCTGACAGATGAGAATTTCCAGAGCTGGTATACAGAATTCTGCCATAGCCTGGAGTGTATTTGAAAAAACATTCAAAGTGTTTTTTAGACAGATTCTGGACATAAGGAGGTGAGGAAGGCTGTGAAGAAAAAGAAATCTCTTTGGAATATATTTCTGATTCCTATACTGATCATTGTGTTTGTACAGGGTGCAGTCCCATTCCTGACATTGATTTTCAGCGGAATCCGCTCAAACATGGAGAATGCGGTTATCGGTCTGGACAGTCATACGGTGGAGAACCGTAAGGTGGTTCTGGAGAACGATATGATCGAGCAGTGGAGCAGCGTGTACAAGGAAAGTGACAGTCTGTCCTCTGCGCTGACAAAGGTATTGAGCAATCATCAGATGGATATGCAGGGCTTCATGGGCTCAGGGAAAGTTCAGGAGGAATATCTGGAAACGGTTTTTTATGATATGGTGGAGGTTTTGCAGTACAATTCCACTTCTGGAATTTTTCTGGTTCTGGGAAATGACGGTGATACAGATTCGGAAGGGGAATACAAAGGCTTCTGGGTGAGAGACTCAGATCCCCAGACCAAAACGGCTTCCCGCACGGACCTGCTGATGGAGCGTGGAAGTAAGGTACTGTCGCAGAATATGTCCATTTCACTGGATACTTCCTGGCATACAGATTTCCACTTCCAGGGCAATGGGAAAAGAGATGCCGATGACTTTTTTTACCAGCCATATATAACAGCAGAAAATTACGTTGATTCCCGCACCAGTATGAAAAATCTGGGCTATTGGTCGAAGCCGTTTATTCTGGAAGATTTCTATAAGGATAACCATAAGATGATCACATATTCGGCACCTCTTGTTTATGATAAAACCGTTTACGGTGTGCTTGGAATTGAAGTGGGAGTGAATGATCTGACCAAATTTTTTCAGGTAAAAGATCTGGATTCCGATCTGAATGCAGGATTTGCCCTTGTGGTAGACCATGGAAATGGAAATTATGAGGGAATTGCCGGTGAGGGTGCGCTGTATGATGCAGTTTCCCGGGACGGAAGTGACTTTGTTCTGGAGGAGCCGGTGCAGGAGAATTTGCGGCTGGTACAGGGGGCTGCCATTGGGAAACAGCAGATTTACGGACTTGTGAGCAATCTGGAGCTGTACAGCAGAAATGTGCCGTATGAAGATACGCAGTGGGCATTGTGCGGTTTTGTTACAGAGGATTCTGTGTATGGATTGATTTCCGATGTTTATGAGAGAATTCTGGGAGCGATTCTGGGAAGTGCCCTGATGGCGGTTATTCTGGTTTATTTTCTTGTCCAGTATGCGACGGAACCGGTTTACCATCTGGTGGAGAGTGTACGAGGCGGAGTGAAGGGAATTCACGGTTTTCAGGAGTCAGGTATTCAGGAGCTTGATGAGCTCCATAAAGTGATAGAGAATCTGACGGATACCCAGATGCAGACAGAGAATCAGCTTCTGGAGGAAAAGGAGCGCTATCGGATTGCGGTAGAAAGTTCCCAGGATGCCTTTTTTACCTACAAATGTAAGGAAAAACTGCTGGAAATAGTTAACAGTAAAGGCAATGACGGTGTATGGGACTGCGGAAAGCATCCGGAATTTCTTGATAATGACAGTATCCATCCGGCAGATAAGGCAAAGCTGGTGAACGCAGTAAAAAGCTCAGACGGCGTTCTGGATGTTGACTTTCGTCTGCAGCATGCCAATGGAGAATTTCAGTGGGTAAATCTATCCGGAAGCATTACTTTTGATGAGAATAAAGAGCGCAGCAGGGTCGTTGGCTGTATTCACAATGTGCATCAGCACAAGCTTCTGGAGCAGGCGCAGAAAAGAAAGCAGATTTATGACTCCATTACCTCTTTTTACCGCCTTGGAAGCGGACTGGAAGTTGTGGAAACACTGTGTCGGGATGACCCGGAAGGGGTACTGGTACTTCTGGAAATCCAGCAGTTTTCCAAAATCGATGAGCGCTATGGCCTGATCTTCGGAGATATTATTCTGGAGCAGTTTGCCGGTCTGCTGGCGAAGCGCTTCCAGGAGGACGGTTTAAACGGTGGTATTTATATCAGGCTGGTGCAGACCAGATGCTGGTATGGCTGCCGGTATGTACGACCGGACCGATCGTGAGAAGTGTGCAGGGACTGGAAAAGGAGTTTGGGGCGCTTACAGATGAGAAGCATCTGTCCCTTTCCCTGAAATGTGGAATCGCAGTTACAGGCAGCAGAAATTCGCTGTCTGAGGCACTTGAACAGACGAAGACTGCTCTTACAGCTGCACGTCATGGAAAGCAGGAAATCATGTTCTATGAGGAGCTTTCAACGGTGGAAAAAGCCTGTGCGGTTGATGTGGCATTTGCGGAGGTGGCTTCTCTGGAACGTCTGAAGGAAATGACACTTTCCTCTATAGCTCTGAACCTGTTTGACAGAGATGGTGATACTTCTGTGGTTCTGGATATTCTGGCGTTGAAGCTGCAGGAGAAATACCATCTGACAGACATTGTGATCACCCATTTCAACGGGGAATATATGGTAAATAACCTGCTGTACTGCTGGAAAACCTGGGAGAAAAAGGATGGCTGGGACGGTATGGTCCACTGTTCTGAGAAGCAATACCAGCACTTTGTGGAGACACAGGAAATGCAGCAGCTTCTGACTTCCGGGGAAAGCATATGGAAAGAGCCGCTGATTCAGCCTTTTGCTTCAGGCAGAAACGATATTGTATTCCATATGACAGATAACGGACAGTATTCCGGAAGTATTGTATTCCGGGACATTGACCAGGATGTTCTGGAGAAAAAAGAAGAGTGTAAGTGTCTGGAAGAAATCAGCGCAATTATTCAAAACCGGTTGAATCTGGAGCGTCACGATCTTTCTGCCAAGCGAAATCGGATTTCCTGGCCCGTATGTCTCATGAGATCCGTACTCCTATGAACGGTATTATAGGTATGACGGAGATTGCATTGAAAGATGGACAGACTGAGGAGCGGCGAATCGACTGTCTGAGAAAAATCGAGTACTCCTCGGAATATCTGCTTGGACTTATCAACGATATTCTGGATATGTCCAAGATTGAGAGCGGAAAGATGAGGCTGATCGAAGAAAAATGCAATCTCATGGAGATGATACAGGGACTTCGTCCTTTGCTGGAAGCGAAGCTGAACGAAAATAACATTCAGTATATAGCAGATATCCAGCTGAAAAACCATTGGTTTATGGCAGATTCCCTGCGGCTGAACCAGGTTCTGGTAAATCTTCTGGGAAATGCGCTGAAGTATTCCAGACCAGATGGACATGTGTGGCTGACCGTTCGCGAAACAGAAGAAGAGAAAGGCTTTTCCAATCTGTATTTTCAGGTCAGGGATGATGGAATTGGAATTGCACCTGAGAAACAGCAGCTTATTTTCCGGCAGTTTGAGCAGGCGGATAATTCT
>ENA-OQCX01000513-OQCX01000513.1-human-gut-metagenome-genome-assembly--contig:-NODE-513-length-20027-cov-2.256432_pt1 | contig 20027 bp, 20 predicted proteins | sample MGYA00242762_ERZ504587 | MGnify/ENA primary metagenome ERZ504587 (study PRJEB26092, sample SAMD00036337) | human gut metagenome | host: Homo sapiens | study: EMG produced TPA metagenomics assembly of... | reverse complement strand
TGTTAAGTTAGAAGTTCCTGGCGCATAAAATTCGGTCCTTGCGAGATGACTTGAATGCCTTTCCTTTTTGATAAGTCATTTATACCGTCTTTTCCTCATCAAGCATCTCGCATAGGTCTTGCCGTCATCACACGCCTGAAAACCCAAGCCGAATGCCAGTAAGGATAAAAAGAATAAGTAAGTTTCTTCATTTCTGTTATTTAGTAATTTCGTACAAAAATATCTGATTTACCCGAAAGTTAAAAGTTGCAAGTAGAAGTTCGTATTCTTTTAACCTTTACAACCGCTGTTTTTTTATCCTTTGGCATTAAGCAGCGGTTTGAATTTTTCCAATGCAAGTTCCAGCACTTTTTTAGCCTCTTCCAATGTACCGTAAAATTCTCCGCCGGAAGCATTTAAATGCCCGCCGCCATTAAAGAATTCTGTAGCCAGCCGGTTGCAGGGGAAATTGCCTACCGAACGCAGGGATACCTTTATCATCGGCTTTTCCGTATCTTCACGCAGGAAGCAGGAGAAAACGACATTTTTAATGCTCAACGGTATGTTTACAAACCCTTCGCTATCGCCACGGATATAATTGAAATTACCTTGTTCCTTCTTAGTCAGCGTAATCAGGGCGGCACGATGCTCCGGATAGACTTTCATCTGCGACAGCACATGCCCCATAAGACGCAGACGACTTTCGGAATAGGTGTTGTACACTTTCCGGTAAATATCATCCTTGTCGATACCTTTCGAAAGCAACTCACTGATTATAAAATAAATTTCACGGTTATTGGAGTTGTACGTAAAGCCACCCGTATCGGTCATCATACCGGTATAGATACATTCAGCTCCCTCTTTGGTGATGTCACTGAAATAGCCCATGCGGCAAATCAGGCGGAACACCAGCTCAGAAGTCGAGGATATTTCGGGGTGGGAAATGATGATTCTGCAAAAATCTTCAGGATTCAAATGGTGGTCTACCAGTATCTTCCGCGCAGGAGAAGCCAACACAGCGTCTGCCATAGCATCGATACGGCTGATAGCGTTGAAATCGAGGCAACAGATGACATCGGCTTCCGCTATCAATTTGTCGGCAAACTCTTTATAACGGTCGTACAGAAGTATATCCTTGCTGCCGGGCATCCATTTCAGGAAATCGGGAAAAGCATTGGGAACAATGACAGTCGCATCCTTGTCCTGCGTATTAAGAAAATGCCACAACCCCAGGGAAGAGCCTACTGCATCTCCGTCGGGAGCCACATGGGCAACAATAACTATTTTATCCGCACGTTCCAGCCACTTGGCAAAGTGGTCTATTTTAGATTGTTCTATTACTTTGGTCAACATATAGTTACTCGCTATTTTACAGTTTACGTTGCATATCCGGAACAACTTCGTCTTACCTGCAACAAAAGAAAAGGCAAAAGTACGAAAAAGTTTATGATTTATAATAATATGTGTACAGAACCTTTTTCGGAAAGAGGAAGATAAGGAATTCCCAACCGGATACAATCACTGATAATCCTCTCCCGATAGTATTCGGAAAGAGATGCGTCAATCACTACCGTACCTACTTCAAACAAGGAAACGAGTTCCTGTATATCCCCTTTATAACCGTGAGAAACATACAGATAATCAATAGAAACAGGCACATCGGATATCTTGTTGCCCCAACGGTCGTCGTACAACAGACAAATGCGTTTCCCTGCATAAAAAACGGTTTTGTTACGGACCGAAATATCAGGAAGCAGACAATCTCCCTCAATCACATCAGGACGTTCCAGGCGCAAACGGCCCCAGTAGGAAGAAAGCGAACGTTCCAACCGGGTGACATCGGGCAGTGTATCGGCGCAGACCAGCCATGAAGCGGAGTTATCTGCCAAACAATGCACTGCCGGACAGCCACGGACATTATAAAAAACAATGCTGCGCCGGGGAGCATCTGTGATAAACGCATACGAATGATAAGAGACGCACAGCAGCAGGCTGACAAAGCGATATATACATTCGCTGCCGTACGCCTCATCCAAACACGGCAGAACAACAACAGGCAACAATAAAACAGGAAGACATCCCATATATCGACCCAAATCCGGTCTATGGAAGCCAAAGGGAGCTGTTCGATCCAACGGAGCAAAGCATTCTGCATCCTTAGCGGTATTTCTACCACATCGGCAAAGAGCTGTTGCAAGACAGGAAAAGGAGTCAGGACAAGCAATATAACAGCCGCATACACAATCAACGAAACCAACGGGATTACCAACAAATTAGTCAAGAGGAAGTGTGTGGAAAAACGTGAGAAATAGAGCATTACCAACGGAGCCGTTCCCACCTGGGCGGCAAGGGAAACAGTAACCAGCCCCCACGCTTTACGCAAAAGACGATTCTTTACCGATAACAACCCGTATAACCCGGGTTGTAACAGTACAATAGCTGCAACAGCCGAAAAAGACAACTGAAACCCTACATCAAACAGCCACACGGGGTTAAACAGCAGCATCAGGAAAGCCGTAACCCCCAATGTATTCAAAGTAAGCTTCCGGCAGGCAGGTATCAGCATGGAGAGTAATCCAAATGAGCACATGACAACCGCACGTACCACGGAAGAAGACAACCCTGTAAGGAAAGCAAATCCCCACAACAAGAGGATTACAGACAGAAACAAAAACGCTTTAAAAACCGCCACCTGATCCACAAAGGAGACAGGATAAACAGCAACAGGGCGGAAATAAAGCCGATATGCAGCCCGGAAAGTGCCAGTACATGGCTGGCTCCGGCAACCGAATACGTCTCTACGATACTCTCACTCAGCTCTTCTTTGTCTCCTATTGTAAGCGCAGAGAGTACCGCCAATTCATCTCCCCGAACCCCCATATCCCGATATAAAGCAACCAGCCTGCTCCGGCACTCCAAAGCCTGCTGACGAAAAGCGAGAGTGCTGTCGCAACCAATCGCACACCAATGTCCGGCATGTACGTACGCTGTTCCGCTTATCCCTTTCCGAAGAAGATAACGGGCGTAATCGAACTCATCCGGATTACCGTTATTGGCAGGTGGAGACAAACGGGTGCACACCAGCAGTTCATCCCCTCTTTTCAAGGAATATGCCGCCGAATCTTTAGGAAAATAAAACAGAAAACTCTTTTCTGAAAAGTTATATAAAAATGTATCTTTCAACACTTCTCCCCGCAAAGCAACGCGAAATAAAATGCTGTTTTTCTTGATTTCCGGCTTTGTCGTAAGAGTAATCCGGTAAGTGGAAGGTTTTTTCGTATTCGGGAATATATATTCGGCTTGCTTCAACTGCACGCTCACTAAAGTCCACCCCAATACAAAACAGGCCAAAAACACGACAGCCCCATATAGCTTGCAAAGAACATAATACTTACGGCCAAGAATATATGTCCCTATCAACAGCAGGATGACAGCTATCCACCAACCGGCGGACAGTATGCAAGGACATTTATCCCCATATACTATTCCACCAACCAACGGCATCAACAGTCGCAGGAAAGGATACCGTTGCAAGTTGTCTGTTATCAATAAATATTACAGATTTTTCAAAGCACGGATTGCTTCTGTAGGGTCGGGAGCAGAAAATACGGCATTGCCGGCAACCAAAGCATCGGCTCCTGCATCTACCAGACGGGAGCCTGTATCCAGATTGACACCGCCGTCGACCTCTATCAGGCTTCCGAACCGGTCACTGTTATCAGTTCGCGCAACTCGCGTACCTTATCAACAGTATGTTCTATAAATTCTGACCGCCGAATCCCGGATTCACCCCCATTATCAACACCATATAGACATCGTTGATAATATCTCTCAGCATAGATACCGGAGTAGCCGGATTGATAGTAACCGCCGGCAACATTCCCGCTTCGCGGATTTGCTGCACTACCCTATGCAAATGCGGGCATGCCTCATAATGCACGTTCATTATACGTGCCCCCAACGCCTTTACTTCCGGAATGAACTTTTCCGGCTGTACAATCATCAGATGCACATCCAAAGGCTTCTCGGCAAGCTTTGCCACATACTTCAATACCGGAAAACCGAAAGATATGTTGGGAACAAACACGCCGTCCATTATATCGACGTGTACCCAGTCGGCTTCACTACCGTTAATCATTTCAATATCATTTGCCAGGTATGCAAAGTTGGCAGACAATATGGAAGGGGATATTATAGGTTTCATAACAGTTACATTCTAATAGGTTACACGAATTTACAACAGACAAATGTACAAAAAGATTTCGGATAAACGCTTAATGCACCCGACATTCTCCGGTCAGTTTAAATCCGCGCAACAACTCATCCGTTTTCAGGCGTTTTTTGCCGGGAAGCTGCAAAGCACGCACACCAATCCAACCGTCTGTACCGGCTATGCGAATATACGTCTTACCATCGGTCTGCAAAGTTCCGGGAGCGGATTCATGCGGATGCTCTATCTTCTCTGTTTCAAAGATTTTCAGAACCACCGTCGTTCCGTCGGGCTGTACCAATTCTGTCCACGCAGCCGGATAGGGAGACAAACCACGGATAAAATCATAAATCCGCTTGACAGGCTGGTTCCAGTCGATGCGACAAGTATCCTTGAATATTTTGGGAGCCGGACGCAGTTCGCCCACTACAGCCATTTCTTCCTGCGGAACGGATTTCACCGTATCTGCAAGAATGGCATCCACAGTCTCCGTAACCAGACGTCCGCCAAGCATCATCAACTTATCGTGTACAATACCTACATTGTCCGTATCCGCAATCGGCACACGAACCTGTTGGATAACCTCTCCCGTATCTATCTCATGTTTCAGGAAAAAGTCGTGATGCCCGTTTCCGTATCACCGTTAATCACCGCCCAATTGATAGGTGCAGCTCCACGATACTGCGGCAGCAACGACGCATGCAGATTGAAAGTTCCCAGACGCGGCATATTCCAAACCACTTCCGGCAACATTCTGAAAGCAACCACAATCTGCAAATCGGCATTCCAGGCACGCAAAGCCTCGACAAACGCTTCATCTTTCAATCTTTCCGGCTGGAGAAGCGGCAGGTCATGCTCCAGCGCATACTGTTTTACCGGAGAGAATTGCACCTTATGTCCACGTCCAGCCGGCTTGTCGGGCATCGTGATTACCCCTACTATATTATATCCGCCTTCTACGAGGCAGCGCAAGGGCTCCACCGCAAATTCAGGAGTCCCCATATATACAATCCGTAAATCTTCTTTCTTCATAATCATCTCTTTTAATCTTCCGAGAAATGTACCAATACCTGACGGTACGAGTTAAATATCTTTGATTTGGACACGAAACCGAGATACTTGCCTTCTCCGTCCACCACCGGCAGGTTCCATGCTTTCGTATCGTCAAAAGTGCGCATCACCTGTTCCATGCTGTCCGTATCATAAAGGCGCGCCGGAGCTGAAGTCATCAGTTTGCCTACCGTAAAACGATGATACAGTTCCTGCCGGAACATGATATTGCGTATGTCGTCCAGCAGGACAATACCAATCAGCTTGCCCTCATTGTCCGTCACCGGAAATATGTTGCGGTGTGAGGCGGAGATGGCTTTCACTAACTCGGCAAGGTCCATTTCCGGGTGTACTGCGACAAAGTCTTTCTCTACCACATTCTCCACTTTCATCAGCGTCAACACCGCTTTATCCTTATGGTGTGTCAGCAACTCACCTTTCTTTGCCAGACGCATGGAGTAGATACTGTGCGGTTCGAAAACGATAATCGTCAGATAAGAGCTGACCGCGACTATCATCAACGGCAAGAACAAGTCGTATCCTCCCGTAAGCTCGGCAATCAGGAACACTCCCGTAAGCGGAGCGTGCATAACACCGCTCATTACTCCCGCCATGCCCAGCAAGGCAAAGTTCTTTTCGGCAGGTAGGCAGTCATCTCAAAATCATTGCTGAAATGGGAAAAAACAAATCCGGCGATACACCCCAAATACAGAGAAGGCGCAAAAATACCACCGCAACCACCACCGCCATTCGTTGCGCTCGAAGCGAAAACCTTAAACAGGATTATCAATATCAGATACAGCAGCAGCAAGTGGCTGTGTCCGTAGAAGAAAGAGTTATTCATCACCGTATCCCACTCAACATTACTTGTACCGTTGAGCAGTAATTCTATCGTATCGTACCCTTCACCGTAAAGCGGCGGGAAAAGGAATATCAGAATACTCAACATAGCGCCGCCCACCAGCAGTTTCTTATAAGGCAGTTTCAGTTTACCGAACATTCCTTCCACCGAATTCATGGCACGGGTAAAGTAGAGGGAAACCAGTCCGCAGAAAATACCCAGCATGATCACATAAGGGATACGCTCCAATTCAAAAGCCTGGTCAAGATGGAACTTAAACATGGCTTCCGTGCCCGTCACGATATAAGAAACGTTGCCGCCGTCACCGCCGAAATCAGTAACGGAAGCAGCGAAGACATCGTAAGGTCTATCATAAGCACCTCTAACGTAAAAACAAGCCCCGCTATCGGAGCTTTGAAAATACCTGCCACGGCCCCGGCAGCGCCACATCCCACCAACAGCATCAACGTGCGGTGCTCCATTTTGAACAGGCTGCCCAAGTTGGAGCCGATGGCCGAACCCGTCAGCACAATAGGCGCCTCTGCCCCGACCGAACCGCCGAACCCGATTGTTATGGAACTGGCAATAATGGATGACCACGTGTTATGGCGTTTGATCACGTCCCTGCCTGCGGATATGCATATAGAATTTTCGTAACTCCATGACTGATATCATCCTTTACGACATAGCGTACAAACAACCCGGCCAAAAAGATTCCCACCACCGGATATATCAGATACTGGTAATTAGCCTCTGTTGTGTCGAAATTCTCCGTAAGAAAATTTTGTATCCAATGTATCAACAGTTTCAATATCAATGCGGCAAATGCCGTAAAGATACCGACCAGAAAGCTAAGAACCAGGATAAACCGTTTCTCCTTGACATTCTTCTCACGCCAAATGATAAAGCGTTGCAACCAACTTCTCTCTTCTCCAGCCATTTCCTTTATTCACGGATTATTTTAATCACTCCGCCTTTATCCAACTTGATAATGCTGGATGGCTTCGGATTACTTATCTCTTCCTGCCGGTAGCCCACGATATAATCCACCGCTGACTTTACCTCCTCACTTATTTCGCTGAAGTTCTTCGGCGAAGGCTGCCCACTGATATTGGCTGAAGTAGAAACAATCGCCTTACGGAACTGCTGGCAAAGACGCTTTGAGAAATCTTCATTTGTCACTCTGATTCCCACGCTTCCGTCTTCCGCCAGCAAATTTGCCGCCAGATTACGCGCTCCCGAATAAATAATAGTCAACGGTTTGTCTGCCAAGTCTATCAAATCCCACGCCACCTCCGGAACATCCCGGACATAGAAATCCACTTTTACGGAAGAATCCACCAACACCAGCATCGCTTTGCTGTCCTGACGCTGCTTTATTTCATATACACGGCGCACCGCATCTTCGTTGGTAGCGTCACAACCAATACCCCAAATGGTATCGGTGGGGTACAGAATCACCCCGCCTTCCTCATTACCTGGCAGGCTTTTTTAATGTCTTCTATCATTTCTTACTCTATAAATACAGTGATTAACACGCAAAAATAGTAAATTCGCACCGATTACAAACAAAGTTTAGGAGAAAACAATGGAAGATATTAAATTTAACCACACACTACCCATACAGCTACGTTTCAATGACGTTGATAAATTCGGTCACGTCAACAACACCGTCTATTTTTCCTTTTACGATTTAGGCAAGACAGAATATTTTGCTTCCGTATGCCCGCATGTCGACTGGCAGAAAGACGGAATTGTCGTAGTCCATATAGAAGCTGATTTTCTTGCACAGATTTACGGTTCCGACCACATTGCCGTACAGACCGCCGTGACCCAAATAGGCACGAAGAGTTTTCATCTTGCGCAACGTGTCATAGATATCGAGACGCAGGAAGTAAAATGTATATGCACTTCCGTCATGGTAGCTTACGACCTCAGCAAGCACGAATCCAAACCGCTGACAGAAGAGTGGATAGAAGCTATCTGCAAATACGAGGGGCGGGATTTACGAAAAAAATAAAGATTGGCAAAATAACTTTATCGAAAACAAAACTAATACTTTTTTTTTCTACATTTGCATAGTTAAGGAACGTATAATTTATGATTCGATTAATACTGCTAAGCGATTTCACTGAATCTTTCTCCTATAATCTACTGAAAGGAGTATTGATGTACGCAAACAGCCACGAACCGTGGGTGGTGTGCCGAATGCCGCTTTCCTATAAACAAACCTATGGCATAAAGGGAGTGCTGAAGTGGGCAAAAACGTGGCATGCAGATGCTATTATCGGCAGATTCGACAACGACGACAATGTAGAGATTTTCCGTGAAAATGGAATTATTGCCATAGCACAAGATTACAAAGCAAGATTCAGTAATATTCCAAACATCACTGGAGATTATTACAAAACTGGCAGGATGGCAGCGGAATTCTTTCTAAGAAAAGGGTATCAAAATTTTGCTTTCTATGGCTATCGAGATACGGTTTGGTCACAAGAGCGTTGCGAAGGTTTCTATAAATGTATAGCCGAACATGGTTTTGGTAATTGTTTCCAATCATATCAAGAGCAATCTCTCGATGATCTTTGGTTTTATGAAGCTCCTCCTTTACTCAAATGGTTGCAATCGCTCCCCCTGCCTACGGCACTCTTTGCTTGTGATGATAATCAAGGTAATCGCATTACTGAATTATGTAAAGTAAATAATATCAGAGTACCCGACAAGATAGCAATATTGGGTGTGGATAATGACGAAATTATATGTAACTTATCTGATCCTCCTTTATCCAGCATAAGCCACAATATTGTAAGAAGCGGATTTGAGGCAGCAGAACTCATCGTACGCCTACTGAACGAAGAGAAAGTCAACTATCAAGATGTAGTACTGCAACCCATAAATATTATAAACAGACTTTCAACCGATTTTTATTCTACTACCGATACGCATATCCAAACAGTTTTGAAATATATCAATAAGCACCTGACTGAACATATCACCGTATCAGATCTCGTAAAACAAGTCCCCTTGTCACGTAGGTTACTAGAGATTCGTTTCAAAGGAGTTACCCAACAGTCCATTCAAAAATACATATTTTCTCTAAAAATAGAAAGGTTTGCTCAACTGCTACTTACCAGCAATGCTCCTATCTCAACCGTAGCGGAATCTGTAGGAATAAACAATCTAAAAAATTTGTCACGCCAATTCAAGGCTCTAAAGAATATTTCTCCCTATGAATACAGAAAAAGGCATCAAATAATGTCCGACTGCTATTACCAAGCTAAAGACTGCAGTTCTATTCATTTTTTAGGCAATTAGCTTGTGTAATTTTCCACGAAACATACGCAAACGAGATAAATAAATGTAAATCATATAATTACATTTTAAACGTATCTATTTTGTATTCTCATAATCTGAATGAAATAGCAGTTATAGTTGACAATACATTAAAAAAGACGTCATGCTTTTCTTATTGTTTAATGGCATGAAAAAAGCAAAATACCGGTTCTCAAACAAATGCTCCATACCAGGATTGTACGATGAACGGCACCACCCGGTACGGAGAAAAAAATTCTAATCCGGCAAAAACAGCATCTCGCCGGAATGGGAGTTTCGGGAATATCTCGTCCTAAAAATCCGACCTCCAGTTCCTGCCCCATATAATTTTCAAAATACAATAAATGCAATGCATGATAACCTTTCTCAAGAGCAACCTTACCTTCGGCACGACGAACACTATGTCCACCATCATTATCAACTATCAGCTTATCATCAATATAAAGCTTAGAACCATCATCCGAAATGGTATAGAAGCGATATACGCCTCTTTTGGAAATGTAAATCAAAGTACGGAATTCATAGGCAAAGTGATCAGCAATGGCAGCATCCTTTATCAAAAAGTTCTTCATAATACCTTTCTTTACTTTCAAACAAGAAGTAATGTCAGCCACTCGTTTACATTGACCTTCATAATAAGTATAAGCTACCCCTTGTTTAGGTGATGCTACATTCATTGCCGGAAAATAATTCATCACCCGTTCCTCATCTGAATTTAATCCGGAGATAGTAATAGATCGCCTCACGACCTGAAAGCGTAGCAATCCAAGTATCAAACTTAAATTCACCTTCATACAGTTCAATGATACGTGCACCTCTAATCAATTCTCCGTAAGCATCCGCACCAGTCACCCGACCATATCCAAGCAATATTCTTTTATTAATACCAACATAATCATTATCATGGTCGTGACCGGCGAATACCCCCATTACATCTTTCCTATCAAGAAACGAAGCAAATATACCAGAATTGACCTTTGAAGAAGCAACTCCACCTTCTCTATCATTACCAAATGTCTTACCATCACCTATCAGTTCATTATATTCTAATAAAGGTATGTGAAAGAATGCCAATGAAGGTAAAGGACGTCCATTATTACAAGAAGCAAAATGAGCACTTTGTTTACGATACCATGCTATTTGGTCGAAATGTATCCAATCGTAAACTCCATAAAGTTTGTCAGGCTGATAATCATTAGAGTCTATACAATAAAGCACTGATTCTACCTTTTTTCTTTGTCATCGAATCAAAAATCGGTATCACACAATTACCACACCCCATAACATCTCCAGGCCCCTTCGTTCCAACATAGTATGGAGATTTTTGCAACAAATCATAAATGCTATCCTTAGCCATGTGCTCCGCATCATGGTTACCCATAGTTACAACAAATGGCACTTTGGCATTATTAAATATTTCTACAACCGACATCCAGCCATTAATTGCAGGGGCTTCTGTCACTATGTCTCCAGTCAATATGGCAATATCCGGATTTTCGGATTTCAGTATCGTACGAATAGTTCTTTCCGTTTCAGCACACTTCGGTGAACCTGATGTCCAATGTAAGTCTGTGAACTGAACTATTTTAAACTTTCCATTTTGAAAAGACAATTGCCGTTGTGCAAAAAGCATTGATGGGATAACTCCCCATAACACTAACAAAAGAATTGATATTTTCTTCATAAGAATCTAATTGATTAGTTTATTTCTATTTCATCTATCGCCAATCCGCTTTGTTCTCCTTCATTGAAATATCCTTTTGGACATAAGCCCCCACTCAACAAGTCCAAGCGTACAAATGTAGCTTCCACTTCAGGAAATGAAAGAGAAGCAGGAAAGCGAGTGCTTTCCGTCAACGTAAAATCATATGATAAAACTTTATTACCTACTCCAAAAAAGTTTTTCCCGTCTGCCGAAACGGAAACACTCATTGCCTTTGCCGGCCAAATCATATTCCAAGGACGCCATAAGGAAGCAAAAGCTACTTGTTTTATTCTTTGCGTACCTTTCAACTCCACCACAATCTGTACACTATCCTGAGAGAAGCTTACCCATCTACGCATGTCTTGAGCATATCCACAATATCCGTCAGTCAATCCAAAGCTTTCATCCAAATGTTCCCACTCTGTTTTAGGAACACACTTGCAATCACATCCAGTGGCCTTGTTTATGGCAAATTCTTTATGAGTCACCCTACCCATAGATTTGCCTTCCTTATAAACGGCTGCGTAAATAACTGCATCTTTACTCAACAATATTGGTGACTTGTACAGAGAAGAAGAAGCCGTTATCACAGAATCATTAATCGCATAGTGTATCTCCGCATCCGGACAAAAAGAAGATAAAGCCACTTCATAGGTCTCATGATTCTCATTCCACACTCCCGCATAATTCACTTCATAAAAATTGCGGCAAGAATTCACCTGACAATAGTCCAACCGTTTGAACTCCTTATCCAACCTGCGAGTAAAAAACACAAAATCTTTATATTCAGGTTGCGTCCACTGCACTTCGGACATAGCCAACAAACGAGGAAAAGCCATATATTCAAATGCTTCAGGAGTTTGAATATATTCTCCCCAAATATTCGCCTGCGTACCTATTATATAAGACTGCTCTTCGGTAGTCAATCCAGCTGGTAGTGGGTTATAAAAATATACACTATCCAACGGAAGGAAACCACCTATCGCCAGTGGAGCATATTCTGGGCTCTCTTGATAATAATCTATATAGCATCGTTTACTCGGTGTCATAATAACCTTATGCTTTTGACGGGCCGCTATAATACCACCTTCTTCACCACGCCACGACATAACAGTAGCATTAGGAGCAAGCCCGCCTTCCAATATCTCATCCCAACCGATAATATCACGCCCCCTGCTGTTAACAAATTGTTCAATCTTATGAATAAACCAACTTTGTAAAGCTTCTTCATCTGGTAGTCCCTCTTTCTTCATCAGAGTTTGACAATGAATACACTTTTTCCAAGCTTTCTTAGGACATTCATCACCTCCAATATGAATGTAATGACTAGGAAAGAGTTCCATAACTTCCACCAATACATTTTCCAAGAAATCAAACGTATGCTCCTTAGGACAATAGACTTCATCAAAAACATCAAAGTAATCGCGTACCACATAATCTTTTCTCAACCCACAAGAAAGCTCTGGATATGACGCCAATGCAGCAGAAGCATGTCCCGGCATTTCTATCTCAGGAATTACTGTTATAAAACGGTCAGAAGCATACTTAACAATCTCTCTAATTTCTTCTTGTGTATAATATCCCGCTTGTTTTTTTCCGTCAAACCGCCGTGGGTAATAATAATCAGAATGTCCTACTTGAGTTTGACTACGATGCGACCCCACCTCTACCAACTTCGGATATTTTTTTATCTCAATTCTCCAACCTTGATCGTCAGTCAAATGAAAATGAAATTTATTCAACTTATAGAAAGCCATCAAATCAAGAAACTTCAGTACCTCTTCTTTGGGAAGGAAATTACGACCAACATCCATCAAAGCACCACGATAAGGAAAACGAGGAGCATCCTTAATACTGACAATTGGAATTTCAATACGTCCCTCATACCTACGATCGGAAGCATAGATTTCTGCCGGCATCAATTGCAATAAAGATTGAACACCATAAAACAGTCCTGCTGCAGTTTCGTTAGAACAAATCCGTATAGCATCGGAAGCCACCTCCAATGTATAAGCCTCATCTTTTAGAGAATTATCAATTAACAGATAAATATCGGCCTTCTCTGTTGGAGAAACAGCTCTTAATGTTACCTGTGTGTTCTTCAAAAAGTTCTCTAAATAACGAAAAACTTTCATTTCATTCTCTCCGGAAGACACAGCCACAGTTTTCTCCCCTTGCAAAAAATACTTTCCTCGGGATAGAGTTATATCATTGGGCATCGGTATGATACCATAGTTTTCTACAGATTCCTTGCTTCCGCTGCCACATGAAAAGAGAGCCAATGAGATGGCAGTAAACACCCCCCAAATATATTTCATAACGTTTGTAATAAAAGGTTAGGATATGTCTGAACTACTTTAAGGATTAGCTCGCCAAACAGCGTGTTTGCCCAAGCAAACCAAGGACGTGTGAAATCAGCTGCATTTTCCGCATTAAAAGACTCATGCATAAAACCTGTTTCACCGTCCGTATCGCGCAGTTGCTTCAAACAACTGCGTATTTCTTCCTCATCATCAGTCGTAAAAGCTTTCATTATGATACTCATTGGCCAAATATAGTTCAACCCTACATGTGGACCGCCTATTCCTTCTCCAGCTTTTCCTTTAAAAAAATAAGGATTATTATCGCTCCATATCAATTTACGAGTATTTTGGTAAACTGCATCCTTGAAAGAACAATATCCCCAATAAGGAGCAGACAACAGACTGGGAATATTAGCATCATCCATACAAAGCACATTGCCAAACCCATCCACTTCAAAAGCATAAACCCGCCCACAAATAGGATGGTTAAACGTACCATACCTGCGAATTGCGGCATCTACTTCATCAGCTAAAGCTATACATTCTTTAGCAAAATCTATATGATTATAGACTGTATGTTCTATTTCAGACAATTGCCGCAACGACACAACAGCAAACATATTGGAAGGGATGAGAAAACCAAATTGAGTAGCATCATCCGAAGGGCGAAACGAAGAAACGATCAGTCCAACTGGCTTAACTGGTGCACCCCAACCATTATTGATTTGCGAGTCTGTAGGACGATCACAATCGCGCGAGAAACTATAAGTGCCGATTCCTTGTTTACGCTGCTGTTCCTTAAAAGTACGGACTACCAATTTCATAGCCTCGTGCCAATCTGCACTAAAGATAGACGTATCTTTAGTCAATGTCCAATACTGGTAAGCCAATCGAATGGGATAACATAGAGAATCGATCTCCCACTTACGTTCATGCAACTCTTTCACCATATGCTGTGTATGATCAGTTTCCCAATAACTACCCAATGGACCATCATTGAAAGCATTAGCATAAGGGTCTATCAGTATACATTCTGTCTGCCTGTTAATAAGTCCGGCTATCAAAAACTGCAAATCCCTATCGTCTTTCATCAACGGCAAATAAGGCCACACCTGCGCGGAAGAATCACGCAACCACATAGCGTCAATGTCACCAGTTATGATAAACGTATCCGGACGGTCGTTTTTCATCTTATATCTGACAGTAGTATCAAGTGTATTGGGAAAACAATTTTCAAACATCCACCGCAGTTTTTCATCTTTTATCTTTGGCTTTACTTCTTTAATGATTACCTCTACAGCTCTTGATACAAAACGCCTTTTGTCTATTGAAGGACGCAAGGAAACGAATTTCGTTTCTGATTCCCTGAAAGCGGCAAACGACAAAGATGGACGGACGGACATAGCAGCCAAAGCTAATCCTCCCATCTTCAGGAAATGACGTCGTGACATATTCTTTTTCATAGATTATCTTTTTAATAAGTGTGTTTACCAGGAAGCACAGTAATTTTCTTCTCTTTTTCACCATAAAGTACGAACAATTCAAAGCCAATATTCGTATCTACGTAATGTGCGGTTCATCATTGACAGAACGGCGTGCTTCCGCCTTTAAACTGATAATACCTTCTGGTCCGAAAGGATAACGTTCTATTCCATTGGCCTCTGTCAGGTTCATGTCCCAAACAATTTGCTGTTTGGAGTAATCTCCCCGAATACCTATTATAAACTCTATCAGTTCGGCAATAGGTGGAAGTCCTGACCAACCGACAAATTCCTTTCTAGCCATAAATCCAGGCTCTGCATTCTCCGGAGAATAGTATTCCCAAAATGTACCCGTATTCTTATATACCTCAAGTACTTCATTATAATGGTTCAAAGCTATTTCACGGGCTAACTTACGATAACCTTTCTTCACAAGACCTTGTATCACCATGTAGTTGGTACCCGGCCAGATGCCACCTTGCCAATAGCGACCGTTTTCCTTATACTTAGGATGGTCTGCCGACAAAGAAGGAACACGGAACTTGCGGTTAAAAGTTTCCGAATTATCCAATTCTTTTACCATACGGTTTAGTTGTATTGTATCTAACACATTGGTAAATAGCGCCCAATAAGCACCTATACCTTTGGTTTTGCAAAGAGTGCCATCAGCATATTGGTCATACAAAAATCCAGTCTTTTCATCCCAAAGATTATCATGAATATACTTTCCCAGCATCTTAGCTTCGTCTTCAAATTCTTCTATCTCTTGCCAGCGTTCTAAATAAAATCCCATTTCAAGTAATAAATTTGCAATGAACAATTGCTGAAGATTAGTATCTAACCAAACCATATGTCCATGACTATAAATAGGGCTATATCCGTTCGGAACCCGCGGCATATTATCCATACCTGTCCCCCATCCACTCGACCAATAAGTACCATTACGCCATGTACGGTTAAGTCTCAGCCACTTATAATATGAACAAAGTACGGGAAAAACTTTATGCAGACGCTCCATATCTCCAAACTGATGGTAATAAACCATTTCACACCAAGGCATCAAATTAGGTCCAGTGCTTACCGGATCATATCGTTCGAAACAATCCGCTCCATCTGCTTTAATTTCTCGGCAGATAAAACCGTCAGGATGTTGTTTGGCATAAAAGTTATCTAACGTGCGCTGAAAAGGGAAAAAACGTGTACCATACCGTGCAAACATCAGTATGAAAGAAGAATCCCACATGAAGATATTACCATTGTAAGCAGTATCCAAATAACTTGATACAAAACCCGAACCGGACTGTGGCTTACGAATATTTCCGACTGCTATTTCCCATGCCCTCCAATACATTTCCATTTCTTTTCCATGCCCATCCCAAATCGGACTGGGAAGTATCTGCCGAGCTTCTTCAAAACTCTTCGGTTCGATAACCTCGGGTTTGGCCACACGATACTCGTTCTCGGTAACCAAAGGTTCTTTTACATATGTATTCTTATAGGGCAAATGATAAATTTCATCATTACCACAATTTTGAGCTTTCAATAAAGGAGTTACAGAAAAGGAAAGTAAACATGTAAACAAGATATGTTTCAGCATAGGAAATAATATTTTAGTTATAGATTAAGCAGTTTCTTTATCTTATCAAAAATTGCGGTATTCTCATATATACCTGTAAACTCCTGTGCACCGGGCCCAAAAGCATATACAGGTACCATTACACCACTATGACCACCTGTAGAAAATTTACAAACAATTTTACCCTCTTTCAAATCACCATCTACCAATGTAAGACCACCGGTTTCATGATCGGCGGTAACCACTACCAGCGTTTCACCATCCTTAGCCGCCCATTCGTAAATGGCACCGATAGTACGGTCGAAATCATGTGTTTCCTGCATCAAGAGATTAATATCATTAAAATGTCCATAATCATCCAATTGCGAACCTTCAATCATCATGAAGAAACCATTATCATTTTGGCTTAAAAGTTCAATACCTTTTAACGACGCACGGGCAAGAAGGTCTCCACGTTCGTCAGGCAACGGAGCATCCACTGGATAAGGCACTGCAAATACCTTGCCACTCTTAATTTTTACCAGTTCATCCCAACTACGAGGCGTTTGAAAACCTTTGTCGCGCAACTCCTTGAACAGGTCACGTCCGTCCTCACGATTCTCAAAGAGTTTAGCACCACCGCCAAAGACATAGTCTACGTTACTGTTCACATAATCCGCCACAATTTCAGCCTCAGCATCACGATCTTTGTTATGGCAACAAAAATCAGCTGGAGTGGCATCCCAAAGGCGACAAGTAACTGCAATACCCGCAGATTTACCTTTGCCTACAGCAAAGTCTACCAACGACTTCAAAGGACGGCCTTCCACATCTACGCCTACGCTATGATAATTTGTTTTCTGTCCAGTAGCAATGGCCGTCCCCCCTGCTCCAGAATCGGTAATCAGTTTATTTGCACAGTAGGTTTTCGAAAGCCCCACAGCCTGACAATTATCCAAAAAAAGTTTACCACAATTAGCCGTCCAAGCAGAATATACGTGCATAAGACTCATACCATCACCAATCATCAAAACAACATTTTTAATCTTCTTCCCTTGTAACGGTGTTATTTTGTTAACTTCATAGGGATTCTCCAACACATAAGTCTGTTCTTTATCACGACGTTCTTGTGCAAATATATTAGCAGGGAATAATACTACTAACAATACTATAACACAGCACTTCCTTATTTTTTTCATTATTATCTGGTTTTATCAGTTACATTTACAAATTATTTATTATTCATAGTACATAGGACAAGATATTCAGTTCTAAACCTAAAGATGAACCTCCTAAACCTTAAATTTATTATTTTCAACCTAAAGTTCAAAAAGTAGAAAACTACTCTACAGTAACCAGCACCGGAGCATGATCCGATAAAAACTCTGATCCTTCTGTCTCGGCAAGCACTCCGTATCTCAATACCTTAAGATCGTTGCGTACAAACACATAGTCTATCAATGGGCGTTTATCATAAGGTATCTTTCCAAAATCGTGAAAACTCCATGATGGCCCATAAACAATTGGAGACATAAGCCGTGTATCTTGCAGATGCTTTGGATTCTCGGCATCGGTCATGTGCTTGATAACATCCGATTCTGGCTCTGCATTAAAATCACCTGTTACAATTACTGGTAATCCGTCACTCAATTCGTTCACTCTGTCCAATATAAGGCTCACTCCTTCACGACGAGCCACAACTCCTATATGGTCTAGATGTGTATTCAATGCAAAGTATTCCTTTCCTGAAATCTTGTCTTTCAATTTACCCCATGAAGCAATGCGTTCACAAGCACCATCCCACCCTCTAGAACCAGCAATTTCAGGTGTTTCGCTCAACCAAAAATATCCAGAAGCAAGTAACTCAAAACGCGCTTTTTTGTACCAAAGAGCACTATATTCGCCTTTTACCTTTCCATCTTCACGCCCGACACCAATCACACCATATTCTGGTAAACGCTGCTTCAGGTCTTCTAACTGATTGTGAAGCACTTCCTGTGTACCCAATATATCAACATCATAGAATCGGATAGCCGTTGCAGCACGGTCTTTTCGGTATTGCCAATTATTCATACCATCTTCTGGATTGTCATAGCGGATATTATATGACATTACATTAACACGCGCCTGTTCAGAAACTTGTTGTTTCACTTGCCCGCAGGATACTACCCCAAAAGATAGAAACAATAAAATGATTTTTTTCATAACAATATATTTAATTATTCCACATACAAAACAGAAGAAGGAATTGGCACCAACGTTTCAGCAGAAGGCAATTTCCAAGCCCAACTCAAATGTTCTCCTTCATAATCTTCAAAGTAATAGAGCTTATAGGAATGGAAACCTTTTTCTAAAGCTATGAATCCGGTAGCAGGAATTGCAGCATGTGAACCGTCATTGTTCACTACCAGTTCATTATCAATGTATAATACACTGCCATCATCTGAACTAGTTTGGAAAGTATATACTCCATTTTCAGGCACTTTTATCAGTCCGGAAAAAATGTAACCAAAATGGTCTGTCCTGCTTGCACCTTGTATAGAAGGTTTAGACAAAACTCCAGTCCTCAACAAAGGTGTTTTTTCTATGTCAGTTACTTTCTGGTAATTACCTTCAAAGTACTTATAGGTCACACCATTCTGTACAGGATGTACAGAAAGAGCATCCTTCAATTCCGCTTTGAGAGCTATAATAGACAAGACTCTACTTGGATGATAACCTTCCTTAAATCCTCTCGCTTTCACTTGAGTCGTCTTATTCAAACTGAAAGGATGTTTATAAAGGAATGACTCCTCGATCGGTTCGCTTCCGTCCAGTGTATACCTTATTTTCGCACCTTGAGTGGTTGTGGCCAGTTCTACAACTACACTTCCTTGGAATAAATTCAAATCTTTATCGACGTAAGGGATAGATACAACTTTATCTCGGGTATAGGAGTAAGGCGCAGTTTGTTCAGCAGTACCTCTGCTCTTATTTGGCTTGTCAGACAAGGTAAAACGCAACTCTCCTCCTCCCATCAGACAGTCATAGGTAATAAAGTTTGTATCTATCTGTTTCCCATTTAGTTCCACCTTTGTAATATAAATATTTTTCTGCGGATCATTGGCAAGTATCGTCAAGGTTCTTCCATTAGCCAAATGCACTACAACTTTCTCGAACAAGGGAGTAGTAAGAACATATTCGTTGCTACCAGGACAAACCGAATAAAGTCCCATACTTGAAAGAATATACCATGCCGACATCTGCCCGCAGTCTTCATTGCCAATAATACCTTCCGGAGTGGGATGATACATCTCGTTCAGCAAGCGTCGCGACATTTTCTGTGTTTTCCAAGGCTCACCCACATAATTGTACAAATAAGCGATGTGATGACTAGGCTCATTCCCGTGGACATACTGCCCTATTAAACCTGTGATATCTACAAGATTGCCATGTATCTCTGCATCCGTATTGAAAATATCATCAAGAGCAGCAACAAATTCTTCTTTACCGCCAAAAAGTTGTATCATCACTTCACATCATGGGATCAAAGAAGGCGAATATTGCCAAGCTGTACGCCTACTTGTATAC
>ENA-OQCX01000512-OQCX01000512.1-human-gut-metagenome-genome-assembly--contig:-NODE-512-length-20027-cov-13.087789_pt1 | contig 20027 bp, 24 predicted proteins | sample MGYA00242762_ERZ504587 | MGnify/ENA primary metagenome ERZ504587 (study PRJEB26092, sample SAMD00036337) | human gut metagenome | host: Homo sapiens | study: EMG produced TPA metagenomics assembly of... | reverse complement strand
ACAAATGCTGCCAACATCCAGCTAATACGCAAAATCCTGCAAAGCAGAGGGAGCAGTCTCAATGAACGAAGTCACAAGTGCTTCAAGAGTGGTGACGCACACCTCTATCTATTACAGGATAATTGTGGTATAGGAATGAAATAAAAGCAATAGATAGAAAAAGACTGCTTTGATTCCTATGTGTTTAGCATACCAGAGTGGTAGTAATACTTTTGGAAATTATAGTACTAAAATTGACTCAAAGGTAACAGTGGTTGAAAAACAAGAATTGCCTAGTTGGTTAATTGATACATATAAGGAGGGTGTCTATCGGACAGTAGTAACCAATGAAGATATCACAGTATACCGTTCCTTTGGATATAATGCAGAAGCAGGTGGTGCATTTGCAACGAGTAGCCCAGCTGTAAATAGAATTCAGACAAAAGTTGATAGTGCAATATTACCAGAGTGGAAAAATACACTTAGATATGAGGCAGAGATTGTTATTCCTAAAGGCACAACTTTGAATATAGGACGTGTAGGTGAGCAATTTACTATGAGTGGAACAAGACTTGCTGGAGATGCAGACCAATTTTTGTTACCTCAAAATTGGGATTTGAATTGGATAAAAAGTATAAGAGAAGTAAAACCATAAGGAGACCAGCTATGGATGAAAATGTAATTGAAATAAAAAAACAGGTTAGAAAAGTAATTGAATTGTTGGAACAACGTATAATACTTGAGCCTAACAGACCTATTCTAAAAACATTATATGATAGATATATGAAAGCTGAAGAAATTATATCAAGTAATGAAGATATTAGTAAAATTATGATTAGTGGTGGGTGTAGAGCTTATTTAGATGCGTTTAGTGATTATATGAATCCTTTATTAGGCGAAATGGATAAAGCAGAGAAAATGCTTTCTAATTTAAAAAAGTAGTGTTGAAAGAGGATGCTTGGTTATTTATATGTTTATTCTTTCGGAACTCCCAACAACCTATAGCCTCTGCATGTCTATTAATTATCCATCATAGCTGTTGCGAAGCAATTAAGAATCCATGATGTTAATTAATAGACACTAGCGAAATTTTGCCGAGCTGGGTATACGAACAAATATTGCAAAATGAATATGCTGATGTAACGCACTCCTAGCAACAGAATATTGCGAAAGCTTTGAAGCAAAAGCAAAAACCAATCCTCAGGGCACAAACAGCTCTGAGGGATTTTTTTGCAAAAAATGAAAAAAGTAGAGAAATTTTTCCGGTGTGACTGCTGTGTGACCATTGTAGTGTATAATGTAATTTGGAAAGAAGAAATAACAAAGAAAACGATATTAAATCGAGAATAAAATGTGAGGTGAAGAGTGATTAATGAGAAAACTGAATTTTTACCACTGGGAAGTATCGTGGTTGTAAAAGGTGGCATCAGGAAGTATGTCGTAGTCGCGAGAGCGCTGAAGGTTAATGCGAATGGAAGATAGCAGTATTTTGACTACAGCGCATGTACATATCCGGAAGGAATGGCAGGCGACAGACTAATGTATTTCCAGCATAATGCTGTCGAGTCTTAAAGTCACGGTGTAGACACTGCTAGATAACATGACTCTGTATAAAGCAGGATACAAGGGATGATGATTACAAAATAAAATTGATGAATAAGTAATGCCTGCTGATTAAGAAGATATCTGTAATTTCTAAATTTTATGTTTGCATCGCTTATACCATAATCAGAACAAATGCACAGTGGTATATTATTTTTTTAATATTTAGAGTGACAAAACAATATATTTATAATAAAATGATATTGTCAAATTATTAATAAAAAGCATACGAAAGAGAGGAGTAAGTTATGCAGGACATTAGTATCATTGGAATTGTTGTTGCAGTTGTTGTTCTTGTTATCCTGTTGTTTATGGCAATCGGATACGTGAAGGCACCGCCTGATATGGCATATATCATTTCAGGTGTGAAGAAAAAATCAAAGGTAGTTATTGGAAAGGCGAGCATACGTATTCCGTTTTTTGAGCGTCTTGATAAGCTGAATCTCAGACTGATACCTATCGATGTAAAGACGAGCAATGCAGTACCGACAGCAGATTATATCAATATCAACGTCGATGCTACGGTAAACGTAAAGATCAGTAATAATCCTGAAAAGCTACGCCTTGCGGCTGAGAATTTCCTTAACAAAAACACAGAGTATATCGCCGGTGTTGCCAGAGAGGTTCTCGAGGGTAATGTACGTGAGATCGTTGGAAAAATGAAGCTTGAAGAGATGGTCTCAGACCGTCAGAAGTTTGCCAATCTGGTAAAAGAGAATGCAGAGCCTGATCTTGCGGCAATGGGACTTGATATCATCAGCTTTAATGTGCAGAATTTCGTGGATGGCAACGAGGTAATAGAGAATCTTGGTATCGACAATATCGTAAAGATTAAAAAGGCCGCCGCCATCGCAAGGGCAGAGAGTGAGAGAGACATCAAGGTAGCTCAGGCTTCGGCTGACAAAGAGTCAAATGATGCAGCGGTTGCGGCACAGACAGAGATTGCCAAGAAACAGAATGAGCTCGCTATCAAGAAATCAGAGCTTCAGATGGAGGCTGATACAAAGAAGGCTATGGCGGATGCGGCTTACGACATTCAGAAGGAGGAGCAGCGTAAGACCATTGAGGTTGCCACAGCAAACGCTGATATTGCAAAGCAGGAGCGAGAGATTGAGTTAAAGCAGAAAGAGGTTGCAGTAACAGAGCAGTCTCTTGAGGCAGAGGTCAAGAAAAAGGCTGAAGCCAATAAATACGCGGCACAGCAGCAAGCAGAGGCACAGCTCTACCAGCGTCAGAAGGAAGCTGAGGCAAGACAGTTCGAGGCACAGCGTCAGGCGGAGGCACAGAAAGCAGAGGCAGAAGCCATGAGATATGCCAAGGAGCAGGAAGCTGCCGGTATCCGTGCAGTCGGAGAGGCAGAAGCATCAGCTATCCAGGCAAAGGGTATTGCAGAGGCTGAGGCTATGGAGAAAAAGGCAGAGGCATATGCCAAGTACAATAAGGCAGCCGTTGCAGAGATGATGATTAAGGTGCTGCCTGATATCGCAGCCAAGGTTGCAGAGCCACTTGGACAAATCGACAAGATTACTATTATCGGTGGCGGTGATGGCGAAAATGGTGTAGGCAAGGTTGCCGGAAATGTACCGGTTGTAATGGCAAAGGTATTTGAGAGTATGAAAGAGACAACAGGTATTGATTTATCTGAGATTATCAACGCTGATTCATATGACGCAAAGGTAAATCGCAACGTAAATGTAACCGGACTTGATGGAGTAAATCTCGTTGTAAATGCGGATACGCACAAAACCGGTGAAAAGCCTGAAAATTAAATAGTGTTTTATTAATCCGCTATACGATAGGTGAGTATAGCGGATTTTTAATATTTTCTGAAAAAAGACAAATATTTGAAAATTACAGGATTATATGATATATTTTGTTGCATAAAAGCAGATTGCCTGTACATGGTGACATATATAAATAATGAAGAGGAAAATCTATGAACGATAAAAGAAAGATAATAGCAATATTTATAATTGTTGCGATAGTAGCTGCGCTGGCTGCAGTTGCCACCTTTTGTGATTAAATCAGCAAAAAAAGAGGCTCGAGGCTCGTCACAGATGACAGAAACAGCCACAGAGGATAGTTCAGATAAGGAAGACCCGCAGCATACGGGAGGCAATGCAGGCTCAATGAGTGCGACATCTGATGATGGAGCTTCTGCGGATGAGACACAGATACTGTCTGCAAGCTCTGTTGCGGAAAACAGTAAGCTGACTTTCGGAATTGATGTATCTAAATATCAGGGCACCATAAAGTGGGACAAGGTTGCCGCAGGCGGAATCGATTTTGCAATGATACGTGTGGGCTACAGAACCCAGAAAACAGGCGAGATGTGTGTTGATACAAATGCCAGATACAACATGCAGGAGGCACAGAAAAACGGCATAAAGGTTGGAGTGTATTTCTTCTCATCAGCAGTAAATGAAACAGAAGCCATTGAGGAGGCAGACTGGGTAGCAGACTACATCTCAAAATATCAGATTACATATCCGGTGGCATTTGACTGCGAGGGCTTCACAGACTCAGCCAGCAGACAGTATGGCATGTCATCAGAGGCCCGCACCAAAGTAGCTGAGGCATTTTTGCAGGAAATATATAATAAAGGATATACACCTATGTTTTACGCTGCCATGAATGAGTTGTTGGAAAACAGCCAGTGGGATACTAAAGCGCTTGAGAGCAGCTACAAAATCTGGGTGTCACAATATCCGGATACAGCTTACCCGGAAACACCGAAGTCATCATATGAGGGCACACATGCCATGTGGCAGTATACCAATAAGGGAAAGGTGTCAGGAATTGATAAGCCGGTAGATTTGAATGTGGCATACTTTGGATTTGATGAGACAGAGTCTGCAAAAAATGGTGATGCAGCTGACAATGCAACAGCTGACCCGGAAGCAAATATGAAGTTTTCGGATGTAAATGAGACCGTAACTGCCAAGGAGAGCGTCAACCTGAGGGATATTCCAAGTCAGGGCAATGACAGCACAATTAAGGCAACGCTCAATAACGGTGATACGGCAGCAAGAACAGGGGTCAGTGACAGTGGATGGTCACGTATCGAATATAACGGACAGACGTATTATGCCATTTCAAGCTACCTCACAACAGATATGAACTATGTAGTTCCCGGACAGGACGGAAGTGGCAGCGGAGACGGACTGAAGACAAAATTCAAGGATTGTAATGATACTGTCACTGCAAAGATAGAGGTTAATCTGCGTGCACTTCCAAGTGTCACAAATCCGGATGCTACAGTCATCGCAACGATAAAAAATGGGGAAACAGTCACCAGAACCGGAATCAATGAGGAGTTTGGCTGGTCACGCGTGGAATATAATGGACAGACACTTTACTGTGTGACAAGCTATCTGAGCGTGCAGTGATATAATGAACGCAGTGTTTTGGAGAATAAAGTCAAAAAAATAAAATGTTATTATGCTAAAATCACACATAAAGTAGAAATAGTGAAAAAATGTCATGGATATAATGATAGAATTGTCTTAAAAAGTGCGTTAAAATACAAAATAACGAAATACGTAAGTAAAGGGGCATTTTATGGAATATTCAGCAATTTTTCATGACATGGATAAAAGATTCTGCTATGCGATAGATAAGGATTTGTTTGTGATACGCGTGCAGGTTAAAAAGGATGATATGAAGGAGGTAATCCTTCACTATGAGGACAAGTATATACCAATGGAGCGCAAGGATACGCGAATGACACTTCCTATGAAGAAGGTAGCCACCTCGCAGTTTCACGATTATTATGAAGCACAGCTTCAGATGCATCTGATATGTCTGAGATACTTTTTTGAATTTACGGACATGCAGGGTGAAAAGGTATATTACGGCAATTATGAGTTCGATAAGGAGTGCATCACAAACAGGGACAGAATGTTTGACTGCCCGCAGAATCTCAGAGAGGAAGAGATGTTTGAGGTGCCACAGTGGGCAGCCAACAAGGTAGTGTATCAGATTTTTCCGTCGCGCTTTGCCGCAACACAGCCGGTGGACAAAGAGCTGTGGTATAAGGCACCGATTACACCAATGGATGATTTGCATGGCAATCTCAGGGGAATCATAGAGCATCTGGATTATATTAAAGATCTGGGAATCGATGTGGTGTATCTGACACCAATCTTTAAATCAAATTCGTGCCATAAGTATGATACCATTGATTATTATCAGGTTGACCCATCATTTGGAACAACAGAGGATTTAAAGGAGCTCGTACAAAAATCTCACGAGCGTGGCATGAAGGTAGTGCTGGATGCGGTATACAACCACTCAGGAAGAGAATTTTTTGCATTTCAGGATATACTTGAAAAGGGCGAAAAGTCAAAATATCTCGACTGGTATTTTATCGACGAGCTGCCGCCTAGGGGTGAATGGGGAGAAATTCCAAACTTCAAATGCTTCGGCTATTACGGTGGAATGCCAAAGCTTAATCTGAAAAATCCTGAGGTTGAAAAATACATCACGGATGTTGCCTGCTACTGGATTAAGGAATGTGATATTGACGGATGGAGACTGGATGTAGGAGACGAAATCAGTCATTTCTTCTGGAAGAATTTCAGAAAGGCAATCAAGGCAGTAAAGAAGGATATGCTGATAATTGGTGAGATATGGCACTATGCAGGAGACTTCCTCGAGGGAGATGAGTGGGATACTGTCATGAATTATCCATTCTACCTGAATCTGATAGATCTGCTTGCAGACGAAAAAATCAATGTCAGCCAGTTTGTACAAAATCTTGGATATCTGAAGGGCCGCTTAAACAAAAAGTGCTATCCTCTGATGTGGAACCTGATTGACAGCCATGATACAGCAAGATTTTTACATCTGTGCAACGATAATAAGAAAAAACAGCATCTCGCTGCAGCATTTCAGCTGCTACTGCCGGGAATGCCTATGGTCTACTATGGCGATGAGTATGCCATGCCGGGAGCAAATGATCCGGACTGCAGACGAGGCATGTACTGGATGAGGAATACCAGGACAAGGAGATGTATAATTGGTATAAGAAGCTCATGCAGATTAGAAAAGCACATGCATGCATCGTAGAGGGCGAAATGATTGAGACAATCACAAATGACGATGAGGATACGATTGTTATGATCAGAAAAAATGGCGAAGAGACAATCGCAATGCTTTTCAATTGCGGCAGCAGTGTAAAGGAATTTAAAGAGTATGCCGAGAAATATAATCTGCTTACAGATAGCGCATTTGACGGAAAAGTAGATGGACTTGATGCTGCCGTAATTGTGCTTTAAAAATTATATAGGAAAAATAGGTAAATCGCAGTAAAATAATTTTATATGAGTTTTTATGGACAGGAAATTGCAGGCAGCTGCTTTTTCCTGTCTTTTTGCATAAAATCAATTCTGTTGAGGTAAAATTGAGATTGACATTGTATTGTATGAGTATAAAATACAAGGGATCAGGTGATGTACAATGAAAAGGCATAAAATATGTAAAATTATTTTGGCTATACTGGCATTTTTTTTATGTGTGGCTTTTTATGAGTTAATAGGAATCTGCATCACGTATAAAAAACAGCCGGCGGTGTCTGATGCTACTATAAAGGAAACACAAAATATTATGAGTGTGGTGGGGAGAGAGAATACGGAAAGAGCAGTAATCATTGAAAAAAATTCGCAGGCTCTTTTAGAAAGAGTTAGATTAATCCAAAATGCAAAGGATGAAATAATCCTTTCTACATTTGCATTTAAATCAGACGAAAGCGGAAAATTGATTTTAGGAGCACTGTATGATGCGGCAGACAGAGGCGTACATGTCCGCATATTGGTAGATGGAATGGAGAGCTGGATTGATATGGAGGGTAATCCATATTTTTATGGATTATCTTCGCATGAGAATGTTGAGATTAAGCTGTACAATAAAGCAAATCCGCTTAAGCCATGGAAGACAATGGGAAGAATGCATGATAAATATCTGATTGCAGATGGTAAAATATATATTCTTGGCGGAAGAAACACATATAATTATTTTTTGGGTGATTTTCCGGGGCATAAAAATTTTGACCGGGATGTGTTAGTTGTCTGCGATGAGCCACAGAAAGATAATTCGGTCAATCAGTTATTGGATTATTTTGAAACAATATGGAAACAGGAGGACTGTCGGTATTTTCATAACAGTAAAAAATTAGCTGACAGACAATCTGTAAAGAAAGCAGTTTTAGAGCTACAGAAAGGGTATCAGCAATATTTTGAAGTTAATAAGGAAAAAATTTGTGATACAGATTATGCGGATGAAACCTTTGAAACAGAAAAGATTACATTGTTATCAAATCCAATCCACACCGGGGCTAAGGAACCGGTGGTATGGTATCAGCTGGGAGAATTAATGAAAAATGCAAAGGAACGCGTAAAAATTCATACACCATATATTATTTGCAATGATATGATGTATAATACATGGGAGGAAATTGCACAGAAGGTTCCGGACTTTTCTATTATGACAAATTCTGTTGCAAATAACGGAAATCCATTTGGAGCTGTTGATTATGCCAAAAACAGAAACAGAATTTTAGAAACAGGAATTGATATCTGGGAATATGAAGGCGGTTATTCATATCATGGAAAAAGTATTCTGATTGACGATGATCTGTCAGTAATAGGTTCATTCAATATGGATATGAGAAGTACTTATCTGGATACAGAGCTGATGCTTGTAATACGCAGTAAAGAGATTAATAAACAGCTGGAGGATGGCATGATGGAGTATGAGAGCGTGTCCAGACAGGTATTAGACGACGGAACATATTATGATCCGTATCATGTAAAGCCGATTGAATTAACAGAAAAACATAAAAGAAAGGTGTTTCTGGTACAGCATCTGCTTGGATGGGCAAGGGATTTGTTTTGATTAAAGGAGAACATAAATCGTGTTTAAGATATTAATTGTAGAAGATGATAAGGAATTAAGTCTGTTATTCCAAAAGGTGCTTGAAAAGAGCGGATATCAGGTCAAAAGTGCGTCGGATGGAGCACAGGCACTGGAGGTATTGGACAGAGAGTATATTGATTTAATCATTTCCGATATAATGATGCCGGTTATGGATGGATATGAACTTGTGTCGGAGCTTCGTTCGGCGGGATATCAGATACCGGTGCTTATGATTACTGCAAAAAGCAGCTTCGATGATATGCGTCAGGGCTTCCTTTCGGGAAGTGACGACTATATGGTAAAACCCGTAAATGTCAATGAAATGGTTTTGAGTAGGGGCACTGCTTCGTCGTGCACAGATACTGAACGAACACAAAATTGTGATTGGCTCAACCGAGTTTGATTATGATGCAATGACAGTTGTGACCGGTGATGAAACGCTTGTCCTGCCCAAAAAGGAATTTCTGCTTTTATATAAGCTGGCAGCTTCACCGGGCAGGACATTTACGAAGCAGCAGCTAATGGATGAGGTATGGGGATATGAGACGGAGGCAGACCCACATACGATAGAGGTACATATAGGAAGAATCAGGGAGCGTTTTAAAGAAAATCCGGATTTCGAAATTGTAACAATGCGTGGTCTGGGATACAAGGTGGTGAAAAAATAATGGAACATAAAAAGAAAAAAGAATTGCGTATCCGCTCATGTCTGACCGGTGCAATCTGGCTGGCACTTGCATTTTCTATGCTGATATCAGCCTTGTTGTTTGCGTTTTTGAATCATTTTTTGGATTTGCCCGGGAAAATACCGGGCCTTGGCTGGCTTTTGATTTTTAATACATTGATAGCAGGACTTATTACATCATTTATCAATGCAAGGCTGCTGGAGCCGATTACCAGGCTCAGTAAAGCAATGAAAGCAGTTTCCCAGGGAGATTTTGAACAGCATCTGGAAACAAACAGCCGCATAGCCGAGATTGGAGAATCCTATCAGAGCTTTAATGTCATGACAAAAGAACTTCGTGCAACAGAGATGCTGCAAATGGATTTTGTATCCAATGTTTCCCATGAGTTCAAGACTCCAATCAATGCAATTGAAGGCTATACAATGCTGCTCCAGGGAGATGAGCTGTCACAGGAGCAGGAGGGGTATGTAGAAAAAATCCTGTTTAATACTCAAAGGCTTTCAGGTCTTGTTGGAAATATTTTATTGTTATCAAGGCTGGAAAATCAGAATATTCCAATGAAAAAAACCAAATATCGTCTGGATGAACAAATCCGTCAGGCATTTCTTGCATTGGAAGACAAATGGACTGAAAAAGGAATTGGCTTTCAGGTGGAGATGGAGGAGATCAGATATGTTGGAAATGAAGGGCTTTTTATGCATATCTGGATGAATCTTTTGGATAATGCAATCAAGTTTAGTCCACAAAATGGGACAATCACCATGTTTCTAAGGCATGAAAATGATTCTGTGCAGTTTATTCTGGAAGACGAGGGGCCGGGAATCGCGGATGATGCAAAAGCCAGAATATTTGATAAGTTTTATCAGGTGGATGGTTCTCATAAAGCAGAGGGAAACGGCCTTGGCCTGGCACTTGTGAAAAGAATTGTAGACATCGCCGGTGGAACAATTAAAGCTGAAAACCGGGAATACGGAGGATGCAGATTTGTAGTAGAACTGCCAATAAAGAATTATAATGAGTAGCTATTTAGAACATGATAGTTACAATAATAAAATAATAAGATAAAAGATAGGAGAATTCATATGACATTTTATCAGGAACTGCAGTTAAATCAGGCCGGCTCCAAAGGCCTGCTGAAAAATAGTAAAACAATGAAAGAAAAACTATACCATGCGTTTGTATACATGGTGAAGATAGCTGTCACAATGGTTTTTTGCTTTGCCTTTGTCACTGCTTCAAGCATCATATTGGGAAAGGATAACAGCATTGTGGGAGTAGTGGTTTTATTATGCGTTATGGTATTTCGCAACGCTGATCTGGGAATCCATACCCGACATTCTACATGGCTTTTGGCATTGTTCTTTGTAATTATGACAGTATGCCCGCATCTGGCAAATCAGCTTTCACCGCTTCCGGCGCTGCTTATAAACATTGCAGCTCTTGCAGTGCTGATTCTGTTCGGATGCCATAATCCATTTATGTTTAATCAATCCACACTGGTTCTTGGCTATTTATTGTTATATGGATATGATGTGTCAGGAAAAAGCTATATGCTTCGAATAGCAGGGATGGCCGCAGGAGCTGCCATCACATGCCTGGTATTTTACAGAAATCATAAAAACAGAGACTATAAAAGAAATATGAAAGCTGTAATTGAGGAGTTTGACCTTTCTTCATCACGTACAAAATGGCAGTTGTGCCAGATACTATGCGTACCGTTAGTTCTATGTATTGCACAGCTTTGCAATATGCCGCGTGCAATGTGGGCAGGTATTGCAGCCATGTCCGCCATACTGCCGTTTATGGAGGATATGCAGTACAGAGTCAGAAAGAGGATTGTCGGTAATATCGCCGGGGTTATATGCTTCATAGTTTTATACTTCCTGCTTCCGCCATCAATCTATGCGTACATAGGAATCATAGGTGGAATCGGCGTGGGATTATCGGCACAATACGGCTGGCAGGCCGTTTTTAATACATTTGGCGCTCTGGCTATAGCTGCAGAGAGCTACGGATTAAAGGGAGCAGTCGGCCTAAGGGTGATTCAGAATGTGTTTGGAGTCGTTTTTGCGTTGGTATTTTGTGCTGTATTTTATAGAATTATGTCAGTGAAAGAGGAAGCGGTTAATTAGGATAATGAAACTTGGGTTGAAAAAGGACGTAATTATGGTATAATTAGACCATAAATAAGGGGGTGTATATTATGCCGCAAATAATTCCAATTAAAGACTTGAAGAATACATCGGAGATATCTGATATGTGTCATAAGACAGAGGAGCCAATTTATGTTACTAAAAATGGCTATGGCGATATGGTAATTATGAGCATGGAGATTTATGAGTCAACAATGAGACAGATTGCCATGTACAGAGATATAGAGATATCTGAAAAGCAGATAGAGACAGGACAGATAAAGGATGCCAGAACAGCACTTAGAGAAACGAGGGCAAAGTATGGCTTATAAATTAAATGTTACAGAGCATGCTGATGAACTACTTGATAATCTTATGTATTATTTGATTTATAGATTAAAGAATAAACAGGCAGCGAAGCATTTGTTAGATGGTATTGATGTAATCTATGATAGATTGGAGGTCAATCCCTTTCAATTTGCAGATTGTAGAGATGCATATCTTGCCAAGAAAGGCTATAGAGAAGCAGTTGTACCACAGATGAATTATATTATAATTTTCGATGTGAGAGATGATGTTGTAAATGTAGTTGGTATTTTTCATGAGTTAGAGAATTATCAAAATAAATTGTAATATGCTTGAGGTAAATCAGAGTCAGTAGAAATACTGGCTCTATTTTTTTACCTTTTGTTAAAATCAGGAAACAGATAATTTACTGCATGCTATAGAGAAGCTCTGAGAAGCCCTCGGACGGCATAGGCTTATAATAGTAAAAGCCCTGCATCTCATTACAGCCTGCCACAGTCAGGAAATCAGCCACTTCCTTTGTTTCTACACCCTCACACACGATACTGTGATGTGTGCGTTTGAGCATGTGAAAAATCTCTTCAATAACAATCTTTCCGTTGGTAGAAAGTGGTCCATCAAGGAAACGTTTGTCCATCTTTATTTCATCAAACTGAATATCCTTCATGGTATTGAGAGAGGAATAGCCTGAGCCGAAATCGTCCATGGAAATAAGTGCTCCGGCATTGTGGAAGTGTTCAATCATACAGTTGACAGCATCGTAATTGTGTATGTATGCTTCCTCTGTGATTTCAAATATTAAAAGACTTGGGTCGGGATGGTATTTTTCAAAAATCTCATGGACCTTCTGCTCAAATCCGGTTATGTTGTTGAAATGTGCCGGCGTCACATTCAGGGAAATTGGAACAACAGGAAGTCCACTGTCTCTACGCTCCTTCAGCCAGGCAAAGGCTTTTTCGTATACATAGTAATCTATGGTAGTAATATCTCCGGTTTCCTCAAGCACCGGAAGAAATTTATCAGGAGTCCAGACCACCCCGGGAGCCTTATTCCAGCGGACCAAAACCTCGGCACTTTCAATTTTTTTACTTTTACAGCCAATTTTTGGCTGCATATAAATACATATTTCGTCGTTGTCAATTGCACTCTGAAATGAGTTGATAACATCTGCACGGTGCTGTTCCATCTCAGTACAGTATCAAGTATATTACTTCCGGTTTCATATCCACAATACTCATTTATGAGGCGGAAGTCCTGGATATCAGCGGTGACAAATGCGTAGGAGCGTTGATCCTTGTGATTGCTCAGTATAGTATGCAGCTTTTCAATCAGGTATTCAGACGAAACACTATGAAAATGCTTTGAGCTGCTATAGCTTATCGATGGAGCTGCAGAGCTCATATGTTCTTTTTTGTAGCGCTTGTCCTCATACATTTTTTCGTCAGCTATTTTCATCAAATCCGGAATCAGATAGTAGTGATTGCGGTAGCTCATGTCCGTAGGTATCATTTATTTTTTTAAGATTGTTTAAATCAAACATCATGATACCCAGATTAAAGGTATCTTCTTTTTCCTGTAAATCGTACAGCTTTTTCTCGAGTGCCTTTTTGTTGTGCACACCCATCACATCGGACGAAGCAAAACGGACTACATCGCGTGTATAGTCCAGCATGACAAATGAAAGAGCGCATCCGATAAGTGAAAGAAGTATCAGGGCACCTGTAAAAATCATAATGATGCCGTTAGAGTAATGTACACCTGTCTGTATATGGAGTATCAGGGTACACAAAAAAAGCAGAAAAATAGCTATCTGCGTTCCGCAAATTAATAATATTTTTTTATTTCTATCCATTATTGAATCATCATCCTTTACTTAATATATGCATAAAACCTCAGCTATATGGTAAACTATGGCTATATATGAATTGCTAAGCCACGAGAATGACCTTCTGAGCCAGATGTTTTTCTATGCCAATCCGGGCGTCCTTCACACTGACTATATAATATCCGTGAAATTCGGATATAAGTCTGAGCTCCTGCCCGGGTATAAGTCCTAAATTTTCCAGATGATGTCTCTCTTTTTCCTGACCTCCTATGCGGTGAATTGTGTATAGTTTTCCTAATTCAGCTAAATTCAGTGGCATTGTTAAACCTCTCTTTCTGCCATATCCCCTCGGCGAACTAAAGTTAGCTTTATCTAACAGAAAATAACATAATTTGGAGTGGTTGTAAAGAATTGATTTGTAAACTCATATGAGGTGTGAAATTTTTCTGAAAATTGAAATGATAGCAGTGCTTTATCTGTAATGGATACATAAAGATTTAATAATAATCCCGAATGTTTTTTTAGATAAATAGGCCATTCGGGATTAATTTGTTCTTTTTTAAATTATTTTTGTGTGTTAAGATATGAAAAAGAAAAAATTTGGTAAACGATGATAGATTTTGGGAGAAGAATATTATGAGTGAAAATATTAGTGTAACAAAAATAAAATGTATGAGGCAAAGCGTGCGATGAAAAAGCTCCAAAATCAGAGTTGAAGGAAAAGGTTAAAACAAATATGAGTCAGATAATATTGGCGTCGGCATCACCGCGCCGAAAGGAATTATTAGAGCAGATTGGGGCAGAGTTTGTTGTCTGTCCTGCAAAGGGAGAAGAGATAATCACAGAGGAGGAGCCATCTGCGGTTGTCATGGAGCTATCCCGTCAAAAGGCAGAGGAGGTAGCGTCAGGTGTGCTTACCTACAATGAACAGCATGCAGAGCTTGTGACACCGCAGGATATTCTTGTAATCGGAGCGGATACGGTAGTGGCTTATGAGAATCAGATTCTTGGAAAGCCGAAGGACGAAGAAGATGCCAGGCGTATGCTTTCGATGCTTTCGGGAAAAACGCACAGTGTCTATACAGGGGTAACGTTTGTTTTTATTGACAAAGCCGGAAGAACAGGAGAACACTGCTTTTATGAGAAGACGGATGTCAGCATGTATACACTGACGGAAGAGGAAATTGACCGCTATATTTCAAGCGGGGATCCGATGGATAAAGCAGGAAGCTACGGGATACAGGGACGCTTTGCCATCCATATTAAGGGAATACATGGTGATTACAATAATGTGGTAGGCTTCCGGTAGCGCGCCTGTATCAGGAGCTTAGAAAGCTTGGAGTTGATGTTTAGCGAAGTCTTTTTTTAATAGCCGGTCCTATAAGCATGGCAATTATCATTTTTATCAGATCGCCCGGGATAAATGGGAATACACATATTGAGAGTGCACCGCTGACTGTGCTTTTTGCCTCAAAGCAGAACCATGCTGTACCGAGCACATAGCATATGATAGTTCCGACAATCATACCAATGAGCTGGAGCCAAGGCTGGTGGAAATGATCGATTACAAGTCCTGCAATGATTGCCATGGCGATAAAACCGATGATATATCCGCCTGTAGGGCCGGCAAGCTTAGCTGGGCCACCGGTGAAGCCTGAAAATACAGGGATTCCGACAAGTCCGATAAGCAGGTAAATCAGGTAGCTTATAGTTCCGCGTTTCCATCCGAGCAGATATAATGAAATATATATGGCCAGGTTTGTCAGTGAAATCGGTACTGGTCCAATCGGGATGGATAATGGTGCAAGAATACATGTGACAGCTGTCATGAGAGCTGTTACCGTTATGGCATAGGTCTTCCCATGCTTGTAGTCTATAGTTTCTGTCTGGTTCATGATAAAATCTCCTTTTTGTAAATTTCATGGTAATTTTTATACGGTTAACACATTAACATGAAAAGATGTCGATTGTCAACCACAACTGTAATAAAGGTTTACAATTATCGGGGAGTAATGAAAAATATACTAACATCGGTATATACGTACGCTATTCGGAAAACATGGATACTTGGAAAATGTCTGAAAAATCATTAAAAACAATCGACATTACAGCCAATAAACGCTATAATAGATACATTAGGATAAATGTACTGGGACTTGTATGCTCCACAGCCATCATGCGGTACGGCTGTCGCGGATAGCGTCAGGCCCGGGAAGGGGAAGCATATGCAGGATAAAAAGCAAAAAAAGGCAAAAATACAGGTTATATTTCTAATTCTTATTTCCACGCTGGTTCTTTTAGCGGATTTTTATGCGATAATTAATTATCCAAAGGAATACATGCTCATTGCAGCAATCACAGTTATCTTTATGATTTGCCTGTGGGGAGTGATAAGCGGATTTTTCTCACTGAGTGCTCTAAAGGAGGACAGGAGGGAGGAACAGTATGACAGTATTTTCAAGTCTGAAAAGGCATCTTATCTCATGCTCAGGAAGTACTTTGATGAGATAGAGGAAAAGATTGAGATACTGCAGAAGGAGTCAAAGATTCCGACTGAGGATATCATCAATGCACAGAAGGGAATTGCAAAGGTTGTCATCAACAGGAATAAGGAAAATGCTGATGCGATTATGAACTCCAATGAACAGCTTATGGAGACGTTTGAACATCTTGAGAATAAGCTCAAGGAGAGCAATGATTTCATTATTGAGAACCAGAAAAATGTGATTTATGATAACCTCAAGGACATTATGGAAAAGCAGCAGGTTCTGTCTGACAGCATAAAGGATATGGAAATCCGTCTGAGTCAGGCAATCACAGCAAATCCTATTCAGTTTACAGCAAATGTTGAGATGCCTAAGCAAACGACCGATGCACCACAATCAGCACCGGCCATGGAGGCGATACCTGAACCTGTCGTAGAGGAAGCCGCGATAGCTGAGCCAGAGCCTGTTGCGGTAATCGAGCCGGAGCCGGTCATAGAGCACCTGAACCGGAGCCGGTAGTTGAGCCAAGCCCTGTTGCAGAAGAAGCTGTTGCAGATACGACAAACAGCGATCCGAACCGCCAGCTGAGTGCAGATGAAATAGCAGCACTTTTTGCAAGTGCAAACGCAGGTGCGACAGAACCTGAATCAAAACCGGCAGAGGAAGTGATTACGGAACCGGCAAAGTCTCCGGTTGTAGATTTGAATAACACAAATCGTAATCTGACACCGGATGAGATAGCCGCTTTATTTAGCAGCATGTAGAAATAATATTTTGTAATTATCTCACAAATATGTTAAAGTGTGCATGTTATAAAAATATGCACACTTTATTTTTTTGAAAGGAAATATAAAAAATATATGGAAACAATCAGATTTGACGAATTAGAACTAAACCCTAAGATTTTGCGAGGCATCAAGGATATGGGCTTTGAGGAGGCAACTCCAATACAGGCTCAGGGAATTCCGGCAGTGCTTTCGGGCAGGGATGTAATCGGACAGGCGCAGACCGGAACAGGAAAGACAGCAGCCTTTGGTATTCCGGTGCTTGAGAGCGTTGATGCATCAAGTCACAAGACACAGGTTATCATCCTCTCTCCTACAAGGGAGCTTGCCATCCAGGTGGCAGATGAAATCAGGAAGCTTGCAAAATATATGCATGGTGTGAAGGTACTTCCGGTATACGGAGGACAGGATATCAGCCGCCAGATTAAGGCACTTAAGGGCGGTGTGCAGATTATTATCGGAACCCCGGGGCGTCTTATGGATCATCTCAGGAGAAAGACAATCAGGCCTGACCATGTAAAGACAATAGTGCTCGACGAGGCAGAGAGATGCTTAACATGGCTTTAGGGAGGACATCGAGACAGTGCTCGAATACCTGCCACAGGAGCATCAGACAGTACTCTTCTCGGCAACAATGCCAAAGCCTATTTTGGAAATTACAAGAAAATATCAGCATGATGCTATCAATATCAAGATTGTGAAAAAAGAGCTGACAGTCGCAAATATCGACCAGTATTACTATGATGTGAAGCGCAAGGACAAGATAGATGTACTCACAAGACTGTTGGATTACTATAATCCAAAGCTCTCACTTGTATTCTGCAACACCAAGAAGATGGTCGACGAGCTGGCATATGAGCTTTGCGGACGCGGCTACAGTGCAGAAGGACTTCATGGCGATATGAAGCAGGTGCAGAGAGATCGTGTCATGAAGAACTTCAGAAACGGAAAGACAGATATTCTTATTGCCACGGATGTCGCAGCGCGCGGAATTGATGTGGATGATGTGGAGGCTGTTTTCAATTATGATCTGCCTCAGGATGACGAGTATTATGTACATAGAATCGGCCGTACAGGTAGAGCAGGCCGCTGTGGAAAGGCATTCTCCTTTGTAAAGGGCAAGGAGGTTTATAAGCTCAAGGACATACAGCGCTATTGCAAGACAAAAATCTATGCACAGCCAATCCCTTCATCTGATGATGTTGCCAAAATCAGGGCAGAAAAGATCATGGACCAGATTTCTACCATCATAGATGAGGAAAATCTCACAAGTGTCATTGACATTATAGAGAATCAGATAAATGAGTCGGATTACACCGCAATGGATATTGCAGCGGCGTTTTTATACCAGGCTATGGGTGCTTCAGAGATATCCACAGCCGAATCAAAGGACGACTATGATTTCCACAATACAGGAGCTGAGGATGGCATGGTCCGCCTGTTTATCAACGTCGGAAAGAAGGACAAGATAAAGCCGGGCGATATTTTAGGTGCCATTGCAGGCGAGTCAGGCATGCCTGGCAGGCTTGTCGGTGCAATCGACATGTACGACAAGTATACATTTGTTGAGGTGCCGGCTGAGTATGGCAAGGAAGTGCTCAATGCCATGAAGAATGCAAAGATAAAGGGCCGCTCTGTGAACATGGAGCCTGCAAATTCACGATAGCAAAGTCAGGCTTTTCTGATGACGCATCAGCTTTTCTTATTCTCAGTGGTTCTGAATAGTTACGATGGTTGTATAAAAATACCGGGACACAAAATGTGTTGCCCGGTATTTTGATTACTTGTCGTCATCGATTCCCCAATGCTCTTTCATGTAATCTTTTCCCATTCCTCCGCCGATATCATTTTGATTTCTGCGAAGATAATTTACAAATATTCCACCAACAACCGCAAAAATGATAAGTGCTGCAAGTACTACCATATGGTCTCCCTTCTGAAACATGTGTCAAAATTACGCGTCAGCCAGCATCAGCACATGCTTCACAATTGATTTGATTATATTAACCGCAGTCTCCATACCCTCCACTGATATGTGCTCAAACGGGCCGTGGAAGCCGTAGCCGCCGGTACCGAGGTTTGGACAAGGAAGTCCCATGAATGATAAACGTGCACCGTCTGTACCGCCGCGAACCGGGCGTGATAGCGGCTTAAGGCCGTTTTCCTCTATAGCAGCCTTAGCCAGGTCGATAATGTACATGTTGTCCATTATGATTGAAAGCATATTCTCGTAGGAGTGGGTGATAGTCAAAGAAACAGTGCCCTCACCATATTTTTTGTTCATCTCTATCTCAAGAGAGCGGAGAGTATCAAGTCTTTTAGCAAAAAGAGCCTTGTCATGGTCTCGCACAATATATGACAGATGGGCTGAAGCTACATCACCGCTCATATCACACAGATGGTAAAAGCCCTCTCTGCCCTCAGTTGTGGCAGGAGTCTCGTTTGCAGGCAGCGCTGCGGCAATCTCGCAGCCAACCAAAGCAGCATTGACCATAATGTCCTTTGCTTCGCCCGGATGAACGTTGACGCCCTTTATGGTAAATTCGGCGCTTGCGGCATTAAAGTTTTCATAGGCCACCTCGCCTCGTAATCACCATCCACGGTGTAGGCAAAATCTGCCTCGAAATAGTCCAGATCAAACAAATCCGCACCCTTTCCGACCTCCTCATCGGGGGTAAATCCAACCCAGATATCGCCGTGAGGAGTACCCTCTGCGATAATCTGCTCTAAGGCAGTCATAATCTCAGCCACACCGGCCTTGTCATCGGCACCAAGCAGGGTAGTGCCATCTGTGGTAATGAGAGTGCGTCCGGTGAGGGTTTTAAGCTCAGGAAAATCGCTTACTCTCAGGTATTCGCCACTGCCTCTAAGCAGCACATCGCTTCCGTCATAGTGATGCAGCAGCTGTGGCTTGACATTTTCCCCGGAAAAATCAGGTGCAGTATCCATATGTGCAATAAATCCGACCGCTTTTTTGTGCTCCATGCCGGCAGTGGCAGGCAGCAGACCATACACGTAACAATGGTCAGTGAGCACAACCTTGGATAAGCCAAGCTCCTTAAGCTCTGACTCAAGCTCTCTTGCGAGTGCAAATTCCCTGTCACTGCTTGGTATTTTATCACTTGCTTCATCAGATGTGGTGTGATAGCCCACATATTTTAATAATCTTTCTTCTACTTTCATTATCAGTAAATCCTTTCTGAGAGACTTTGGATGGGAAATCTGGAATAAAAAGTCTCTGTATATAGAAAATAATATAGCTTAAAACGGTGTAAAATCAACTGTTTTACAAAAATCTAAAAAAATTTAAA
>ENA-OQCX01000511-OQCX01000511.1-human-gut-metagenome-genome-assembly--contig:-NODE-511-length-20056-cov-9.514627_pt1 | contig 20056 bp, 24 predicted proteins | sample MGYA00242762_ERZ504587 | MGnify/ENA primary metagenome ERZ504587 (study PRJEB26092, sample SAMD00036337) | human gut metagenome | host: Homo sapiens | study: EMG produced TPA metagenomics assembly of... | reverse complement strand
AATGATCGGCATGATCCTGAAGAAATATTTTGCCAGATGCAGGAAATTCTTCATCTGCAAACCATATCTTTAAAGTTACCGGATATCTTGGCAGAACTGGAAAAACAGCACACAGATCCGCCTTTGTTTCTGTGAATTCTGCACCCAGGTTTTTACATGCTTTCTGAATTTTCTCAGGATCTTTATCCTGCAAAAGCTTTTCCAGTTTCTGCTCTGCAGTCCGGTCAAACTTGGTTCCCCGTATCAATCCATCTTTCAGGTTACCAAAAGTAATGAGCTTCTGTGAGCCTTCTGTGCCATCGGCATATCCAGATAATGCAGCAATGTCAGATAATGCCATTCGTCCACGTTTGAGTTAATACGAAACTCAGGGAGTTGAATTTCAATTGTTTCATAAAAACTCAGTACTTCAAGCACATTCCGGCTGCTATGAAAAACAGCCCCGCTTTTTGCAGCAATCTCCTCTCCGGAACGATTTTGCAGCCGTTTTACTGCTGCCTGCAACATTTCCTGAAATGCACGATTTTCTGTTTGATTTTTGTATTCCATAAGTTCTCCTTTGTGAACATTTATAGTATCTGTGTTGACTTTTCCTTTAATCTCCATTATAGTTGTAATTATATTATTTACAATCATCAAAGCATTAAAAAATGTACAGTTTATCAACACATTAAAAAGAACTGTTGAGAACTTAGGATGTTTTAAACAAACCAGAAATATTTTCATCCCAAAAACGTGAAAACAAGATCATTATATCATACTACAAGGAGTTTCTTATCATGAAATATTCAACGAAATTAAGTGATACTGTTCATGTGATGGTTCTGATTGCTATCAACCAGGAAAAATCCCTCTCCAGTGCCTCAATTGCAGAAAGTGTCCATACAAATCCCGGCTTTGTACGCCAGCTTATGTTAAAACTAAAAAAAGCGGAACTTATGACAAGTGTAGCCGGACATGCCCGTCCTTCTCTTTCAAAACCAGCCGATCAGATTACATTGCTGGATATTTATAAAGCAGTTGAAGGTGATAAACCATTGCTTCATTTAGATACTCATACCAATCCAGATTGTGGCGTTGGCATTAACATTCAGTTATCTTTGCAGGGATTTTATAATGAAATTCAAAAGGCTGCCGAAGAAAAAATGAATACGATTACTTTGCAGGATATCATAGATACCTACTATCAGCGGATATCTATAGAAAATAACTTACAGAATATTATTTAACAGGAGAACACTTTCATGTACCTTCAGCAAATACGAAATGCTACCAAAACACTGTGGGAGAAGTAGACTATGAGAAAACAATCTGGTCAAGTTCATAGCAGGGAATCTTCTGCAACTCTCCAACTGACAGTAAGTTTACTCTATCCTTAATTGCTTAAGCTGGTTGTATATGAATAAAGAATGATGTATAGTATTTGCAAGAGGCACCTTCTTTCGTAAATGTTGCAAATGTTTGTTTCGTCACTTTCATTATACAACATCAAGAATCAAGGTGTCTTTCTTTTATGCAAAATCACGAACTTGCTCATTTATAGATAAAACGATTTTATTTCAAAAGCGGTTTTTACTAAAAATACGTCTGCCGTTTTTGGTCATTATTACTATGCATTGATACCTGGTCAAATTTCTTCCGAAAACAGATGATTTCAGGAATCAACTTGTCGGCACACTCCTTTGTAGTATGTTGTCTATCTTCCATTGAAATCTCTCTTCTTTGGTGATACAATGTGCTACAATGCTTATCAAAAGTTACATCATTTTGGGGGACATTTACACTACAAAGGAGAATTTTATTTATGTTTCAGGTTTTTGTTGATTCAGCGGCAAATCTGCCTGCTGTTACTGCGAAAAAATACGATATCCATGTCGTTTCTTTCGTCAATCTTGTGAATGGAAAAGAGCTGGTCTGCTTCGACCCGGATCTGTCACCGGAAGAGGAGCTTGCAAAAGGAAAAGAATATTACAATGCCATGCGCACCGGCTGTGAAATCAAGACCGGACTGATCAGCACCGCAAATTTTGCGGATGCGTTCCGCACCGCTCTTGAGGCAGATCAGGATGTCATCTATCTTTCCTTAAGCAAAAACATCAGCGGAACTTATAACTCCGCAAGACTTGCTGCCGAGGAGCTTCTTGAGGAATACGGCGGAAAACGTAAAATCCGCCTCGTCGATTCCCTGAATGCCTCTCTTGCACAGGGCATCCTCGCCATCTATGCCAGCGAAATGCGCGATCGGGGCATGAACGTAGACGAAGCGGCAGATCTTCTGGAAACCTACGTTAGCAAAATGAACGGTGTTTTCACCGTCGGCGATCTGAAATATCTTTCCCGTACCGGAAGAATCAAGGGAAGTGTCGCTGTGGTCGGAAATATGCTGAAAATCAAACCGATTCTGCGTGGAAGTGAAGATGGCTATATTGTTTCCTACAAGAATGTCCGAGGACGCAAGGCCGTTTTAAATGAACTGATTCGTCTTTTCTGTGAAACGATCGAAGACCCGGAAAACCAGATCGTCGGAATCGCACATGCAGATGCCTATGAGGAATCTCTTTATATGATGGAAGAAATCCAGAAAAGAGTGAAGGTGCGTGAGTTTATCAATACTTCTTACGATTACTGCACCGGAAGCCATGTCGGACCGGATACGATCGCTTTGTTCTATCTCGGAAAAGACCGCAGTCTTCTGTAAAAGGAGCAACCAGACTAACCACTGCTGTTTCACTGTATTTTTTCCGAAATTGCTGCAAACAGCGGAAATACTGTTTCTTTTTTCCATGCATAATTCCACCTGTTTTTCCACATACTACCCATACAGTACAAATTATGGAAAGTACATTGCGGAAACAGGAGGAATTTCATATGAAAGCGACGGGAATTGTTCGAAGGATTGATGATCTGGGGCGTGTGGTAGTTCCCAAGGAAATCCGGCGCACGATGCGGATCCGGGAAGGACAGGCCATGGAAATTTATACCGGACGGGAGGGTGAGATTATCCTGAAGAAATACTCACCGATCGAAGAGCTGGCGGAATGCGCAGCAGGGTTTACAAAATCAATTTCAACGGTGACCGGATGTCTCGTCTGTGTTTCGGATCAGGAACAGATTGTGGCGGCAAACGGGCCGGAACAGAAAAATTATCTTGGCAAGTCCATCAGCAGCCGGCTGGAGGAAGCGATTCTGAACCGGAAAACAGTACTTGCGCGTCCCGGTGAAAAGGCTTATTTTTCAATTTTGGAAAACACAGACAATACTACTCCTCTGCCGGAGCTCATTTTTCCGATTCTCTCCTCCGGTGATGCCATCGGTTCGGTCATTCTCTGTGGCAAAGACAGGGATTCCCTGCCGGGCGACACGGAAAAAAAACTCCTCCAGGTAGCGGCAACGTATCTCGGACGGGAAATGGAAAACTAAAAAGGTGACTTAGTAAAGGCAATTTAGCAAAGGCTTTCGCAGAATCCGCACCGGTTATGCAAAGGCCTTTTTCTGTTGCAATACCGTTCGAGATATTCCAAATTTACCTTGCTATTTGTACCTGCATTGTCTACAATAAAAATGACGTGCACGAAAACCTTCAGCCGATACGCCCGAAGCTTTTCTGTGCCTGCTTTTATAAGCCGGGAAAAATTCCCGGAGTATCCTACATTACACAAGGAGGAATTTCCATTCATGAAATACATTGCAAAGAAATTCGGCTCTCTCCTTCTTACGCTGCTTCTTGTATCCTTTTTATCGTTCTTTGCCTTTTCCGTCATACCCGGAGATGCGGCAAAATCGCAGCTTGGAACAGAAGCAACGCCGGAGCGGATTGAGGCTCTGCAAAAGGAAATGGGACTGGATCGGCCGGTTCTGGAACGGTATGCTTCGTGGGTAACCGGCTTTTTTCATGGAGATCTCGGCACCTCGTATTCGTACTCGATGCCGGTCGGAGACTGATCCGCGATAAAGTTCCGATTACCATCGCTATCACCGTTATCGCATTCCTGATGATCCTTGTTGTCTCGATTCCCATCGGCATTTTCACAGCACAGCACGCCGGAGGCATTTGGACCGGCTGATCATGACGATCAATCAGGTGATCATGTCTGTGCCGGGATTTTTCATCGGTATTCTGATCACGTATCTTTTCGGTCTGATTCTCAAATGGTTTCAGCCGGGCGCCTATGTGCCGATTTCTGAAAATTTTTCCGGTTTTATCGGTTATCTTGTTGCACCGTCTGCCGCCATTGCACTTCCGCGCTGTTCCATGGCTGTCAAAATGCTGCGCAGCTCTGTGCTCTCGCAGCTCGATGCCGACTATGTGCGCACCGCCTATTCCCGCGGAAACAGTACACGCCGTGTTATGTATCACCATGTGCTGAAAAACGCCCTGATTCCGGTACTGACCTTCTGGGGCATGACAATCGCAGATATTGTGGCAAACAGCATTATTCTGGAACAGGTTTTTTCGATTCCGGGCATGGGCAATCTTCTGATCACTTCGATCTCCAACCGCGATTACCCCGTGGTTCAGGGCATCCTTGTACTGATCGCCGCCCTCATTATTATCATCAATTTTGTGGTAGATCTGCTGTATGGCAGAATTGATCCGCGTATCCGCGTAAAAGACTGACGGGAGCTTTCGATCATCAGCTCCCGCGACCGAAAGGTCGTGGGGAGCCGCCCACGACAAAGGAAAGGGTTTTCATTATGAAAAAGAAACGTAATCTCACGCTGATCATCGGAGCTGTTCTCACCGCTTTTATGCTTCTGTTTCTTCTGATCGGCTTTTTCTACACACCGTACGACCCGGACGCAATGAACGGCGCAGCAAGTTTGCTGCTCCATCTCTGTCACACCCGTTCGGCTGCGATCACTTTGGACGCGATATTTTCAGCCGCGTCTTAAAAGGAACCGGTACAACCTTCTTCGTCGCTTTCGCTACTCTGCTGCTCGGCGGAACCATTGGTATCCTCGTCGGTGCGTTCACCGGGTATTTTGGCGGATGGATTGACGAAATCCTGATGCGCATAAACGATGTCATTGTTTCCTTTCCGGGAATCCTGCTGGCGCTGGTATTTATCGCGCTGCTGGGTCCCGGCAAATACAACGTGATCCTTGCACTCGGTATCGTATTCATTCCGAGCTTTGCACGTATCACCAGAAGCGAATTTCTCGCACGCAAAGATATGGACTATGTCAAAAGTGCCCGTCTGATGGGTGTTTCCCATCTTCGGATCATATTTGTACATATCCTGCCAAATACGGTCCCGTCCCTTCTTTCGATGGCAGCAATCGGCTTCAACAACGCCGTTCTCTCCGAGGCCGGCATGAGCTTTCTCGGCATCGGTGTCCAGCCGCCCGATGCCTCGCTTGGACGGATGCTCTCAGAATCCCAGACGTATCTGATGACTGCTCCCTGGGGCTCTGTTTTCCCCGGTCTTGCCGTCATTTTACTGGCGCTTGGCGTATCGCTCCTCGGCGACGGATTACAGAAGAAAGGCGGTAACTGATATGGCACTTCTCGATGTACGTGACTTAAAAATTGCATTTTACGATACCACGCCACCGACCGAAGTGGTAAAAGGCATCTCCTTTTCCTTAGAAGAAGGTGAGACGCTTGGCATTGTCGGGGAATCCGGTTCCGGCAAAACCCAGACGGCGCTCTCCATTCTGCACCTTTTAAAGGAAAATTCCGCCGTATCCGGCGGAGAAATTCTCTACGAAGATTCTTCCGTTGCGCACGCTTCCAGCCAGGATCTGCAGCGCATCCGCGGAAAAGAAATCAGCATGATTTTTCAGGAACCGATGACCTCTTTAAATCCTGTTCTGACCATCGAAGAACAGATTGCAGAGGGACTGCTGATCCATGAGAGCTGCACACCGGCAGAACGTCATGAAAAGGTTCTTGCCATAATGCATGAGGTCGAGCTTCCCGACCCGGAAAAGCTTTGCAAAAAATACCCTCACCAGCTCTCCGGCGGTCAGCGCCAGAGGGTGATGATCGCTGCGGCGCTTATTACAGAACCGAAGCTTCTGATTGCAGACGAGCCGACAACAGCTCTTGATGTGACGATTCAGTCGCAGATCTTAAAGCTGCTGAAAAAAATCAATGAACGCCATCACACGGCGATTCTTTTTATCTCACACGACCTCGGCGTCATCCGTTCGCTCTGTGACCGGGTCATCGTCATGAATCATGGGACGATTGTGGAATCCGGCAGTGTAGACGATGTCTTTTTCCACCCGAAGGAAGACTACACCCGCCGCTTGCTCGATGCAATTCCGAACCGACGAACATCGCTGCGAAAGCGAATCAAAATCGCTCCAACAGCTCAATGGCCGACAGGCTCTGACAAAAAAGCTGCTCCGCCTGCGGAAAAGGAGGAATAACCCATGGAAGAAATCAGTCCGAACAACATTCTGGAAGTCAGCCATATTTCTGCCTCCTATCAGGAGGGAAAGCAGAGAAAAACGGTGCTTCATGATATCTCTTTCGAGCTTCATGAAAATGAAATTCTCGGTCTCGTCGGAGAGAGCGGATGCGGAAAATCGACACTCTCCAAAGTGATCTTAGGATTTATCCGCCCAGATGAGGGCGAAATAATTTCGCAGGTCGACCATCCGCAGATGATTTTCCAGGACCCGTTTTCTTCCCTGAATCCTGCGAAGAAAATCTCCTGGATTTTAGAGGAACCGCTTCGGATGCAGAAAGTTCCAAAAGAAGAACGAAAAAAACGGGTTCTTGCGATGGCCGAAAGAGTCGGCCTCTCCGCAGAGCACCTGAAACGCCGCCCGCATGAGCTCTCCGGCGGCCAGCGCCAGAGAGTCAGCATCGCGGCCGCACTGATCCAGGGCTCACGCCTGATCCTTGCCGACGAACCGGTTTCCGCTCTCGATGTGACGATTCAGAAGCAGATCATGGAGCTGATGGTTCAGCTTCAGGAGGAGCTTCAGCTCTCGATTCTCTTTATCTCGCATGACCTCAACGTGATCTATCAGATGTGCGACCGGGTTCTCGTGATGAAAGAAGGCCGGATTGTGGAGAACGCGGAGACGGAAGAACTGTTTGCGCATCCGCAGAATGATTATACAAAGGAGCTTCTGGCGGCATCACCGGAGCTGTAGTTTTATTTCCAGCATTCTCTAAACACCCGAAGTACATTCTTGGAAAAGACCTTCTCGATCTCCTCATCGGTGAAACCGTCGTGGCTCATCACATCTGCGAGATGCTGCATATGCGCGGTGTCCGGCACATCCGTTTCACCGCTGAAACCGTCAAAATCGGTTCCAAGGCCGATGATGTCGATACCGCCGACGTTGCGCAGATATTTCATATGGCGTACCATATCCATCGTCGATGCCTTTTTCGTTGCCGGCTCCTCCTCGCGCAGAAACGACGGACAGAAATTGATACCGGTGACGCCGCCACGCTCTGCGAGCTGACGAATCATTTCATCCGAAAGGTTTCTCAGATGGAAGCACGCGCCGCGCGCATTGGAATGGGACGCAATGACCGGACCTCTCGTATGCGCAAAAACGTCGCGGATTCCGGCATCATTTAAGTGTGATAAATCGATCACTATGCCGAGCCGCTCCATCTCCTCGACAAAGGCAATACCGGTCGGTGTCAGCCCGTTTTCAAGATCCGGAAGATATGGCTTTCCCTCTTCCTGCGCCGGGTTCGGGAATCCAAGCTCATTCGGAAAGTTCCAGGTCAGCGTGGAAATCCGCACACCGAGATCGTACAGTGTGTGCAGTTTTTCGATACTGCCTTCGTAAACACCACCCTCTTCGACGGTCATCACCGCACCTATTTTTCCTTCCTTCTGTACCTGCATCAGATCCGCATACGTTTTGATCTGACAAATGCGGTCCGGATACCGTTCCACCTCTGATTTCCAGAGATCAGCCAGCTTTCTCACATGCTCAAACGGTGTTTCGTCTTTCAGTCCCTTCAGGAACGTAAACAGAGAAAAGCACTGGCAGAGGCTGCCGCCCTTTTCCAGCTTATCCAGATTGATCTGAAGATCCGCATCCGCAAGATGCTCCTGTTTTTCCTTCCACTGCAGCGCCGGGATGGTGTCGCAGTGCATATCAATTACCTGAAACATGGCAATAATCCTCTTTTCTGTTTTTTCTCTATTCTATCATACTTCGCTGCATTCCTTCACAAAAACTGGAAGAAAACGGAAAAACCGCCTGGCTCATGGTAAACCCATAAGGCTAGAGAAAATATATCTTTCCGGAATTCGCAAAAAATTGGGGGGTTCGCGTTTTTTCTCGAAAAAACTTGCAAATCTCGTCTGAGATGATATACTTTTTGCATTGTGTTACTTTATGAAAGCACTGATCTTCCAAGAAAGTGCTTCTGCTTATGAAAAAGAAAGAGGTATCTATGCTCCAACTGATTGAAACCATCAACAATGCCGTGAACAATTTTATCTGGGGTGTTCCGGCTATGATCTGTATTTTCGGTGTCGGTCTTTACCTGAGTCTGCGCACCCGTTTTCTCCAGATTCGAAAATTCCCGTATGCGATCCGCACAACGCTCGGAAGAATGTTCCGCAAACGAGATGCTTCCGATGGCGCAATTACACCGTTCCAGGCGGTCTGTACAGCACTTGCCGCCACGGTCGGTACCGGTAATATTGCCGGTGTTGCCGGCGCTATCGCTATCGGCGGACCCGGTGCCGTATTCTGGATGTGGGTTTCCGCTCTGCTCGGCATGTGTACGAAATTTGCCGAGGTAACACTGGCTGTTTTCTATCACGAGAAAAATGCCAACGGGGAACTCGTCGGCGGACCGATGTATTACATCAAAAACGGTCTCAGCAAAAAATGGCATTTTCTGGCCTATCTGTTCGCTGCTTTCGGTGTACTGACTGTGTTCGGAACCGGAAATGCAACGCAGGTCAACACCATCACAACCGCAGTCAACTCCGCACTGATGAATTACCATGTGATCTCAAAGGACGCGATCCCGACCTCCAACCTGATTCAGGGTATCATCATTGCGGCACTCGTAGCGCTGATCCTGCTCGGCGGTGTCAAACGGATCGCACAGGTAACAGAAAAGCTCGTTCCGTTTATGGCTCTGTTTTATATTGTCCTTGCCATCGGTGTAATTTTGCTGAATCTCAACCGGATTCCGTCTGTTTTCGTATCGATCCTTGAGGGCGCCTTCCGTCCCTCTGCTGTTACAGGCGGTATCGTCGGAAGCATGCTCATGAGTGTGAAAAAAGGTGTGTCCCGCGGTATTTTCTCAAACGAGGCAGGTCTTGGTACCGGTTCGATTGCGCATGCCTGTGCCGACACAAAAAAGCCGGTCAAACAGGGTATGTTCGGTATCTTTGAGGTATTTACTGATACGATCGTGATTTGTACCTTAACTGCACTTGTTATTCTCTGCAGCGGTACTTCCATCACCTACGGACAGGCTGCCGGCGCAGAGCTGACCATCAGCGGTTTTACCCTTACATACGGAAACTGGGTTTCGCTGCTCACCGCGTTCGCGATGTGCTGCTTCGCCTTTTCCACGATTCTCGGATGGGGACTTTACGGTGCACGCTGCATCGAGTTTTTATTCTCCGAAAGAATCACAAAATATTTTATGGCCGCCTATGCGCTGGTTGCCATCCTTGGCGCCACCGCAAATCTCGGCCTGATGTGGAGCATTGCCGAGACCTTCAACGGCCTCATGGCAATCCCAAACCTGATTGCGCTCTTCCTGCTTTCGGGCAAGGTTGTGGAGCTTACAAAGGAATATTTTTCCGGAGAAGGCAAAACCCGGTAAAATTCCTTTTATCGCGGCGCATTCCCTTCTTCTGTAAGAAAATCATGTAAATTCGCCTTTTCCCTTGACAATCAGATTGCTACCCCTTACACTGTTAAAAGTTTATAACATGTTTACCAAAGAGGGAAAACCGGGAGGAACTTTTGAATGGAAAAATGGAATGAAGTAAAACTGGTGCCGGAGTTTTCGGAACAGGGCGTGGACTGCTATCGCCTCGCAGGCGGCGATTATGAGAACGAATACTATATCGTTTCCGAAGCAGAGACAAGAAAGCTTCTGAACACACCGGAGGTTGTCGGATATGAGGTTTATCACTGCCTGATTCCGTCTACTTCACAGATGCTTTATTATTTTAAAGAGCAGGGAAAGGTAACCGCAGCAACATCCTTTCCATCCTGCGCGGCGCTTTGAATTATCCGCTGGAGGAAAGCTGCTACCGTGAGCACATTCGTGTGCATGACATCAGCTTTCTGTCAAGTGAGCGTGTCTTCAAAGAAGAGGAGATCGCGGGTCTGGAAATCAAATACAGCAAGCTGACAATGGTTCCGGGAAGTACACTTCTGATCGGCGATATCATCGCAACGGGTGAGACGCTGATCCACTGCCTGCGCTACGTAACCGATTTCTACCGTGAGCACGGTGCTTCCCTTCGTAACATTATCATCTTTACGATCGGCGGCACAACCGGAATCAAAATCCTGGAACGTCTCACAAAAGAAATCCGCGAGTTCTGGCCGGAGTTTGAAGGCTTTATCACCGTATATTACGAAGGAATCTTCAGCACCTATCAGGACAGGGGCGTATCTGGAATCAATCTGCCGGATGTCGATTTCTACTGGAAAGATGGTATCATTGCACCGGAGTTCCGAAGAGAAACGCTTTCCATGCGCGATCCTCTGTTTGAAAAATGCATCATCTACGATGGCGGTGCAAGACGCTATGAAATCCACGAGCATGTCGAGGAGGTTCTCGATTTCTGGAATAAAATGCTGGAGAAGGCCGACCGGATCGACTTCACCAGACTGCTCGAGGAGAAGCTCGGCTGCCCGCTTGGCGCATCCTACGAAGAGTGGATTCACATCAATCACTACGAAGAAATCGATGAACGTGTGGCCAAATGGCTGTACCGCCAGGAAAAAGGCTATATTGCAAGCCTTGGCGATGCTACCCTGAAAGAAATTGCGGCTGAACGAATTGAAGAGTTTACCGCAGCACTTCGCAAATACATGCTGTAACAAAAAACCATTTCTTACGGTTCGCTGAATTTCGGCGAACCGTAATCACAGTTTTCAGGAGATATTATGGAAAAAGAAAAGAAAGTAAAAGATGTTGACTTCGCGGACAGCGCGGTTCCGGCTTCTGCCCGGAAAAATGTAGTAACCATGTTTATGATCATGCTTGGCTTCACCTTCTTCTCGGCAAGCATGTGGGTCGGCCAGCAGCTCGCTGACGGCTCGATTTCTGGGGCTTTTTGGGATCACTGATCTTGGTGGAATCATTCTTGGTATTTATACCGGTCTGCTCGGCTACGTCGGTGCAAAAACCGGTCTGTCACTTGATCTTTTGTCCCAGAGAGCTTTTGGCGAAAAAGGTTCCTATCTGCCGTCAGCCATGACCAGCTTTACGCAGATCGGATGGTTTGGTGTCGGTCTTGCCATGTTTGCAATTCCGGTTTCCAAGGAGCTGCTCGGTGGAAGCACTGCGGCACAGTGGGGACTTGTTATTCTTGCCGGCGTCTGCATGACCGCCTCTGCCTATTTTGGTATTGAATCTCTGACCATCGTCAGCTATATCGCTGTACCAAGTGTTGCCATTCTCGGAACGATCGCCATGGTCATGGCCGTAATGAGAGGCGACGGAACGATCATCGATCAGTTTGCCAAATCCAGCGGATCTCTGACTATCATCGGCGGTGCCGGTCTTGTCATCGGCTCCTTCGTTTCCGGCGGAACCGCAACCCCGAACTTCGCACGTTTTGCAAAGGACGGAAAAGCGGGTGCCATCACCACGGTTGTGGCCTTCTTCATCGGAAACTCCCTGATGTTCTTCTTCGGTGCCGTTTCCTCGATCTTTGTCGGCGGAAACGATATCTTCGAGGTTATGGTCCGCCTGAACCTGTTCTACCTGGCTGTTCTCGTTCTCGGTCTTAATATCTGGACTACAAATGACAACGCTCTGTACACCGCAGGTCTTGGTCTTGCCAACATCTTCCATCAGAGGAAAAAACCGATGGTTCTCCTTTCCGGTATCATCGGAACGGTTGCCTCCGTATGGCTGTACTACAACTTCTGCGGCTGGCTCAACATTCTGAACTGTACCCTGCCGCCGGTCGGCATGATTCTGGTGCTCGCCTACTTCATGAACAAAGAGGACTTTGAAACCGATCAGCCGAAACTTAAAACCGTAGACTGGTTTGCGGTTGCCGGTGTCATTCTCGGTGCCATTGTTGCGAACCTCTTACACTGGGGCATCGCTTCCATCAACGGCATGGTTGTTGCCGCTGTATGCTACTGTGTCGGACAGGCCGTAAACAAAAGAAAATAAGCAAAATCGTCCTGAATATGTTCCTGTATCTTATCTCCGGAACATGTTCAGGGCTTTTTATTTTTTCGGATTCGCGTTATAATATATGCATAACTCTGCATAGTTACAATTTTCGAAACGAAAGGAAACTGCCCGGATGATCCATTCCACCGTATCTGCTCCCAAAGGAGAAAAAACAAAATACCGTCTTGCCGAATCCATGAAGGAGTGCATGAAAACAACACCCGTTGAAGAGATCACCGTGCGCCAGATCTGTGAAATCTGTGGTGTTACCCGCCAGACCTTCTACCGCAATTTTCTCGACAAATACGATCTGATCAACTGGTACTTTGATAAATTACTGACAAAATCCTTCGAACATATGGGCCGCGGAACGACCGTTTTTGACAGTCTGGAAAAGAAATTTACCTATATTCAGAAAGAAAAAGCTTTTTTCGCCGCGGCCTTCCGCTACGACAAACAGAATTCTCTGCGTGAGCACGATTTCGATCTGATTCTCGCGTTCTACGAAAATCTGATTCACGAAAAAAGCGGCAGTCCGGTTTCACCGGAAATGCATTTTCTTCTCGAAATGTACTGTCAGGGTTCCATCACCATGACCGTAAAATGGGTGCTTACCGGCATGGATCTGACACCTTCCGAGTTTGCCGCTCTTCTCGTCCGGGCAATGCCGGAAGACTTAAAAAAACTGTTCCGGAATCTGCAGCTGCTCTCTTAGAGCGCGTGTCAAAGTGGGGCTTGCAGATTGCGGAAATGGTTTTTCAGACACGCTCTGGTTATTTTTCACAAATTTTGTTCTGTTGTTTTTGTCACAATGGCGATTTTTTTTAAAGTGTTACACTTCGCTTCTTCTGTCACTTTCTTTTTCCCTTCCGGATTTGTTAATATAATAACAAGTTCAGTAAAACCATTTATTCATTTTAGAAGGGAGTTTTTCAATCATGGCAAATCGTATTAATTTAAACGCAACCTCTTATCACGGAGCAGGCGCTATTGCCGAGATCGCAAATGAAGCAAAGGCACACGGCTTCAAAAAAGCATTCGTATGCTCTGACCCGGATCTGATTAAATTCAACGTTACTTCCAAAGTAACCGATATTCTGACCGCAAACGGACTCGACTATGAGCTTTACAGCGATATCAAGCCAAACCCGACCATCGAAAACGTAAAACACGGCGTAGAAGCTTTCAAGGCATCCGGCGCTGACTATCTGATCGCCATCGGCGGCGGCTCTTCTATGGATACCTCCAAAGCCATCGGTATCATCATCGCAAACCCGGAGTTTGAGGATGTCAGAAGCTTGAGGGCACCGCACCGACCAAAAATCCGTGCGTACCGATCATCGCCGTTCCGACTACAGCCGGTACTGCTGCAGAGGTTACCATCAACTACGTTATCACCGATGTAGAGAGAAAACGTAAATTCGTATGCGTTGACCCGCACGATATGCCGATCATCGCAGTTGTTGACCCGGATATGATGTCCTCCATGCCAAAAGGACTGACCGCTTCTACCGGTATGGACGCTCTGACCCACGCAATCGAGGGTTACACCACAAAAGCTGCATGGGAAATGACTGACATGTTCCATCTCAAAGCCATCGAACTCATCTCCAAATCTCTGCGCGGTGCTGTCGCAAACACCAAAGAGGGACGCGAAGGAATGGCTCTTGGCCAGTACATCGCAGGTATGGGCTTCTCCAACGTAGGTCTTGGAATCGCTCACTCCATGGCACACACCCTTGGTGCTGTTTATGATACCCCACACGGTGTTGCATGTGCCATGATGCTTCCGATCGTTATGGAATACAACCAGGAGTGCACCGGTGAGAAATACCGCGAAATCGCACGTGCCATGGGCGTTACAGGTGTAGACGAAATGTCTCAGGAAGAGTACAGAAAAGCAGCGATTGATGCTGTTAAGAAGCTGTCCGCAGACGTTGGAATCCCATCTGTTCTCGAGGCAGTCAAAGAAGAAGATCTGCAGTTCCTTGCAGATTCCGCACACGCAGATGCCTGCGCACCGGGCAACCCGAAGGATGCAAGCGTAGAAGATCTGAAGGATCTGTTCCGCAAAATCATGGCGTAACGAACACAATTCGTTTCCCACATGCGAAGCGGATATTCGCAATCCGCTTCGCTACTTGCTCATAACTGAATAACTGTTCCGCAGTTTATCAGAAGGAGCTTGCACTCCTCCTGATACAAGCAAGTCCCCCCCCCACTGCTTATTGCTTTTCGCAATGGAAGCAGGGGACTTACTTGATTCGGTTAAATCACCCCGGAAAACAGAAATTTTTATCCTGTTTCGGGTGATTTCTCTTTTATTCTACTGTATTTCCGTCTGCATCCACAGTCACAGTATTGACCGTTGCATTATCGAGAACCATATTGATCATGCGCTCCATCATGATATTGCGCACTACCGTATCTTCCCCGTAATAGTCATTGGCTGCCTTCAGGAAATCTTCCTGCGACATATTGGCATTGGCTGCCTCATCGTTTAAGATCTGCTGGTAATCCTGGTCATCTGTTGTCCAGCCTTCTGCCTCTTTTACGGCATCCAGAAGAAGGGCACTTTTTGCCATCGTTCCTGCATACGTTGCTTTCTCCTGATTGTAGGTCGCTCTGTCCGCATACTGCTCCAGATAGTCGTCCAGGGAAATGCCGTAATTCTGAAGATAAGCGGTATACCGTTTATCGTAATCTTCTTCGCCAAGGGTGATATAGGATTTCGGAATTTTGTGAAACGTACAGCCGTCTGCCACCTGCTGCATCGCGTCATTCTGCAGATTATTTTCCGCTGTCGTCTCATTTGCAGCCTCCAGCTCTGCGCGTTTTCCGGCACGGTATTCCTCCACAGTACTGTAATCTGTATTTTTTGCTACCCATGCATCATCGAGCTCCCATCCGTCAATGTTTTCTGCCGGGCGGGTAAACGCATTTACCGTAACGGTAAACACAACATCTTTTCCTGCCAGATCGGTACTCTGATAGCTGTCAGGGAATTTCAGGTTCAGATCCTTTGTCTCCCCTGTTTTCATTCCAATGACACCATCCTCAAATCCATCGATGAAGGTACCGGATCCGATCACCAGATTGTAGGAATCGCTGCTTCCGCCGTCAAACTCCTTGCCATCAACTTTGCCAACATAGGCAATATCGGCGGTGTCGCCTTTTTGTACGGTGGCATCCGGATCGTCCATGGTGACAGCTGTCTCTGCCATAATGGCCGTCTGTACGTCATCATCCGTTACCTGCTCTACTTTCTTTTCCAGTGTGAGCTTTTTGTAATCTCCAAGCGTTACACACTCTGCCGGATCAACTTCCTCATCGACAACCGGAATCCCGTCTACATCACTCGGGGAAGCGTATTCCTCAGAAGCTGTGCTGTCGGACGATGTGCTGCCTGCGCTCGACGCATCGGATGCTGAGGAAGCGCTTGTGCTGCTTGCGCTTGATACGGAACTGCTGCTTGTTGTATTGTTTTTTCCACATCCGCTCACACTGGCTGCTCCCAGTGTCATGAGCAGAAGCATGACTGCTGCTTTTCTTTTCATTCTTGAATTTTCCTCCATACTACGCCGTTCCCGGCGCGTTGTAAATCTCATTTTACCATACTTGTCTGGTAAAAAAAAGGCTGGGGCTCCGATTTTAGAAATTCTTATGATTTTCGACCGTAAAATCGCCTGGATTGCGCTAAAATGTGTTTGCGTTTTGCCGAAATCAATGTTAGAATGTTCATAGACTGGCATTGTATGTTCCGATGCCCACATTATTTTTTGCAGAGGAGGAATAGAGGGATGAAACCCTGGATTATCGTATTAATCGTATTAGCTGTCATCGCTGTCATCCTTGGTCTGCTGTATTACTTCGGTAAAAAAGCACAGACAAAACAGGCCGCACAGCAGGAACAAATGGAGGCCATGAAACAGACTGTCTCCATGTTGATCATAGATAAGAAAAAGCTTCGCATGAAAGATTCCGGACTTCCACAGATGGTCATCGACCAGACACCGAAAATGATGCGTCGTGCAAAACTGCCGATCGTCAAAGCAAAAGTCGGTCCGAGAATCATGACCCTGATCTGCGACGCTGCTATCTTCGATCAGATCCCGGTAAAAAAAGAAGTCAAGGCTACCGTAAGCGGTATCTATATCACCGGAGTTCGCGGCATCCGCGGTTCTTTAGAGCAGCCGGCAAAGAAAAACGGCTTCTGGCAGAAAATGCTCCGCAAGGCACGCGGCGAGGAAAAATAAAATTTCATCTGAAGCAAAAAGAAACACGCTTTGCGTGTTTCTTTTTGCTTTCGCGGCAGTCGCCAAGGTCTCGTGCAAGCCCGGACTTTGGCTCGTTGCTCGCGAAAATACCCGAGTTGAATGATTTTCATTCTTCCCGGGTATTTTTTTATAAATTCAGTTTTCCGCCTTCCCGCGGTCTTACCTCGATATCGATTACGCAGTCCCCCACGTAGCTGTCGTTGATGTCGAGCGCGTATTCTGCCTTCAGTAAAATCTGATCCGGCGTCTCTTTCATTCTGACCTTCGTCGCCGCAACTCCCATGTTGATCATGCCATATGGCGTATGATAAAACGAAATGTTCTTTTTATCCTCCTCAAAAATCATATGGACATCAATGAGGCCGCGCTTGCGCACCTCGAGGGCGTTTTCCGTAAATTTGATCATGTTGTGCGTCATCATGTCAAAGCCTTCGGTTGCCTCGTCGTAGATCAGAAAGTGATGGCCGTTTTTCTTGTAGTACGAACCCGTCGTCATAACCTCCACCGGTTCTTGTTCGCCGGATTCCTCATCCATCAGATACTGCAGTCCGCGGATGCTGATGAGTACGTCTTTTTCCATCCTTTTCTGATGTTCCTCTCTCTTTTCTGTATGTCGTTTTTAATAGTTTTCAATCTGTACCTGTTTCGTATCGCTGATCTGCTCCGGCAGAACGGAATGTGCGAAGGCATTGAACCGCTCCACGCCGTCGCTTGCGAAGACTGGTATTTTTGACGGCCCAGCTCATCGTTTCCCGGATTCTCCAGATCCAGCTCCCGCAGCAGTCTGCGCAGTGCCTGTGAGGTTTCGTATGCCGGGTTGACGAGTGTTACTTTTTCTCCGACTACTTTCCGCAGCAGAGAACGCAGCAGCGGATAGTGGGTGCATCCCATAATCAGCGTGTCGATGTCTTTATCCAGAATCTCTGCCAGATAGCGGCGCGCCACTTCCTCGGTGATCGGATCTTTTGTCCAGCCCTCTTCCACGAGCGGCACAAACAGCGGACACGGTTTTCCGTAAACGGTGATCGCCGGATCTGCCTCGGTAATGAGCTGCTGGTAGAGGCCGCTCTGAATAGTGCTCTCGGTTGCGATGACGCCGACGCGCTTGTTCTGCGTCGTCTCGACGGCCATCTGTGCACCCGGTTTTACCACGCCGATGATCGGGAGATCAATCTCTTTTTCGATCGTATCGAGTGCCAGCGCACTTGCGGTGTTGCAGGCGATGACGATTGCCTTGACCTGCTGGGTTTCCAGAAAGTGTACGATCTGACGGGAATAACGGATGACGGTGTTCTTCGATTTGGAACCGTACGGCACACGCGCGGTATCTCCAAAATATACGATTCGTTCGTCGGGCAGGTTTCGCATAATCTCACGCACTACGGTCAGTCCGCCGACACCGGAATCAAAGACGCCGATCGGCGCCTGTCTGTCTGCTTTCATACTTTCCTCCATTTTTCATCCGGCATTACTTTTTTGTCATGCCGAATGGGGTTCATTTCTATATTTAATATATCTGAATTTTTACATTTCTTTTTTCATTTCACGACCCTGGTTAAAATAGGTCGCTGATACATTATTTTAACCCGAATGGAGGAATATTGCAATCATTTCTCTTGAAAGTCTTTCGAAAAATCCGCCTAACGCCAGAAAAACCGGAACGAAATCCAGTCACTTTTCAGGATTTCGCGGTAGGCGGCGTCACTCAACAGATTCTGCAGCGGAATCCGGCTTTTTTCGACTTTTTCTGCACTTTCGCCGTCCTCGTTTACGGGGCGCAGGGCATCCGAAAAGCAGATGGACGGGTACAGCATGCACCACCAGTTGTGCCCTTTGGCTCTGCCGATGTTGATCTGAAGAGCGTCGTACGTTCCGGCGGGGAGAATATAATTGCCCGTTTCTTTTTCCTCAAAACTGGCTTTTCCGTACGTTACGGTGATATCGTCAGTACTGCCTCCTGCGCGCAGCGTCTGAAGGGCGGCGGCACGGATGGAGGGCTCGTTTTCACGCAGGATTTCTTCGGTTTCTGCTTTTGTTTCGGCTCCGTGCAGGATCGTCTGCAGTTCTTCGGCAACGGCATCGCGTACCTGAAGCTTGATCTGCTGGTCGGAGGCGCAGTCGCTGTTGGCTCTTACGTGAAAGCGCACGATCTTTGCAGCGACTTCCTGCTGCAGACGGGACTCGCGGAGAAGATTGGCGGTTCCGGAAAGGATCAGCGCCGCAATGCAGACGGGGAGCCAGCGGCGGCAGAAAATTTGAAATGCCGCCTGGAATTGACTTCTATACTGGTTCCCAAATGTATTTCGGGCTGCGCCTGCCTGTCCCTGGATTTCTTCTGTGTCTGATTTTGATTCCGTTTCCGGCTCTGTACTTTTTTCTCATTCATATGCTGCCTCCTGTTTTTTCCAGTTTTGCCGGATTTCAAAACTTTTATACACAGACACTCACTGCCCGCTCCGATATTCCATACACTTTAAACCTTTTACGGCGCTTTCGGAATCCACAGAATGCTCCTTTCGTTTTCCCACGCATAGCACAAGTCCGCCAGTGTCACCGCCTCTTTTCTTTTCACCCGGTTGTCATAAATTCCGCACAGGTACTCACCGACAGACTCCACCTGTTTTCCGTTCTGCTCCATGATATCTTCTGGTTTTTCTGCGTGAAACAGATAGGCACTGTGCCCAAGCGCACGGTCCTGTTCCAGGTACTTCAACAGTTCTTCCATCCGTCCCCGGTCACTGAGCAGTGCATCGGAAAATACAATCGCCTGGACGTGTCCGGTGTCGAGATCATATTCCTCTGTGCTGTCATATTGCTGCGCAATCTCCTCAAACGTCTCCGCTTCAAAGAACAGCGATGCGGGGTCCTCGTCGGTTCCCTCCTCCTGCTCATCCTTTCCCTGGCCGGTCACCACCGCAAGATTCGCAGGCGCATACCAGACGCGCCATTTACCGCCAGCCGTCTCCTTTTCTCCGCCGCTCTCACTGACCGCCGTCCCGGTTTCTTCCCCAGTTTCACTGTTTTCCGGCGCAGTCGCCTCTTCCGACACATAATCAAAGGCAACCGCCAGTGGATACAGCCGCTTTTCCGGCTCTACTGCCCCGCAGGATGACAGGAAAATCATACTGCCCAGCGCCAGACACACAAGCCGCAGTTTTTTCATATGCTTCTGGCAGAAGCCGAGCAGCACCGTGATGGCAAGAAAAAACGGAAAGTAACCGTATCGGACCGACCAGCCGCTTTCCGCGCATGACAGCAGCCATATAAAAGCACTGTACCGATCCGTACATAGAGATTCTGCGGTTTCCACAGTCCCGTCTTCTCTCCGAATCAGCGATACGTAAAACAGCAGACTTCCCAGTGATGAACAGCAGTCCCATCAAAAGAAATGCCATCCACAGAATAATCAAACCCGCTCCAGAAATCCACCCGGCAGGCTCGTTCCTGCCAT
>ENA-OQCX01000510-OQCX01000510.1-human-gut-metagenome-genome-assembly--contig:-NODE-510-length-20059-cov-3.745585_pt1 | contig 20059 bp, 33 predicted proteins | sample MGYA00242762_ERZ504587 | MGnify/ENA primary metagenome ERZ504587 (study PRJEB26092, sample SAMD00036337) | human gut metagenome | host: Homo sapiens | study: EMG produced TPA metagenomics assembly of... | reverse complement strand
GGCGGAAAGTCGGCTGCTGCCGATCGAGTATGTTCCCAGGGAGAGCTGCGGGCCGCTGACAGAAGACGCTGCACAATAAAAAGCCCCGCACCGGCACGCAAAACGTGCGCAGTGCGGGGAAGAAAGAGCAGTCAGCCCTCGGCGCTGATACAGTACATGGAAAAGGTGCTGGAAAATAACAGGGCATCGGTCTCGTCTGTGATCTCCACAGCCACCACACAGATGTGTCGGCGGCGGCTGACCGTCCGGCCGCGGGCTGTCAGGTGACCGGCTTTGACGTTATGGATGAAATTGACCGAAGCATTCTGGGTGACATACTGCCGCCCGTCAGAGCGGGCAGTCAGCCCGGCACAGCAGTCAGCCATAGTAAAAAAAGCGCCGCCGTGCACATAACCGTAGATGTTGGTGGTGTCCCGCCGGATGTCCAGCGACATGACGGCGCTGTCCGACGTTACCGATACGATCTCGATGTGATTGTACTGCATGAATGGATTTTCAAGCATTTGTGCAATGTTCTGTTCCTGCATAAGGAGCCTCTTCTTTTTGATTGTGGTACAACGTTGTACGAAACGAGTTGGACGGTTTTTATTATAATCGCATTTTCCGCAGGATGCAAGCAGCAGGAGGTTTGAAAATAAATGGAACGGCCATCATTACGCAGGCAGCTTGTAATGATCTTTCTGGGAATCGCCATTCCCATTGGTATTCTGCTGGGGCTGCTGCTCTTTTTCTCAGGGCTTTATAACCGCAATCGGCTGGCAGCTGCGGCATCCGGCGGCCTTGATATGTTTACCACAAATTTTGAGAATCAGCTGGATTCGGTGGAAAACTACCTGCTCAATCTGTCACTGAACGATGCGACCTTTCGCAGTCTGAGCGAACAGACCGACCGCACCAGCGCCTATCTGGATGCCTATGAGATCGCACAGGGTTTCCGGCGGTATTGGCTGCCAATGATACCTGATGGGAGTGGTGCTGCGCAGCGGCTCAGGCAACCTGTATGTGGGGCGCTACGGTGCAGCTGCCCAGCAGCTCAAGCAGAAATTGAATCTGGAAGCGTATCTCGGCCAGCCGGGCCAGACCAATAAAATGATGACAAATGGATGGTATCTGCGCACCATCGGCCAGCGGCTATACCTGCTGCGCAGTGTTTTCTACCAGAAAGCCAGCCTGACCGCTGCGGTGGATCTGCGGCTGGTGTTTGAAGAACTGGTGGAGGACTACGGCTGGACGGCCGGGTCATTGTGATGAACGACAGCGGCAATGTGCTGGTGGGGGATGCCAACCTTCTGCCCACAAAGATGGAATGGAACAGTGAGGGGTATTGCCTGACAAAGGTGGGCAGGGACAGCCGACTGGTGGTGCGCAAACAGGTCAAAGCGCTGACGGTATTGTATCTGGTCCCCTACCAGCATTTCGGAGTGGACTTTGCGCCGTATCAGATCTTGCTGGTGATGGGCGCTGTTTTTGTTCTGCTGGCGATCCCGTTTCTCCTGTTCTATATGAAGCACGAGATCTTTGCTCCTATGACGGCGTTGGTGAGCACGATGGACAGGATCGGCCGTGGTGAACTTTCGGTGCGCTCCAGTGTGGATTATCGCAACGCTGAGTTTACGCAGGTGAACGAGACCTTCAACCGGATGATCGACCAGATCACCCAGCTGAAGATCGACGGTTACGAAAAGGAGCTGGAAGCCCGCCGCAACGAGATGACCGCCCTTAAGCTGCAGATCCGGCCCCACTTTGTGCTCAACTGCCTGAAAAGTGTCTATGCCATGGTGCAGACCGGCAGCCGCGAGGATGCCCAGCAGCTGATCCTGCTGCTGAGTCGGTATCTGCGCTATATCCTCTCCTTTACAGCGACCACAACGCCTCTGCACACCGAGATCGAGCAGTGCTGCAACTACGCGGAACTTTCCAGCGTGGGGCAGAACGATCCCGTGGAGGTAGTATGCGAGATCGACCCGGAACTCAGCGAATTGCCCTTGCCGCCGGTCTCGCTGCTGACGCTGGTGGAGAACAGCGTCAAGCACGGCAAGATGATCGGCAAAACACTGAAAATCACGATCACTGCAAAGCTCCTCGAAACGGAAGAGGGCTGCATGGCGGATCTTTCGGTGGCGGACAATGGCACAGGCTTTACGGCAGGGGATCTGAAGCAGCTGAACAGTGCAGCCCCGCAGGAGGAGAATGGACAGCACGTCGGGCTGTTCAATGTGGTACGGCGGCTGCAGCTGCTCTATGGGGAGCAGGCAGCCATCGCCTTTACCAATAACCGCCGGGGCGGCGGTGCCAGGGTGGAGCTGTTCCTGCCGATAGATCCGGTCTTACAGAAGAAGGAGGGAGAAACAGCATGAAACTGCTGATCGTAGATGATCAAAGCACCGTGTGCAGGGGCTTTTGCACTGCACCAACTGGGCAGCAATGGGATTTACTGTGGTGGATACGGCTCTGAACGCTGTGGATGCCAAGGCCAGCCTGCTGCGGCAGGAGGCCGAGGTCATGCTCTGCGATATTGAAATGCCCATGGAAAGCGGGCTGGATCTGTTGGACTGGCTCCGGCAGCGAGGGATGACCACACGCTGCATCTTCCTGACAGCCCATGCTGAGTTCCGATATGCACAGGAGGCACTGCGGCTGGGCGGTTTTGACTATATCATGCAGCCCGCCCCTTATGAACAGGTGGCGGATGCAGTGAGCCGTGCGCTGGATAATGTAAAGGAGGAACGGGCGGCGCTGGAACTGCAGAGCAGGGGCGCTGTTTTTGACGACCAGAAAAAGGAGATCGTGGAGACTATGCTGCGGGGCTTTCTGTTGGGCAACGCCCCGGGAAGCAGCCTGACCGCGTTTGAAGAACTGAGCCTTGTGCCCCGGCGGGAGCGGGAATGCTGGGTTGCCCTGATGCAGCCGCTGCGCTGGAAGCAAGGCGAGGAGCCGTGGGAGCTGAGCCTGCTGAGCACGGCAGTGGGGAATATGAGCAGCGAGGTGTTCACGCCGCTGCAGGTGCTCAGCGTAACGGTGGCGATCCCTGCGGAGCAGTGTCTCGTTCTGGTGCTGCAAAGCCGGGTGGGGGAGCCGCTGGAGGCAGATTATATCACCCGGCAGCTGAATTATCTGCAAAGTGCGTGCGCGCAGTATATCCACTGTGAAGCGGCCTTTTATCCGGAGGGGCCGCAGCCCTTTGAACAGGCACCGGGAATCTACCAGGAGCTGCTGCAGCAACGGAGCGAGAACGTGGCCCTGAAAAGCGGTGTTCTGCTGGGCCGCCCAGCGGAAAAAGTGCCGGAAGTGTTCCGTATCCCGCAGATCGGTGCATGGCAGAAGCTGCTGCAGACGGGATGTGCGCAGGCAATGGAGCAGGAAGCCTGCCAGCTGCTGGATAAGCTGACGGTCAACAACCAGCTGAACAGCCAGACTTTGCGGTATTTTTATCAGGATTTTATGCAGATGCTCTTCTCTTTTCCGGAAAAGAAACGGCAGGGCGATATGTTCCGGGAGCCGGAAGCTTGGAACTTTACCGCAACGGCATGAAGACCGTGCCGGATATGAAGGCGTTGGTCCATTATGTGGCCTCGGCCTGGGACAGCGAAACGGAAGAAAATAGTCAGAGTACCGTGGAGATCATTATGGCTTACATTGCCGAGCATCTGGAAAATGAGCTGCGCCGGGAAGAACTGGCCGAGGCTGTCCACCTGAATCCGGATTACATGGCCCGGCTTTTTAAGAAAGAGACCGGCATGAACCTGAAGGATTATATCATTCAGCAGAAAATGCAGGAGGCACAGAGCCTGCTCTGCACCACCAATCTGCCCATCAGCCTGATCGCGGCCAAGGTCGGGTATACGAATTTCGGGCATTTCTCCACTTCTTATAAGAAGTTCTATCACAAGACCCCACAGGAGGAGCGCAGCGCAGCATTATGAGAGAAACAAGGATGGCTCGCAGGACATTTTTACAGCTGACCGGTGCTGCAGCCGGGGCGGCTCTGCTTGCTGGCTGCGGGGAGCGGGCGGCATCGACGGCAGAAAGTGGAACAGAGCTTATGGTCACAGTGCTGATGCCGGGCCAATCGGATGAAACTGCCTGTGTCCGCATTTCGGCGGCGCTGAGCGAAGTCACAAAGCAGAAGCTGGGCTTCGGCGTTTCCATCGAGCAGGTGGCACCCACCAATTACTCGGCAGAGCTGTGGAAACGGATGGTCTGCCAGACTATGCCGGATCTGTTTTTCCTCACAGTGGATCAGCCGCTGGATGTTTACCTGAATCAGAACTGCATCCTGCCTCTGAGTGCGCTTCTGGAAGAACAACCCGGTCTGAAAGCACTGTTCTCAGAGCAGCAGTGGGCGAGTAGAACCTATTACCGCCGTATCTATGCGATCCCGGCACGGGCAGTCTCGATGTATCAGGTCGGCTTTCTGGCCCGGGCCGACTGGATGCGGGAGCTGGGTGCCAGGCCGGAGAAGATCACGGATCTGGACGCTCTGCACGACCTGCTGATGCAGGTCAGGCAGCGTCGGCCCAATGCAGAGGGGGTCCTGCCGGATAATGGACAGGTTTTTCCTTTTCCGGAACTGGATCCTCTGGGAGATACCTTTGGTGTTCTGACCGAAGAAAGCGGCACCACTGTTGTCAACTGGTATGCCGCGGATGCTTACAGCAGGCTTTGCAGAACCATGCATCAGTGGTATCAGGAAGGATTGATCCTGCGGAATGCCAGCCTGCGGGACGAACCGGCCACCGATCGGATGCGGCTGGGCAACAGCTTCGGCTTTTTTGCACGACTCAACCGGGATTCACTGGACTGCTACACCCGGGCCTGTGGCACAGAGCTGACTGCATCCCGCTGGGGCCGACCATTCAGAACGGCTCTATCCCGGCGGAGAGCTGGTGCCTGCCTGTGACCAACAGCCACCGCAGGGAGGCACTGGCTCTTCTTGAACTGCTGTACACGGATGCATCCTGCTACGATCTCTTTGCGAAGGGAGATGGGAAAGAGGAGCAGTTCCATCCGTGGCAGAATCTGTATCTCAACGCCAGCGGACTGCTGCCGGAAACAGACGAGCAGCCGCAATGGGTCTCTCCGGCCTATGGGTTCAGCTTCAGCAACAGTGCAGTTGCCGCAAAGCTGGATGCCTGCCGGGCACTGAAGAACAGCTATCATAATGGGCTGATGTGCGGCTATCTGGATTCAGAGGAGGCGCTCCCGGAGTTTTTGGAAAAACTGGAACAGGCCGGGATACAGGAGATCCTTCAGGCAAAACAAAGCGCATTGGATAACTGGCTGAACGCATCGCACTGAAACAGGCAGGGCTGGGAGACCGGCCCTGTTTTCGTTTTTTCGGACAGAAGAAACCTCTGAAAATGAAAAACAGAGGTCGGAAACTTGAAAAAAATGCGGCAGCTCTCGGAATAGGAACACGGAAAATGAAAAATTAGTTTCGGTTTTTTGGTAGCTGGAAAAGCTCCCGGTGCGCTAAACTAAATACAACAAAAGCACGGCAGACACAGAACCGTGCAGACGAACGCAAGAATAAGAAGGACAAGAAGGACAAGAAGGAGAAACCACTATGAAACGCATCTCTCGTCGGAACTTCCTCAAGGCTATGGGCATTTCCGCAACGGCCCTGACACTGGCTGCTTGCGGCGGCGGCTCTTCCAGCTCCACCGCAGCCGGCACCGCCGGTTCTTCCGCTGCCAGCGCAGCAGCAACCGGGGAACCCAAGGCAGGCGGAACCCTTCGCCTGTGCTACGGCAACCCCATTGCAACTCCTGGCTATACCCCCCGTGCAACCGGTAATGCACTGCTGTTCTATCTGAATCTGGCTTATGAGAACCTGCTGACCTATGACAATGACGGCAATATGGTTCCCAAGTTGGCTACCGAGTGGGACGTGAACAATGATGAAAATAGCATCACCTGGACCTGAGGGAGAACGTCAAATTTGCCGACGGTGAGCCGTTCAATGCCGAGGCAGTCAAGCGCAACATTGAAGAGTATCAGGCCAATAACCGTACCGAGACCGCAAACATTGCCGAGTGCCAGATCATTGACGACACCCACATCAAGATGATGATGGCAGAGCCCAACTCCTCTACGCTGGAATCCGTTGGCTTCTTCGTTTACTACATGAGCCCCAAGGCACTGGAAAACCCCAGCAGCCTGGATGCTGCCACCTGCGGCACCGGCCCCTTCCAGTTGAGCGAGTTCGAGAACAACGCCTACGCTATCTATACCAAGAACGAGAATTACTGGAAGGAAGGCCTGCCCTATCTGGATTCCGTCGAGATCACCGTGGTCACCGAGTCCAGCACTGCTGAGACCGCATTCCGTGCCAATGAGTACGATATGCTTCAGGTACTTGATATGTCTCCGCTGGTCAAACAGGATCTGGACAATGATGGCATCTATGTGGCTGAACGTAATGAAAACGGTATGGGCGTTGGTACACTGGGTCTGATCCCCAACAGTGCCATTGACGGCCCCTGGCCGATGCTCGCGTCCGTCGTGCAATGTGCTACGCCATTGATGTGGATGCACTGAATGCTGCTTTCCTGATGGGTACGGCACAGATGACTGATCAGTGGGCAGTTCCCGGTGCAGTTACCTACAATGATGATATCAACCACTACAAGTTCGATCCCGACCGTGCAAAAGAACTGCTGGCCGAAGCTGGTTATGCAGATGGCTTCAACACCAACATCGTAACGGTGAGTACTATTTCTGATATGTTCACGGCCATTGCCAACATGCTGGACGAGGTGGGCATCCACTGCAACATCCAGCAGGTCGATGGTGCTACCCAGAACCAGATGTACATGGATGGCACCTGGGAAGGCCTGATGCCCCATTGGACGACCGTTTCTCCCGATCTGGCCTGTACATGGGCCGTCATCTGGATTACAACGGCGCTTACTACGCCAAGGGCATCCAGCATCCCGACAAGGAAATGCAGCTGCTGGAGGAGATCCGCCGCTGCATGGATCCCGACGAGAAGCACAAGCTGGAAAAGGAAATGCAGGCAGCAATTTACGATGCTGAGACCGGTTCCTGCCTGTTTGGCCGTCCGCTGATGGTCAACGGTTCTACGATGTACAAGTATGATTACGTCATCGACGACCACGCTACCGAGGCATTTACCTCCGCATGGGATCTGTCCGCCTGCTGGCTGAACAAGTAAGCGACCAACCTTAGTGTATCACGACCGGAATACGTTTCTCCTTATTTCGGCAGATTCCGGCGCGGGTAACTGCGCCGGAATTTGTTTTAGAGGGGGAGAAAGGTTCCGCAGGAAATGGAGCGAACTATGAAATCGAACAACCTTGCCAAAATGATCGGCAAGCGTGTGGTGCAATCCTGCATCACCATTCTGCTTGTCACTCTGTTCGTCTTTGCCCTCATTCAGATGGTTCCGGGCGATCCCGTAGCCAACTATCTGGGTGCAACCGCTACCGAAGAGCAGATCACCTATTACCGCCACCTTTATGGTTTCGATCGTCCGGTCATCGTCCAGTATCTCAGCTGGATCGGCGGTCTGTTCCGGGGCACCATGGGCCAGTCCATCAGCTATCAGTCTGAGATCGCTGACATCATCCTGCCCCGTTTGGCACCACCCTGACCATGGTGATCCCGGCTTTCATCATCGGAACGATCACCGGTATCCTGTTCGGCATCATTGCTGCCAAGAACCGCGGCAAGGTCATTGACAGTGTGATCTCCTTCTTTGCCAACATCGGCGTTTCGATGCCCATGTTCTGGCTGGGCATGATGGGAATGCTGGTGTTTGCCCTCAAACTGCGGGTCCTGCCCAGTTCCGGCTATGTGCCCATCACCCGTGATTTTGGCGGCTGGCTCAGCCATATGATCATGCCCATCATTGTGCTGAGTCTGGGTGTCAACGCTGGTTTTGTTCGTCTGACCCGCTCCTCCATGCTGGAAGTCATGCGGCAGGATTATGTGACCACTGCCCGTGCCAAGGGCGTTTCCAAGAAGGATGTTACCTTCAGGCACCAGCTGCGCAATTCCATGATCCCTATCGTCACCACCATGGGAATGCGCCTGGGCTCCATGGTGGGCTCCACCGTCCTGATCGAGAGCCTGTTCGTCATCCCGGGTCTTGGCAGCGTGATGATGAACGGCATCAGCAACCGTGACTTCATGCTGGTGGCGAACGGTGTGCTCATCATCTCCATCTTTGTTGCCATCTGCAACCTCGTGGTCGATATCCTGTACGGCATCATCGATCCCCGCACCCGCTAAAAGGAGGAATGAACTGTGGAAAACAAGACAAAAAAGAAGGGTCTGCTGGAGCGTATCACGTCCTCCCGCGTGTTCCGGGTCATGTTCAGCCGCAAGATCATCGTGGTCTGCGCGATTTTGCTTCTTATCATGGTGCTTATCGCCATCTTTGCTCCGGTGATTGCTCCCTATAATCCCAACAAGGATGATCTTTACAATGTTTTGAAGGGATGCTCTGCCGAGCACTGGCTGGGTACCGACTCCAATGGCCGTGATGTTCTGAGCCGCATCATCTATGGTGCCCGCATCTCCTTTACGGTCGGTATCGTGGCCGTGGTCATTTCCAGCGTCATCGGCATGGCACTGGGCCTGATCGCCGGCATGGCAGGCGGCGTGGTGGATGCTTCATCATGCGTGTCATGGATGCCATGATGGCTGTGCCCATGCTGATCCTGGCTATGTTTCTGGGTGCGATCCTGGGTCAGGGCCTGGGCAATGTCTGCCTGGCCATCGGCATCTCGATGTGCCCGGCTACGCCCGTGTCACCCGCGGTCAGGTGCTGAGCGTCCGCAATGCCGATTATGTCACCGCCGGTACCCTGTGCGGTGCATCCCGGATCCGCAACACGCTGGTGCATGTGTTCCCCAACTGCCTGTCCGTCAACATCGTCAGTATGACCGCCAGTCTGGGCGGTGCCATTCTGGCCGAAGCGAACCTGAGCTTCCTGGGCATGGGCATCACGCCCCCGACTCCCAGCTGGGGCGCAATGGTCAGCGGCGGCTATAAGTACCTGTCCACCCAGCCCATCATTGCCATTGCTCCCGGCATTGCGATCATCATCGTGGTGCTCTGCTTCAATATGTGCGGCGACGCTCTGCGCGATGCCCTCGACCCGAAGCTGCGCGGCACATTGGGCAGCGGCAAAAAGACCAAGCGCGCAATGCGCACCAAGAATGTGAAAGAGGTGGCCTGAAATGAGCGACAAGCTGCTGGAAGTCAAAAACCTGAGCGTTGAATATGATACCGAAATTTCCACCGTCTACGCCGTCAATGGTCTGGACTTGGATCTGAACTACGGCGAGACGCTGGGTCTGGTGGGTGAGACCGGTGCCGGTAAGACCACCACAGCCCTGAGCGTCATCCAGCTTCTGCCGGAAGGCATCGGTTTTGTGACCGATGGCTCCATCAAGCTGGACGGTATGGATATGCTGAATGCTCCCGAGGAAAAGATCCGTGCCATGCGCGGCAGTGTAGTATCCATGATCTTCCAGGATCCTATGTCTGCCCTGAACCCGGTGATGACCGTGGGGGCTCAGATCATGGAGGTGCTGAAGATCCACCATCCGGAGCAGAGCACTGCTCAACTGGAAGCCCGTGTGGACGAAATGATGGAGCTGGTGGGCATCCCTGCAAAGCGCAAGGTGGAGTACCCCCATCAGTTTTCCGGCGGCATGAAGCAGCGCATCGTCATTGCCATTGCGCTGGCCTGCGAGCCGAAGCTGATCCTTGCCGACGAACCCACCACCGCACTGGATGTGACCATTCAGGCCCAGATGCTGGGCCTGATCAATGAGCTGCAGAAGCGGCTGAACACCGCCATGATCCTCATCACCCACGATCTGGGTGTTGTGGCCCAGACCTGCGAGAAGGTCATGGTCATGTACGCCGGCGAGGCCATTGAGTACGGCGCAGCAGAGGATATCTTTGAGACCACGCAGCGCCACCCTTACACCCAGGGGCTGTTCAACGCCATTCCCAAGCTGGATGAGAACACCAAGCGTCTGGAGGCCATTGAGGGATGATGGCTGACCCCACCCAGAAGATCGAGGGCTGCCGCTTTGCTGACCGCTGCAAATATGCCACTGCAGCCTGCAAAAAGGCCCAGAAGATGCGGGAGGTCACACCGGGCCACTTCATCCGCTGCTGCCGGTTCGATCCGCCGCAGTCCAACACCTGAGCCGGGAGGAAATGACAATGGAAGAAAAGATTTTGATCGAGGCAAAGAACCTCAAAAAATACTTCAAAGTCGGCGCAAAGCAGCCAGCTCCATGCGGTGGACGGCGTGAACTTCAAGATCAAGCGCGGCACCACACTGGGCGTGGTGGGCGAGTCCGGCTGCGGCAAGTCCACGCTGGGCCGCCTGCTGCTGCGGCTCTATGACGTTACCGATGGTCAGATCATCTACGACGGTACCGACATCACCAAACTGAATGCCAAGGAACTCAAGCCCATCCGTGCCCGGATGCAGATGATCTTCCAGGATCCGTCCGGTTCGCTGGATCCCCGCAAGAGCGTGAAGGAACTGATCGGAGAACCGCTGAAGATCTATAAAGCCTGCAAAAACCGTGACGAATACGATGCCCGCATCGCCGAGATCATGGAGACCGTTGGTCTGGATGAGCGTTATGCAGAGAGTTTCAGCCACGAGCTGGACGGCGGCCGCCGCCAGCGCATCGGCATCGGCCGCGCATTGGCCATGGACCCGGAGTTCATCATCTGCGACGAGCCGGTCTCTGCACTGGACGTTTCCATTCAGGCACAGATCCTGAATCTGCTGATGGATCTGCAGGATGAGAAAAAGCTGACCTATGTCTTTATCACCCACGATCTGAGCGTGGTCAAGCACATCAGCCACGAGATCATGGTCATGTATCTGGGCCAGTGTGTGGAATATGCCAAGACCGAGGACCTGTTCAAGAATCCGCTCCACCCCTATACCAAGGGTCTGCTGGATGCTGTGCCCATCCCCAGCCTGAAGGCCAAAAAGCTTTCCACCGAGGTCATGCGCGGCGAACTGACCAGCCCTGTGGACCCGGCTCCCGGCTGCCGTTTTGCGGCCCGCTGTCCCTATGCAACAGATGCCTGCCGCGGCAGGGATATCCCCTTGAAGGAAGTGGAACCCGGCCACTTTGTCAGCTGCACACGCTTTTGAGAACACGGAAAGGCGGGAAAATCAATGACAGAGGAAGAAAAAAAAGACAGCTGCCGAGCAGAAGCAGCGTGAGATGGAAGAGATGATGCGGCAGGCGCAGGAGAGCTACCGGCAGGAGTATGCCAGTATACCCTACGACGGCCCGGTCTATGCTGCCGCCGGGAGGAGCTGATGCTGCCCATGCAGGACGGAGTGAGGCTCTATACCGAGATATTCAAACCGGAGGGCTTGCACAGTTCCCTGTGCTGATCCAGCGCAGCTGCTATCCCAATCAGCAGCCGCTGTATGAGATCAACGGTGTAGAACTGACCCGCCGGGGCTACGGCTATGTGGTCCAGACCTGCCGCGGCACGGGCAAGAGCGAGGGACATTGGGAACCCAACGTCAATGAGCGCCCGGATGGCCGCGATACCCTGCAGTGGCTCAACGACCAGCCCTGGGCAGAGAACATCGGCTATTTCGGAGCCAGCTATTTGGCCCTGACCGGCTGGGCCATTGCAGATATCGTTCCACCCAAGGTCAAGGGAATGATGCTGACGGTCTATGGCACCGACCGTTTCAAATCGGCTTATGAAAAGGGGCTGTTCCGCACGATGTGCTGACTGGCTGGGCAATGCAGAATGCAGGTCATCCGGTCACAGCGGACTATCTGGAAAGCTGCCGCTTCCGTCCCCACGACAAGGTGGATGAAGCGCTGTGGGGTGGAACGCTGGACTGGTATCAGGACTGGATCCACGCCACCCGCCGCACAGATGCCTACTGGCAGCAGGGCTGGTGGAAGCTGCTAGCCGATGTGCCCGGAAATACCAAGTTCCGGTGTATATCATCGATGCATGGTACGATCACCATTTTGGCAGTGCCATCAACACGTATGCCTCTCTGGCCCCTGAGACCAAAGAGCACAGCTGGCTGGATATCGGCTGCTGGAATCATATGTCCCAGCCTGCATTGCGTGGGGCGAGCAGCACAATCTGGAAAACGGTGACATCCACCGGATGCTGGAATGGTTCGATCTGCTGCTGAAGCAGAAAAAACAGCCGGAAAAGCGGGTGCGCACCTATGTGATGCGGGAGGACCGCTGGAAAACGCTGGAGGCATGGCCTGCCCCCGTGAGCCGTACCGAAAAACTTTATCTGGGTGAAACAACTCTGAATGCCGAGCCGACAGAAGGGAAGCGCACCTTTGTATATGACCCGGAGACCCCCGTGCCCAGCCATGGTGCAGAAAGCGTTCTGACCACCATTGCCGAGGCAGGCAGCCTGCTGCAGCCGGAGCCGGACTATCGGCCGATGTGGTCAGCTTCGTCAGCGCTCCGCTGGAAAAAGCACTGCCCATTTGTGGGCAAATCAAGGTGCACCTGAATGTCTCGACCGATGTGGATGATACTGCCTTCACTGCCAAGCTGATGGAAGTGTTCCCGGATGGCAGGGCCTATAACATCCGGGGCGGCATCACCACCATTGCTGCCGACCTGCCGGAGGGGCAGACCTATACTCCCGGCCAGACAGCAAAGGTCTGTGTGGAGATGTGGGATATGAACTGGACGGTACAGCCCGGCAGCTGCCTGCGGCTGGATGTCTCTTCTTCCGACTTCCCGCAGTACGCCGTTCACAGCAATTACGCAGGAGTCTGGTCTGAACAGGGAAAGACCCGCATCGCCCACCAGAAGATCTTGCTGGGGGAGGGCAGCTTTGTAGAACTGCCCCTGCACGAGAACTGAGAGAAAGGAACCAAGACCATGACGGAACAGGAACGAAATGTCCTTCTGAACGAACTGCGGCAACAGGAGAGCCAGAGGGAAAAGCAGATCAAGCGGGAGCGGTTCCGTCGTCTGAATCCTTATGCAAAGAAAGGAGCGGTGGTGTTTGCCGGTTCCAGCCTGATGGAACAGTTTCCGCTGTATGAGTTTTTGCAGGACGATGATCTGCACTGCACCTTGTACAACCGGGGCATCGGCGGCTTTACCACCACCGAGCTGCTGGAGGCCATGGACGAGTGCATCCTTGAGCTGCAGCCTGCGCACCTGTTCCTGAACATCGGCACCAATGACCTGAACGGCCCGGACTACGACCGCGCCGCCATGCTGGGCCGGTATGAGGAGATCGTGCAGCAGATCCGGAAAAAACTGCCCGAAACAAAGCTCTACCTGCTGGCCTATTATCCGGTAAACCCCACCGTGGCCGAAGACCCGGGCCTGATCGAATGCTTCCACTGGCGCACCAATGAGCGCATCCGGGAGGCAAGCGAGGGCGTGCAGGCATTGGCCCGGAAATACGGGGCGGAATTCCTCGACCTGAACAAGGACCTGTACGATGCTGCCGGAAATCTGAAAGCGGAGTACACCATTGAGGGAATGCACCTGTATGCCAACGGCTACCGCCCTGTGATGGATGCTCTGCTGCCGTTGCTGCGCAAAATCGGAGAAGAACAGGGAGGAAAGCAATGACCGGAGTCTTTGGTGTTGTTCTGGGTCAGATCCTTCTGATGTTCCTCTATCTCATCATTGGCTATGTGCTTTACCGTACCAGACTGATCACCCAGGAGGGCAGCAAGGCACTGGCTCACCTGCTGTTATATTGCGTGCTGCCCTGTGTTGTGCTAAAATCATTTTGTATTGAGTATTCGGCAAAGGGAGCTGTGGAATTGGCTGTCAGCATTGCGGCAGGTGCCGGGGTGTTGCTGCTCTCCATGGCGGTGTCGTGGCTCTTTTTCCGCAAAGACCCCATGGCGCAGATCGGTGTGGCTTTTTCCAATGCCGGGTTCATGGGATTTCCGCTGGTCACAGCAGTGCTGGGTGGAGAAGCTGTGTTCTACGCAGCAGGCTTTGTGGCCCTGCTGAATGCTTTGCAGTGGACCTACGGCCAGGCAAAGCTTTCCGGGGACAAAAAGTACATCCAACTGGGGGTAGTGCTCAAAAATCCGCTGGTGCTCTCCCTGTTGGGCGGTGTGGTGCTCTACTTCTGCCGCATCCCGGTGCCGCAGTTCCTCCGCACCCCCATGGGGCCATTGCAGGCATGAACGCTCCACTTGCCATGATCGTGCTGGGTGTCTATCTGGCCAGGACCGACCTCAAAGCCATCTTTACCCGCCCCCGGCTCTACGCCCTTTCGGCAGTACGGCTGGTGGTGATCCCACTGCTGACGATCGTCTGTCTGATGCTTCTTCCAGCCGGATGGCGGCAGATCGGCACGGTGCTCATCATTGTGAATGCGGCCCCCATCGGCAGCAACATCGCGGTATATGCCCAGCGTCTGGGGCTGGATTCTTCCTACGCTGTGCAGATGGTCTGTCTGAGCACCTTGCTGTCACTGATCACGCTGCCAGTGATGCTCAGCCTGGCTGCCGCGTTGGGCTTTGCATGAGTCTGAAAACAACCAACAGAAAGCAGGAGATAAGATGAAACAGTATCTTTTGATTGACATCGGCGGAACCTTCATCAAGTACAGCCTGGCCGATGAACAGGCCCGGAAAATCTCCGGCGGTAAGGTTCCGACACCGCTGACGAATATGGATGACCTTCTGGCGGCCATCGAGGCTTTGCCGCTCCCCTTCAGGGACAGTTCGTGGGCTGCGCCATCTCTATGCCGGGCCGCATCGATACCAGAAACGGCATCGCCCATACCGGTGGAATGCTCAGTGCCTTTATGTGGGAGCAGCCCTTTGCTGCGCAGGTAGAGGCACGGCTGGGCGTGCCGGTGACCATCGCCAACGATGCAAGTGTGCCGCAGCAGCGGAGGGTTGGACCGGTGCGCTGGCCGGTGTGGAAAATGGCCTTGTGCTGGTGCTGGGCACCGGCATCGGCGGCGGCATCATCCTGAACGGGAAGGTGCTGATGGGCGCTCACGCCGCTGCAGGGGAAGTCAGCTGCCTTGTCTCGGATATTTCAAAGATGGCCGACGATGATTTCAAACTGACCTCGGTAGAGCGGTATTCCGAAGCACCCCTCTGGGCGGGAATGGCCTCGGCAAGCGGCCTGATCTTCGAGTATGCCCGGCAGAAGCATCTGCCGACGGGCAGCCCCATGCCCACCGGCGAGGAGATCTTTGCGGCTTACAATGCCGGGGAACCGGAGGCACGGCAGGCCTTAAAAGTGTTTGCCCGGCGGGTGGCCATTGGAATCGTCAGCCTGCAAAGCGTGCTGGATGTGGAGCGCGTTGCCATTGGCGGCGGCATCAGTGCGGCAGAGGCCCTGCTGCCTGCCATTCAGACCGAGCTGAACAGCCTGTTTGCGCGCTGCCCGGTGCTTCCCATGCTGGAGCCGGAGCTGGTGCGCTGCCACTATGGCAACGATGCCAACATGATTGGTGCCCTGAAGCTGTTTTTTGAGCAGAACCCCGCCTGAAATAAACCAGTAAGAAACAGAGAGGAGAAAGACCATGAGCGTTTTCCGTGATGATTTCCTGTGGGGCGGTGCCTGTGCAGCCAACCAGTTCGAGGGCGCATGGGACGTGGATGGCAAAGGCCCCAGTATCCCTGACCTGTGCACCAATGGCTCTCACACCAGCCCGAAATGGGTGACAACTGCTGTCCGCTCCGACCGGCTGTATCCCAGCCATGAGGCCATCGACTTCTACCACCACTACGAGGAGGACATCGCTCTCTTCGCCGAGATGGGCTTCAAGACCTTCCGCACCTCCATCAACTGGACCCGCATTTTCCCCACCGGCATGGAGACCGAGCCGAACGAGAAGGGCCTTGAATTCTATGACAAGGTCTTTGACTGCTGCAAGAAGCACGGCATCGAGCCGTTGGTCACCATCAGCCACTATGAGCTGCCCTATGCGCTGGTGGAAAAATACAACGGCTGGGCCAGCCGGGAACTCATCGAGTTCTATATGAACTACTGCAAGGCCATTTTTGAGCGGTACAAGGATAAGGTCAAGTACTGGCTGACCTTCAACGAGATCAACTGCGGCACCATGCCCATGGGTGCGATCCTGGAAACAGGCACCATCCGGGGCTTTGAAGGCCCTACCGACAAGGTGCCGGACAACAAGCAGGAGCGTTTTCAGGCGCTGCATCACCAGTTTGTGGCCAGTGCAGAGGCTGTTCGGTATGCCCACGACCACTACCCTCAGTTCAAGATGGGCTGCATGATCTGCTTTATCACCAGCTACGCACTGACCTGCGACCCGGCCGACGAGATCGCCAACCAGAAGCCATGCAGATCAGCAACTGGTTCTGCTCTGATATGCATGTCCGCGGCGAGTATCCTTCTTACATGAAGCGCTATTTTGCCGAAAATAACATCACCATCGGCAGGAGCCGGAGGATGCTGCCATCCTGAAGGCCGGTACTGTCGATTTCTACACCTTCAGCTACTATATGTCCAACTGCATCACCACCCACAAGGATGCCGATGATGTGGGCGGCAACATCATTGCTGGTAAGAAAAATCCTTACCTGAAAGCCTCTGACTGGGGCTGGCAGATCGATCCCGTTGGTCTGCGCTACACCCTCAACGAGATCTACGACGCTACCGCATTCCCCTGATGGTGGTGGAAAACGGCCTGGGCGCTTACGACAAGAAGGATGCCGACGGAAAGATCCACGACAGCTACCGCATCGACTACCTGCGCGCCCACATCGAGCAGATGGCTGAGGCTGTAAAGGACGGCGTAGACCTGATGGGTTACACCCCCTGGGGCTGCATCGATCTGGTGAGTGCCTCCACCGGTGAGATGGCAAAGCGCTACGGCTTCATCTACGTCAACAAGTTTGACGACGGCACGGGGGATCTGAGCCGCGAAAAAAAGGACAGCTTCTACTGGTATCAGAAGGTCATTGCCACCAACGGCGAAGATTTAGGATAACAAAAACAGACCTCCGGGTGCCATGTTTGCAGTACCGGAGGTCTGTCGTTTTGAAAGAAGGAGGTCATTTATGGAAAAGGCATTTTGCTGTGCGCCGGATTTCCCGGTGGTTCAGACAAATTACGGCCCGGTGCGGGGATATCGCTTCCGGGAGATCAGCAGCTTCAAAGGCATCCCGTATGGGCGGGCGGTGCGCTTCCATGCACCCCAGCGCCCCAGCCTTGGGCAGAGCCGCTGGACGCTTCCAGTTACGGCTGCGTCTGCCCTCTGCTGAGCATCGACAAGCCCAGCGGCGAACTGCGTGTGCCCCACCGCTACTGGGTGCAGGATGAGGACTGCCTGAACCTGAACATCTGGACCCCGGCCTGCGATGCTCAAAAGCGGCCGGTGATGGTCTGGCTCCATGGCGGCGGATTTTTTGCCGGCTCGTCCATTGAGCAGGTGCCTACGAGGGCGGAAACATGGCGCGGGAAGGGAACTGCGTGGTGGTGTCACTGAACACCGGCTGAACATCCTGGGCTACTTGGATCTCTCCGATTTTGGGGAGGAGTACGCAAACTCCGGCAATGCGGGTGGGGATGATATCATCCTGGCACTGCAGTGGGTGCGGGACAATATTGCAGCGTTTGGCGGCGATCCCGGCTGCGTGACGGTATTCGGCCAGTCCGGCGGCGGAGCAAAGTGACAACGCTGCTGCAGACCCCGGCAGCAGATGGCCTGTACCACAGGGCGATGATAATGAGTGGTGTGCTGGAGGGTTTGCTGAACGACAGTGTCGGCAGCGGCAGGGACTGCGTGCAGGCGCTGATGCAGGAGCTTGGCGTGCAGACAGCACAGCAGTTGGAAACTGTGCCCTACCACCAACTGGCGCAGGCTTACCGGAACGTCAGCCCGGCTCTGAAAGCAAAAGGCGCGAACGTGGGCCAAAGTCCCCACCCGAACCGCTTCTATCTTGGAGATCCGCTCAATAACGGCAGTGGGTTTCGGCCCGAGACCGCAGACGTTCCGGTGCTGATCGGTACGGTTTATTCGGAGTTCTACGGTTTCTTTGATGGACTGAAAGGAGTCGGCCCGGAGGAAGCAGTGGGTCTGTCTGCCGCAGAGACTGCGGGAGCAGTTCCGCACTGCCTACCCGCACCGCCCGGAGGAAGACCTGCTGCTGGCAGATACCAGCTTCCGCGCCCCCACGATCAAATATGTCCGGGAGCGTGCAAAGGCGGGCGGAAAGGTGTACAGTTATCTGCTTGATCAGGATTTCCCTCTGATGGGAAAAAGCACCCCGTGGCACTGTGCGGATATCCCATTTGTGTTCCACAACACAGAGCTTGTGCCAGTGTGTGCCTTTGAGGGAGCAAAGCGGCTGGAAGCGGAAATTTTTGGCGCTGTGATGCAGTTTGCCCGTACCGGTGCGACGGGCTGGGCTGCCAGTACGGAGGATGTGGAACAGACCATGCTTTTCGGCCCCCAAAGCCGTCTGGTGCAGAATCACGATCACGCACTGATCGAAGCATTGGCACCCTTCACAGATTTACGGATGAAAAAAGCGACCCGGGCAGGCGGACAGATCCAGCATTAAAAAGCGCCGTTCAATACGCGGAAATTCCGGGAAACAGAAAGCAGAACAGGCATCCTGCGATACCGTTTGGCGGTATCGGGCAGGATGCCTGTTCTGCTATGATGATCTTCATTGCATTTTCTATATCCGCAACAGCCTGACGAGATTTCTGGCAGAGTTCATAGCAGATAAAAACAGCGTGCAGCTTTTCTGCATTTTTGCTTGCTGCCTTATCTGTGCGGAATGGATGCCGCACGCGGCATTCAAGGGTCAAACCGGTCTGCATTCTGTAATTGCCACTTGACCCAACCCGTGGTATAATGAAAGAATCGAATACTATGGGAACAAAGGACAGGGGTCAGAACAGAAAATGGCAAAACGAAAGCGAAAAACAACTGCAAAGCGCGCGTCTGCACGCAGAAAAAGCCGGGCCGAGGAGCGGATGCCGGCGGGGCTGGGCACCCTGTTTGTGGGGCTGCTGCTCATTGTGCTGGCGTTCGTGGAGGGGGACTCCGTCTGGAAGAGCGCCCACCAGATCCTATTCGGGCTGTTCGGCTGCGGCAGCTTTGTGCTGGGCGCGGCGGTGTGCTATCTGGCCATCCTCTACACCCGGGGGCAGGACCTGCTGATGCAGGTGTTCAAGCTGCTGCTGGGGCTGATCTTTGCCAGCGGCACGGTCATCGTGTTTTCGGATATCCCCGCCGACCTGACCGCTGCCAGATGATCGCTGCCTGCTACCAGAACGGCGCGAACGCCTGGCTGGGCGGCGGCGTGCTGGGCACTCTGCTGGGCGGCAACCTGCTCCTGCTCTGCGGGCGGCCTGCGGCCAATCTGGTCATGGCGGTGCTGGCCCTGTGCGCCAGCCTGTATATTTTTGATATCACCCCTGCCGAGTGCTGGCAGTGCTCTGCAATGTGGGCGGCGGTGTGCACGAAAAAGGTGTGGCGGTCTATGAACAGAACGCGCCCGCCGTGCCGAACGCCTTGCGGCCCGGCAGGCGGAAGAGGATGAGCGCGCCGAGGAACCTGCGGACGACTACGATGACAATTTCGATGAGGAAGATGCGCCCGGCGGCATTCCGGTGCCCGGGTGGCTGTCCGGCGTGTTCAGCTGGGGCCACAAGGTGACCAAGGAGATGGAAGGCGAAGCAGAACCTGCTCCCGTGGACGATTCTCTGGGCTACGAGCCGCCTGCGCCGGTGGAGCCGGAACCGGCTCCGCCCGGCCTGCCCCAGCCTTTGAGCCGGTCAAAGTGACCTCCAACCATCCCCGCGCGCGTTTGATATCGACCTTGGGCCGGATACCTCTGTTTCCGAGGGCGGAAGCGAGCCCATTGAGCCCATCATCATCGGGCCGGGCGGCACCTTTGGGCAGGACCCGCTCCAAAAGGCCCCGCCACGGGCCATCGTCAAACCGGTGGTGCCGGATGCCGTGGAGACTGCCGCCGAGGATTCTTCGCGCCCGCCGGATCGCCTGCTCCGGCCCTGTGGTGAACCCCACCGTGCCGCCTGCGGCCCCGGAAGCC
>ENA-OQCX01000509-OQCX01000509.1-human-gut-metagenome-genome-assembly--contig:-NODE-509-length-20061-cov-2.641166_pt1 | contig 20061 bp, 20 predicted proteins | sample MGYA00242762_ERZ504587 | MGnify/ENA primary metagenome ERZ504587 (study PRJEB26092, sample SAMD00036337) | human gut metagenome | host: Homo sapiens | study: EMG produced TPA metagenomics assembly of... | reverse complement strand
GGTATTTGGAGGTTTATTATTTGCAATTCTTCTTAGCCGTATCAAGAAAGGAAGAGTTGCCTTACAGACTTTGTATTACATTCCGGTAGTTATCTCTTCTGTGGCAATCTGCCAGATTTTTACAAAGTTATTATCAGTAACTCCGATTGGTATTGTAAACCAGATTTTATCATTCTTTAATCCGTCACTGAAATTTATGGAGTGGATTTCCAATCCTCAGATTTCACTGTATGTAACAGCTTTTGTAGAAGCATATAAATACCTGGGACTGTATATGGTTATCTTTTATGCAGCACTGATCGGTGTTCCGGATGAACTGGGAGAAGCAGCACTGATCGATGGAGCATCAACATGGCAGGAATATCTTTATGTAAGAATTCCTTATATTAAACCGGTTATCATTGCAAACTGTCTGCTGGTACTGAATGGTTCTCTGAGATCTTTCGAGTTCTCTTATCTGTTAACACATGGAGGACCGGGAAATGCTTCTGAGCTTATGACAAACTTATATGTATAAACAGGCGTTCAGCAGTATGAAATATGGTTACGGAAGTTCTGTAGCGATCATGATCGTAATCATCTGTATGGTAGTTGGAATGTTATTCCGCAAATTTACAGGAGGAGGGGATGACGAATGAAAAAGAAAAAAGACAACTATTCCGAGCATCATTAAATGGGTTATCGCATTAATCCTTGTTGTGATGCAGGTTTATCCTTTCTTCTATGTATTTACTTCAAGTTTTAAGTCACTGGATTGATTTCAGACAGTTTACCGGCATATGCACTCCCGTCAAAATGGGTACTGACGAACTTTATCAATGTTTTTACAAAAAGCCATATGCTGACTTATTTTAAAAACAGTATCATTGTTTTGATCGGTGTACTGATTCCTCTGCTTTTATTTGCACTGATGGCTGGATTTGCATTAAGCAAAATCAAATTCAAAGGCAGAAAATTTGTCCTTAATTATTTCCTTCTTGGATTGATGCTTCCTATGCAGGTTGCACTTATTCCATTGTTTACTATTTTTAATAAGATGGGACTGATCAATACATACCCGGCAATTATTTTGCCACAGATTGCTTTTTCACTGTCTTATTCCATTCAGCTGTTTTATTCATTCAGCAAATTCTTCCCTGAAGAAATGCTGGAAGCAGCGATCATTGATGGATGTTCACCGATGGGATGTTTCTTTAAGATGGTGGTTCCGATGTCATTGAACTCTATTATCACAGTAGCAACCATGCAGGCAGTATTCTGCTGGAATGAGTATATTAATGCTTATACATTTACCAGATCTACGGACATGAAAACCATTACACTTGGTTTAAATGACTTCGTAGGAAGCATGGGACTGACAGACTGGGGTGGTACATTTGCAGCCATCACTGTAACAGTACTTCCAGTATTTATTTTCTATTTCTTCAGCAGCAAGAAGATGCTGGCAGGTATGACAGCAGGTGCAGTAAAAGGTTGATAATATGCAAGAATTACCTGATAACAGTAGTTTGATTTATGAGTAAATAACAGGCTTGTCGGAAAAGTACAAGCAAGTCTGTAAAGTGAAATAAAGTATAAAAAAGGAGATTAAGACTATGCAGAAATTATACTATCAGTTCCCGGGAACATGGTTTGGCGATTGCATGCCATTTGGACATGGAGATAAATTCTATTTATATCATCAGAGAGATACCAGAAAACCGGGACCATTTGGAGAACCATTTGGCTGGGATCTGGCAACAACTTCTGATTTTGTACATTACGAAGATAAAGGCGTGGCAATTCCGAGAGGAACAGATGAAGAGCAGGATCAGTTTATTTTTGCAGGAAGTGTTTTCGAGGCAGAAGGACAGTATCATATTTTCTATACAGGTTATAACCGTGATTATCCGGCACTTGGAAAACCATCTCAGGTTCTGATGCATGCATACAGCGATGATCTTGTAACATGGCACAAAACTCAGGATGCACTTACCTTCACTCCACAGGAAGGCTATGACCCGGATGACTGGAGGGATCCATGGGTGATCCGCGATGAGGAAAATAATCAGTATCTGCTGATCCTTGGTGCAAGATTACAGGGACCAAAGACAAGACAGACAGGAAGAACTGTTAAATTCACATCTAAAGACCTGAAAAACTGGAAGTTTGAAGGAGATTTCTGGGCACCGGATCTCTATACTATGCATGAGATGCCAGACTTATTTAAGATTGGTGACTGGTGGTATCATATTGTGACAGAATACAGTGACAGAAGTAAAATGGTATACCGTATGAGCAAGAGTCTGGAAGGTCCATGGATCGCACCGAAAGATGATGCATTTGACGGCAGATCTTATTATGCAGGACGTACTTTTGAACTGAACGGACAGAGAATCCTCTTTGGCTGGGTTGCTACCAAGGATCAGGATGATGATGACAATAACTTCATCTGGGCAGGAACATTTATGGCACATGAGGTTTACCAGAGAGAAGATGGAACTCTTGGTGTAAGAATTCCGGAAACTGTATGGAATGCATTTGATAAAGAAGAAAAGACAGAAGATTTTGTAATTGATACTCCAACTAAGAGTACAGAAAAAGTAGTTGCAAAAGACACAGGAGATATCTTCAAATTCGAAGCAGATGTGGAATTCACAGAAGGAACTAGAACTTTCGGTGTGAGATTCTATGAAGATGAGGATAAAGCTGAGTCTTACCAGTTCGTATTTAATGTAACAGAAGACAGATATGTATTTGAGAAAAAACCAAACTGGCCATGGCCTGCAAACCAGAATATCGGACTGGAGAGACCGCTGGAACTGGTACCTGGTAAGAAATACAATATCAAAATGATCGTAGATGATACAATTGCTACAATCTATGTAGACGGTGTTGCATTAAATGCAAGAGCATATAAACGTCCGGGAGAAAGCCTGTCACTCTTTGCTTCTGAAGGAAGCCTTAAGGTAACTAACTGCAAGGTTACAACCGGATTAAAGAAATAGAGCCAGATAGCAGTCTAACCAATAAACTAGGAGCAGTTATTCGGTGTAGATTAACGTGACGAAAAAGATTGCTGTAAATAAAAAAGTTGCTGTGCGTTTCAGTTATAGAAATGCACAGCAACTTTTTGGCATTAAATCGATTAGAAACAATAGCTTTTCTTTTTGCGTTTAATCTTCCAATTTAATTTTTCCTTCAGAACCACACATCCGGCCATATCACCGATAACGTTGACGCAGGTTGCGCCCATATCGCAGAGAGTGTTGATGCTGATGTAAACGCCCATAACTCCTGCGGGAAGTCCTGCATGGTTGCCAGGCTGCGAAGGATGCGATAGCGCCGCCTGGGATTCCCGGGGTTCCTACTGACAGGAGTACGTTTGCCAGAAGGATTATGATCATCATGGAAATGCTTACGTTAATTCCGCATGCATTGGCGAAGAACATGATCATGAATGACATCAGGATGGATACGGCATCCATGTTTACAGTAGCGCCAAGAGGAATGGCAATACTTGTGATCTTGTTGGATACGCCCATTTCGTCTTCCATACGCTGTTTACTGATCGGAATGGTCGCTGAACTGGAACAGGTTCCGAATGCGTTCAGAGCTGCAGGAAGCATTGCTTTGAAGAATTTCACAGGCTTTCTTTGCCGATGAATTTCACGGAGCCGCCGTAAATGACCAGGCAAATCCGAAGAATGCCACATACAGGATGATCAGCTGAGTTGCCAGTGAAATGATGGTTTCTGTACCGTTGGCTTCTACAACAGGAACGATAGTACAGAATACACCGATAGGTGTGAAGTACATAACTGTGCTGATGACTTTCAGACAGACTTCGTTACAGGAATCGATGACTTTCAGAAGTGCAGTACCCTTTTCGCCGATGGCGATAAGTGTGAAGCCTACGATGACTGCGAATACAAGTACCTGAAGCATATTTCCGTTTGCGAAAGCTGCAACCGGGTTGGATGGGATCAGGTTTTTGATGGTGTCCAGAATGCTGGTCATCTCAGTTGCCTGGATGTCGGAAGTTGCCATTTCGAATTTAACACCCTCACCGAGATGAATCAGCCGCGGGATGATCAGTCCTGCCAGGCTGGCAAGTGCTGTGGTGCACAGGAAAAAGATCATGGCGCCGGCTGTGATCTTGCCGGTTGTGCGGGCATTACCGATGCTGGAAATACCCATGATAATGGAACAGAAGACCAGTGGAAAGATCATCATGTTCAGGGCATTCATGTAAATGCTTCCGATAAGACTTGTGACAGTAAGAACCGGTTCGAACCGGTTTGCCAGAAACAGACCGGTAATGATACCCAGGATCAGTCCGGTAAAGATTGCTGCGGTAATATGTTTTTTATACCACGAATAAAATTTTTTCATTTGTTCCCTCCTCTTTGTTTTTCGTTTCCTGATACCCGAAGGACTTATATTGGCAGACGGATTGAGTGATGCGCAGATCTGGTAAAATTCTGCGGTCTATAGCTTTGATAAGATACTGGGTTCAGAAAAATAACACGACAATACTTTACCACAATAATGCGTGAATTACAATATTTCCCGCTGTTTTCTTATTTGAGTGGGAGTGTTTCCGAAGTGCTCAAGGAACATCCTGCGAAATAGTTTGTAATTGGTAAAGCCATGCCGCTCCAAATTGTAACACAGAAAAACAGGCATCGATGATACAGATATCGAAGCCTGTTTTTCTGCGTTGCAGGAAATTATTTTATAATATTCCTGTGACATAAAAAGTCCTATGCAGGCTATTATGATTGTCAGGTGCGGGTGAAGAGGGTATAATAGTTGTAATTATTTAACCAAATCAAGGAAGTCCCTGCTTCAATTGTAAAGAGCAATAAGTAGTGGGTGGGGATTTACTTGTATCAGAAGGAGTGTTTATATGAAACCAACTATTTTATTAATAAATTTTCAGGATCAGCAGAAGCTTCGCAAGTTAAAGATGGCGTTGCTGCCTTTTAAGCTTCGGATTAAAACCATAGAACCCCAGAACTATAGTAAGCCAATCGGATATCTGGCAGGAGTGAAAGAGATTTCTCAGGTACAGATTCCATCAGCGCTGATCCCTCAGGAGCAGATGGAGAAGGAAATGCTGATTCTTGCAGGAATCACGGGGAATCTGTTTGACCAGGTGCTCTATACCTTGCGGAAAGCAGGTACACCTGTGGATTACAAGGCGGTTCTGACGGAGCATAATCAGAACTGGAACTGTATGCAGCTTTATAAAGAACTGGAGAAAGAACATAATATGTATCACCCGTCTTAAATAATAGAAATAGTTGGAGGTTTTGGCTATGAAGGTTGTAGTTGCAGTTGATTCATTTAAGGGAAGTATGACTTCCATGGAAGCAGGAATGGCTGTCAAAGCAGGTATTCTTGCAGCAAAAAAGGACGCAGAAGTGATCGTAAAACCTCTGGCTGACGGTGGAGAGGGAACTACGGATGCGCTGATCGAAGGTCTGAAGGGAGAACGTGTGGATGTGACAGTTACAGGTCCTTATCATGAGCCGGTTCAGGCATATTATGGATATCTCAGGGAAAGTAATACCGCAGTCATGGAAATGGCAACAGCAGCAGGTATCACACTTTCAGATAAGAAGGAGCCTATGACCGCTACCACCTATGGAGTGGGAGAACTGATCCTTCATGCAATCGGCAGAGGTATCCGCAACTTCATTATTGGTATTGGCGGAAGCGCCACTAATGACGGTGGAGTGGGAATGCTGAGAGCCTTTGGATATAAATTTCTGGATGAAAAGGGAGAGGACGCCGGGGAAGGTGGACAGGCACTTGCAAGGATTGCATCTGTAGAAATTTCAGACAAAAAGGAACTTCTTTCCCAGTGTAATTTCAGGATTGCCTGTGATGTGACTAATCCTCTTTGCGGTTTTCAGGGAGCTACCTATATCTATGGACCGCAGAAAGGAGTTACCCCCGATATGCTTCCGATTCTGGATGCAGGCATGAAAAACTATGCAGAGGTTACTGCCAAAGTGATTGGTAAAGATAACCAGAATGCAGCAGGTGCAGGTGCGGCAGGCGGACTTGGATTTGCATTTCTGAATTATCTGGATGGCGAGCTGACGCCCGGAATACAGCTTATTCTGGATGCTGTCCATATAGAGGATGAGATGAAGGATGCAGATGTGGTTGTAACAGGGGAAGCTGTCTGGATCATCAGACTGCCATGGGGAAAGCCCCGGTTGGTGTTGCAAAGATTGGTAAGAAATATGGCGCAAAAACTATTGCATTTGCAGGAAGTGTTACGAAAGAGGCGGTTGCTGCAATGAAGCAGGAATAGATGCTTTCTTTCCAATTGTACGCGGAATTTCCACTCTGGAAGAAGCAATGGATCCGGACACTGCAAAAGCAAATATGGCTGCAGCTGCAGAGCAGGTGTTCAGACTGCTATAGAAAAAATAATGATATAAGGGAGAAACCATATGACATTAACACAGATGAATTATATCATCACAATTTCCGAAACCGGTTCATTAAATAAAGCTGCGGAGGCGTTGTATATTTCCCAGCCTTCTCTGACCAATGCAGTGAAGGAGCTGGAGAAGGAGCTTGGAATCATTATATTCAACCGTAGCGGCCGTGGTGTGACACTGACCAATGACGGGACAGAATTTCTGATGTATGCCCGTCAGATATATGGACAGTACGAGAGTGTGGTTGAGAAATACAGTGAGGGTGGTTCCTATAAGAAGAAATTCGGCGTTTCCACCCAGCATTATTCTTTTGCAGTGAAAGCATTTGTGGATATGGTGCAGAAGTTTGATGTGTCGGAATATGAATTTGCCATCAGGGAGACAAAGACTGCAGATGTGATCAGTGACGTCAGTACTATGAAAAGCGAGGTGGGAGTACTTTATCTCAGTGATTTCAACAGAAAGGCGCTGTTAAAGCTTCTCCACTCTGCGAATCTGGAGTTTCATCATTTGATTGACTGTCAGGCATATGTATATTTGTGGAAAAATCATCCACTGGCAAATGAGAAATCCATCAGCTACAGCCAGTTGGCAAAATATCCCTGCTTGTCCTTCGAACAGGGAGATAAGAGCAGTTTTTATTTGTCAGAGGAGATTCTGTCTACCAATGAATATTCCAGAACAGTCAAGGCTTCGGATCGGGCGACTATGCTGAATCTGATGGTAGGACTCAATGGCTATACCCTGTGTTCAGGGATTATCTGTGAGGAGCTTAATGGCAGTGATTATCTGGCAATTCCCTTCGAAGGAGATGAGCAGAACCAGAACAGCGACATGGAGATCGGCTATATTACCAGAAAGAATTCGATTCTCAGCAAGGTGGGGAATCTGTATGTCTCTTCACTGAAGAAATATCTGGAGCAGAATACAATTTCGGAGTAATCAGTAACTGAGAGTCTGGATTATCTGATTACGATTCTGCTGCGTGTTGTAGGACAGATATTGTAAGGGAGAAAAACATGAATCTTGAATATATTTGTGAACAGATGGTACGCATTCTGCATGGAAATATTACCTGTATCAGCGAATCTGGTGCAATAGAAGCCTGTTATGGGGACATGGCGGCGCAGTGTAATCCTTTATTTACGGATCCGGAATTTCTGTCTGCTGTTCATGAGCGTGAGAGAAAAGATTATCCGGATCTTTTTTTATGAGAAAGATACGATTCTTTATGCGGTCGTTTCATTAGAAAATGCAAAAATTGTGGCAGGTCCTGTCAGCACTGAAAAGCATACAAAAGATTCAGAACATTATCTGATGCAGCACCACCATATCAGTGATGAGACGGGCTTTCGTCTGTCGTTTTGTGAGCTTAAAGTGTTTGGCTCAGGAATTCTGATGCTCTATCACATGATAACAGGAAAAGAACTGACGATTAATGATCTCTGGCAGAAGAATGGAATTCGGGAAACAGATATTATAGAAGTGAAAGGACAGATTTCCAGCGTTATTTTTGAGCATCAGGAGCAGGAACTTCCACATAATCCTTATGATCAGGAAGTGCGTGAATTGGATAGTATCCGTCATGGAGATGTGGAAATGCTTAACCGCAGTTTAGCTGAAACTTATCGTGGAGAAGTAGGACAGCTTGCCAAAAATCAAGTCCGCCAGGCGAAGAATATTGCCATCTGTGTTATCGCACTTGCATCCCGTGCAGCCATCAGCGGGGGAATGATTCCGGAAGAGGCTTTTTCCATTGTGGATGGTTACATTATGAAGATTGAGGATATGAATAATGCAGTAAAAATCGATTCCATGATGCGCCAGGCAGAATACGAATTTGCAGAATGTGTGGCAGAAATTCATAAGAATCAGCAGAAAAATGAGCTGGTTGAGTGGACAAAGAATTATATTTATCAGAATCTCCACAGTGATATCGTTATAGGAGAGATTGGGCAGAAAATAGGGGTAAATACAAGCTATTTATCGGATCTTTTTCATAAGGTTGAGGGGACTACTATACAGCAGTATATCCGTAAAGAGAAAATACGCCTTGCGGAAAATATGCTTCGTTATTCTGATTATGAAATAAAAGAAATTGCCAGTTATCTGTCTTTTTGTTCTCAAAGTTACTTTGGAAATATTTTCCGGCAGCAGACGGGGATGACACCTGCCAGATACAGAAAGAAATATGGAAAATGGAAAGAACCAAAATAAATGATAGTTTGCAAAAATAAATGATATAATATCCGAAAAATCTCTGTTAGTATACATGCATAAGCAAAGCAAAACAGGGAGGAAAGATGATGCTTTTTAAAAAATTTACAAATGAAAATGCATCCGAAAAAGTTACGGTTAAAGAACGTCTGGCTTATGGATGTGGAGATTTTCAAGTAACATTATGTATTCTGCAATGGCAGCATTTCTGTTATTTTGTTACACAGATGTAGTCGGGGTAAGTGCTGCGGCAAAAAGTCAGTTTGAGAAATTTATGATTGGTTGAAATAATATAGTGTAAGATCTGGAGGATATATTATAATGAAGAAACTTCTCTACGGAGCAGCATATTATGATGAGTATATGCCATACGACCGCCTGCAGCAGGACGTGGCAATGATGAAAAAGGCAGGAATCAATACAGTAAGGATTGCAGAGTCTACATGGAGTACCTGTGAGCCGCAGGAGGGTGTGTTTGATTTTTCTCATGTAGAACGTGTAATGGACGCAATGGAAGAGGCAGGAATCAATGTCATCATTGGAACTCCTACTTATGCGATTCCTACATGGATGGTGAAGTCTCATCCGGATGTAATGGCAGAGACTGTAAATGGCAGAGGTATTTACGGAGCCCGTCAGATCATGGACATCACTCATCCGGTGTATCGTTTCTATGCAGAGCGTGTGATCCGTAAATTAATGGAGTGTACCGCACACAGAAAATGCGTTATTGGTTTTCAGGTAGACAATGAAACCAAATACTACGGAACAGCCGGAAAGAATGTGCAGGAGAAATTTGTGAAATATCTCCGCAGGAAATTTAATAATGATCTGGATGCTATGAATCATGAATTTGGTCTGGATTACTGGAGCAACCGCATCAATGCGTGGGAAGATTTCCCTGATGTGAGAGGAACGATCAATGGAAGCCTCGGAGCTGAATTTGAGAAGTTCCAGAGAACGCTGGTGGACGAATTCTTAAGCTGGCAGGCAGATATCGTAAATGAATACCGCAGAGAAGATCAGTTTATCACTCATAATTTTGACTTTGAATGGCGGGGATATTCCTATGGAGTACAGCCTGATGTAAACCATTACCATGCAGCGAAGGCACTGACGATTGCAGGCACAGATATTTATCATCCGACACAGGATGATCTGACAGGGGCAGAGATTGCATTTGGCGGTGATATGACACGTTCTTTAAAGAGAGATAACTATCTTGTTCTGGAAACAGAAGCTCAGGGTTATCCGGGATGGACTCCGTATAAGGGACAGCTCAGACTTCAGGGTTATAGTCACCTTGCAAGTGGTTCTAACAGCGTAATGTACTGGCATTGGCATTCTATTCATAATTCTTTTGAGACATACTGGAAGGGACTTCTCAGTCATGACATGCAGGAGAATGCGCCATATCGCGAAGCATGTATTATGGGTAAGGAATTCTCAGAAATCGGAAGTCATCTGGTGAATCTGAAGAAGAAAAATGATGTCGCTATCCTTGTAAGTAATGAGGCATTAACGGCTCTCAAGTGGTTCGGAATCGAAGCAACTGCGGCAGGAAATAATGGCATTGGATACAATGATGTTGTTCGCTGGATTTATGATGCACTGTATCAGATGAATATTGAGTGTGACTTCGTATGGCCGGAATCTGATAATCTGGAACAGTATAAAGCAATCTTTGTCCCGGCACTCTATGCAGCACCAGATGAACTTCTGGAAAGACTGAAACAGTATGTGGCAGATGGTGGTACGCTGGTGGCAACATTTAAGACTGCATTTGCGAATGAGAATATTAAGGTAAGTCATGAAATTCAGCCGCATATTTTAAGTAACTGCTTCGGAATCAACTATCAGCAGTTTACCTTCCCGAAGAATGTCGGACTGACTGGAAGTATTATCCGAGAAAGTGGTGCAGATGAAGCAGATAAGAAAAATGAAACAAAAGAAAATATTGAGACTGAAGAAAATACAGATGTGCCTGCAACAGCTAAAGTATTCATGGAATTATTAATGCCACAGGAAGCAGAAGTTCTGGCATCTTATGATCATTATAATTGGAAAGAATATGCAGCAATCACTAAGAATCATTATGAAAAAGGAACTGCCATCTACATTGGTTGCATGACAGATGACAACACTTTAAAAGCAGTGATCACAGAAGCACTTAGGAGCGTTGAGGTAGAGCTTCCGGAATACAGATGGCCGGTGATCGTAAGAAAAGGAACCAACGATCTGGGAAAATGTGTCAGATATATCCTGAACTATTCTGCAGAAGAACAGAAAGTTTCTTATTATGGAAAAAACGGTACAGAGTTGTTATCAGGAGAATCTGTACAGGATGGAGAAAGCATCACGGTTTCACCATGGAATATAAAAATTGTTGAAGAAGCATAAAATATAGGTAATGTAAAACACAGGGAGATTTTTCTTATAGATATTCCTGTGTTTTATATTGCCTTTAAATATTGATATTATATTGTGCAAAAACTATAAAAGACAAAAAACTAACAAATGAATGACAAAATAACAAACAAAAAGGACATAATTCTTTCTTTAAATGAATGTAAAAATTGATAAAATGTTCTTATGGAAAACACAGAGATATATACAAATATCACAAACAGGGAGGAAAGAAATAAGATGAAAAAATTTACAGTGTGTTTACTGATCGGTGCAATGGCTGCAAGTATGCTTACCGGCTGTGGAAGCAATGGTGGAAGTTCTGATTCTTCAGACTCAAAAGCAGACAGCAGTTCAGAAACAATGACTATTATGATGAACGGTTCTGATTCAGATGCATTTATGGAAGGATACCGTAAGATCGTTGATGGATTTAATGAGTCCAACGAGTATGGAGTAAGGTAGAAATTCAGAACATAACCAACGCTGACTATAAGACAAAACTGACAACAATGATGGCTTCTGACTCTGAAACAGATATTATCTTTACATGGGAACTTGGATATCTTGAAAACTTTGTAAATGGTGATAAAATCGTCAGCCTTCAGAAATATCTGGATGAAGACGAGGAGTGGAAGAACAGCTTCAATGGAGGTATCTTAGATCCTTTAACATATGATGGTGAAGTATATGCGATTCCGACTCAGCAGAGTACAGCTATCATGTATTATAACAAAGCAATTTTTGATAAATATGGTCTTGAAGTTCCGACTACATATGATGAGTATGTTCAGGTATGCGACACATTAAAAGAAAATGGAGTTACACCTGTTGCATTAGCTTCTACAGCGGATGATGCATGGCTTGTATCTCAGTATATCCAGCAGCTGAGTGATGGAATTAAAGGCGAGGATTTATTCAACTCTATAAAAGACGGCACAGGAAAATGGAACGATGAAGGTATGGTTGAAGCTGGTAAACTGTTCCAGGAAGAAGTTAATAAAGGATATTTGAAGATGGATTTACCGGAGTATCAAGAGAAGAGGCACAGTTACAATTTGCAAATGGACAGACAGCAATGTACTTCAACGGATGTTGGGAAATCTCCAATCTGGATAAGAAAGAGAATGCTGCAGAAGCAGAAAATATTAGTTGTTTCTTAATGCCGGCAGTAAATGAAGAATATGCAGGTGTAGAAGTTGGCTCTGTTGATACTTCTTATGCGATTACTAAGAACTGCAAGAATGTAGATGCTGCAGTAGCACTGTTAAAATATATGACAAACGAAGAATCAACTTCTTCATTACTTTATGATTATGGACGTGTCCCAAGTACAAACATTGATATCGACGATTCAAAATTAACACCGCTGTGTGCAGATTTCGTAAATCTTCTGGGAGATGCAAAGGCACAGACGCCATGGTTTGACCGTGTAGATACTGATCTTGGAAATGAATTTAACAATACAGCAATTGGAATTGCAAACGGTGATGATGTGCAGGAAGCATTTGATACCCTGCAGTCTTATGCAGAAAGCAAGAGTAAATAAACAGATTGTTAAATAAACTGGCGGAACCTGAGATTTTACATTGGGTTCCGCTTGTTAAAAGGGAGAGTTGTCTATGAATAAAGTAATGGGTAATAAGAAAACCATAGCACTTTTTGTATTGCCTGCATTTATTATTTATGCAATCTTTGCATTAGCTCCTATCTTTTATAATGTGTATCTTTCATTATTTGATACAGACCTGATGTCAAAGATGAACTTTGTAGGAATCAAAAATTATCTGAGTCTTTTCAGTGATAAAACATTTAAACATGCATTTGGAAATAATATTCTGATGGTTGTCGGATCTTTGGTGGCACATATGCCATTAGCAATGTTCTTTGGTAATGCAATCTTCAAAAAAATCAAAGGTGCATCATTTTTCCAGACTGTATTTTTCCTTCCATGCGTAATCTGTGGTGTAGCAGTTGGTCTTACATGGACATTCATTTACAATGGTAACTATGGTCTTTTGAATGGATTCTTAAAGGCAATCGGACTTGGCGGTCTGCAGCAGATGTGGCTGGCTAACAAAGAGACAGCAATGCTTTGTATCATTATTGTTATCATGTGGCAGTATGTTGGTTATCATATGGTAATTCAGCTAGCTGCAATGAGAAATATTGATTCTTCTTTCTATGAGGCTGCTGAGATTGATGGTGCTACAGGCTGGCAGCAGTTTAAGTACATCACATTTCCGCTTATCAAACCAATCCTGAAAATTGACGCGGTTCTGATTATTACAGGTTCTCTGAAATATTACGATCTGGTTGCTGTTATGACTTCAGGTGGACCAAACCATGCAACAGAGGTTATGTCTACATATATGTATTATCAGTCATTTAATATTCTGAATTATGGATATGCCAGTGCAATCGGTGTTGTTTTAATGTTACTGTGTATATTATCTGTGGGAATTTCCAACAGAGTATTCAAGACAGACGAAACAGTGTAGGAGGTGTTGGGAAATGAAGAGAAGTGCCTCAGAAAATATATGGCTCGTTATTAAATATGTATCGCTGATCGGGTTTACGATTCTTTGTATCTACCCTCTTGTATGGCTGTTTTTGTCATCATTTAAAACGAATGCTGAATTGTATACGAATACATGGGGATTACCGGAACAGTGGTCAATGACAAACTATGTAAATGCAGTTGTAAAAGGTGGTGTATTCAGATACTTTGGAAACTCAGTTATTATTACTGTTTCTGCGGTTCTGGTTACTGTAATCCTTGCAACAATGGCATCTTATGCAATTGCCAGAATGCATTGGAAGCTTGCAAACCTTACACATAGTATTTTCCTTTTAGGAATGATGATTCCTATTTATGCTCTGGTAATTCCTCTGTTCTCTATTTTTAAGGGGATGGGGCTTCTGGATACACATCTTGCTGTTATTATTCCGCAGATTGCTGTAGGATTTCCGATGGCCATTTTCATTATCTGCGGATTTATGAGAAGTATTCCTACAGAACTTGAAGAGGCAGCAATTATTGACGGATGTACGGTATTTCAGTGCTTCTTTAAGATTATCCTGCCAATAGCAAAATCTTCAGTTGTAACAGTTGCAGTCGTTCAGTTTATCAATGTGTGGAATGATCTTCTGTTGCCGAGAATTTTCCTCACGGAAAGTTCAAAAATGACGCTGCCGGTAGGACTTACCAACTTCCAGGCGATGTATTCTACAGACTATGTAGGTATGATCGCGGCAGTTATTATTACAATTATTCCTAGCATTGTAGTTTATATTTTATTACATAAGCAAATTATGGAAGGTATGGTTGCAGGTGCTGTAAAAGGATGATATGATTCAGAAAAAAGAAATCACTGCTTCTTATATGGGGCAGTGATTCTTTGAATCAGAAAAAGGTGGTAATGTTATGAATTTGTTGATTGCAGATGATGAGGTTGTAATTCGCAGGGGACTGCTGAGTCTTGACTGGAAATCAATAGGAATTACAGATGTGTATTCGGTTGCAAATGGAGTAGAAGCGAAAGAACTTTTATTGAGCACATCGATAGATCTGGTTATTTTCGATATCAGAATGCCCGGTTTCAGTGGACTGGAACTGGCGCAGATGGTGAAAGAACGCTCTATGGATGTGGCTGTTGTACTTTTATCTGGATTTTCAGAATTTGAATATGCAAGATCGGCAATGCGATATGGTGTATATGAATATCTGCTTAAACCGGTTTCTCCAAATGAACTGATGGAAACAATGTATAACGTTATGCACCGTCTGGAACAGAAAAGATTTGAACAGAAGTTATTAAGCCAGAAGGATGAATTTGGGGAAAAGCATGATGCGGTATCGCAGGTAAACAGTCTTTTTGTACAGTCGTCCAATACGATTAAATCTATTTTGACAGATATTGCACAGAACTATGAACAGAATATTTCTTTATCAGACCTTGCTGAGAAATATCATTTTTCAGAGAGTTACATTTCACGTAAGATAAAAAAAGAAACAGGTTACACTTTTGTAGATATTTTAAACGGAATCCGCCTGATGTGTGCAGCCAGTCTTATCAAAACAGGTGAAAAGATAAGTGATGTGTGTGAAAAAACAGGGTTTAATGACCAGCATTATTTTTCACAGCTGTTTAAGAAAACATTTGGATGTACGCCGTCAAATTATAGAAATGAAAATGGTGAAAATTTCCCGGGACTTTATGAAATACTGAATAGTAAATCAGGAAATGGAAAGTGATATGAGAAGGCGCGATAAATTAAAACAAACTGGTGTTTTAAAAACAAATGGAAGTTTGATGAATAAGATTTTTAAAGTCTATATGCTGTTAATGTTTGTCTCATGTGTTGTTCTGATGGTTGTTTTCGGAATTCGTTTTTCCAGTGTTTATAACTCACAGGCAAGATCACATATGAACGATGTTACTGTAGCAGCAGAAACAGGATTGGAAGAAAGAATCAGCCAGATTGATCAGCTTTCTGTGTTGATTCTGATCAATAACAGTGTGCAAAAGAACTTAAAAGAAATCAATTATCAGACACTGGTGAATCCGGAAAATACATCCTTTCAAACTGAAAAAGCAGCGATTTCCAGTGAAATCCGAGGAAGTGTTTTTAATGTCCCGGGAATTGTTTCGGCCAGAATTTTTTCTCTGGATAATGTGGAAATTGTAATAGGAACCTCTGGTAAAAGAATCAAAGCAGATGATATTACAAAAGAAAAAATCTATGACCAAAATGGAGGGACACTGTGGGCAGACGATGAAGAAAATGGAATGATTGGGTTATATCGTGCCATTCTAAGTGTTGATGATTTTAAACCTATCGGATATATGATTATTGAGTGTAAAAATTCATATTTCAGCGAAAAACTTCAATCTGTTCCCAGCACGTATAAAAATCGTTTTTACCTTTTGAATAATGATATGGACATTATCGTATCCAGTGAGAAAAATATGTATGGAAATTCTTTTCCACTGGAAACGAGAGACTTTAAGAATGTAAAAATTGTCAAGGATCCCAGTACAGGAGAGAATAGCTATTTTACATATCAGTATGTGAATAATGGATGGCTTCTGGTTTCCACTATCAATGTGGGGCAGTTGTGGAAGAATATAGGAATTGCACTGGTGAGTGTACTTATTACGTTTGGAATCGTGCTTTTGGTTTCTCTGATAATAATGAGATATGCTGCCAGAGTTATGGTAAAACCGACAAAGAAACTGGTAGATAGTATGACTGCATATCAGGAAGGAAACTTTGATTCCCGATTCAAGGTGGAAAGTCAGGATGAGATCAGCCAGATTGGTATGGTTTATAACCAGATGGCGGATAAGGTACAGAATCTGATAGAGAAGAATTATACGCTGGAAATTGCAAACAGAGAGGCTGAGATTGAATTTCTGAAAATGCAGATCAACCCTCATTTTCTGTATAACTGCCTGGATACGATAAGCTGGCTTGGTTTTTCAAATGGAAACAGTGAAATAACGGATCTGGCAGTTGCTCTGGGAAAATTTCTCCGGGCAAGTATCAAAAGGGAAGACTATTATACGATAAAACAGGAAATGGAGGTTGTAGATAACTATTTATTTATCCAGAAATACAGGTTTGGAGACAAAATAGAGATCAGACATAATATTCCTGATGAAGTGCTGAATTTCTATATACCAAGCTTTATCATTCAGCCGGTTATAGAAAACAGTATTGTACATGGTCTGGAAGAACAGATTGAAAAAGGAATCCTGTGGATCAATATTCAGCTATGTGATAACAAATATCTTCAGTTTAATCTGACGGATAATGGAAAAGGCATGGATGAAGAGCAGTTAAAACAGGTTATTCAGAATTATAGTGATAAAAATAAAAAAAGCGGTATTGGATTGAGTAATGTATATCGAAGGCTGAATTTGTTATATGGAGAAGCATGTGAATTTCATATGACAAGTGTAGCGGGAGAAGGAACAGAGGTGACTTTCAGGATTCCTGTAATGCAGGTACCTGGCAATCATACTCAGAATGAAATATAAATGTTTGGTGGAGGACATGACAATGAATGCAAAACAGAACTACAAATGGAACGAACTGACAATGGGAACCTGTTATTATCCGGAACACTGGGATAAGAAACTCTGGGCAGATGATCTTGACAGAATGAAGAAGGCCGGAATTTCTGTAATCCGTATTGCAGAGTTCGCATGGAGCAAAGTAGAGCCGGAGGAAGGTGTTTTTACCTATGATTTCTTTGATGAATTTCTGGATCTGTGCAGTGAAAAGCAGATGAAAGTTATCTTCGGAACACCGACAGCAACTCCTCCGGCATGGCTGACTGAGAAATATCCAGAGGTGTTGAATGCAACAAAAGATGGTGTACTTCTGAGACATGGTGGAAGACGACATTACAATTATAATTCACCGGTTTATCAGAGACTTTGTGCCAGGATCGTGGAGAGAGAGGCTGCTCATTATGGGAAACATCCGGCAATTGTGGGATGGCAGATTGACAATGAGATTAACTGTGAAGTTGATGAATTTTATTCAGAAACAGATACTGTGGCATTTCGTGAGTTTCTGAGAAATAAGTATGGAACGTTGGAAAAACTAAATGAAGCATGGGGAACGGTGTTTTGGAATCAGACTTATACGGAGTGGGATCAGATTTATGTTCTTCGTCCTGTTGTAAATCGGGCAGTTAATCCACATCAGCATCTGGATTACATCCGTTTTATTTCTGCAAGTGCCCGCCATTTCTGCAAAATGCAGGCAGAGATTATCAGAAAATATCTGAAACCGGGAGACTATATTACAACAAACGGTAAATTCTGGAATCTTGATAATCATAAGATGGAGAAAGAATCTCTGGATGTTTACTGTTATGACTCTTATCCGGATTTTGCGTATGGACTGGATCGCGATCCGTTACACAGTGATGATCTGAATGACCGTAAGTGGTCCCATAATCTGACGGAAGTACGCTCAATCTGTCCACATTTTGGAATTATGGAACAGCAGTCTGGTGGGAACGGATGGTCTACCAGGATGGAAGCACCATCCCCGCGTCCAGGTCAGTTAACTCTCTGGGCAATGCAGAGTGTTGCTCACGGTGCTGATTATATATCTTTCTTCCGTTGGAGAACCTGTACATTTGGTACAGAGATTTACTGGCATGGTATTCTGGATTATGATAATCGCGAAAACCGCAAATACAGAGAAGTTCAGGATTTTTATAAGAAGTTAAAATCAATTGATGAAGTATGCAGTTCTGAATATAAAGCAGCTTTTGCGATAGTCAAAGATTATGATAATGAATGGGATACTTCTGTAGATGTATGGCATAACAGAGTAGCAGGAGCAAGCGAACAGGGAATCTTTAAAGCTGCTCAGTTGACACATACACCATATGACATTGTATATCTGCAGGAGGACAGTGAACTTACAGATCTGACGAAATATCCGGTACTGTTTTATGCACATCCGGTTCTGATCAGTGAAGAACGCGTGAAACTTTTGAAAGAATATATTGAGCAGGGCGGAACATTGGTTATCGGATGCCGTTCAGGTTATAAAGATATGAATGGTAAATGTGTGATGCTTCCACAGCCGGGGCTGCTGGCAGAACTTACCGGTACAGATGTACGTGATTTTACATTTACAAGTCCTGCAGAAGACGAGGTATTTGCAGAGTTTAGCGATAAGAAAATTCCAATGCCAGTATTTAATGATATTATTACACCGCTGGAAGGCACAAAAACACTGGCCATCTATGGAAACAGTTATTATGAAGGAAATCCTGCGCTTACCTGCCATGCAGTTGGCAAAGGACAGGTATTACATCTGGGGGCAACTTTCAATAAGGAAAATACTGAAGCATTGTTTGATTATCTGAAGATTAAAGAGCCATTTAAAGAATATATTGAAGCTCCGGAAACAGCGGAAGTGATTATGCGTGAGAAGGATGGAGAGAAATACATTTTTGTATTAAACTATCAGGCTGAAAAGATTGAATATACACTTCAGAAACCAATGATCGCACTTTATGATAAAACAGAAGCAACAGGAAGATGTACACTTCCTGCATTTGGAACTGCTGTGTATAAAGTAATAGAATAAAAAGTATTTCGAGAGTTACCGAAAGAATATAAAGACGGGGACTGACTAAAAACTGCTATAGAAACAAGAATGATATATTTGGCTTGTTATTCAAAGAAACATATATCAGGAAATGTTTGATATAGCAGTTTTTATTTGTCTGTGTATATGACAGGAAGGATAATCTTGGTAATTTTTATCAGGCAGTTTTTTTGATAGATTATTCCTCAAGTAATTTCACATAACGTGCCTGATGCTGAACGGCCGGAAGAAATTTATTTAATTCCTTTCGTATGTTGTATTATTCTTTTTTGGTGTTTTGTTTCCTGTACTTCTGCGGCTGCAGCCCTTCACTCTGGAGAATACCTTGGCATAGTAGTTGGAGTCTGTGAAGCCGGATTTCTGGGCGACTTCCATGATGCTGTCGTCGGAGCTGAGGAGAAATTCAAGGCTCCGTTCCACCCGGTATTCCTGCAGAAATGTAAACAGGGATACGTTCATGTATCTCTTGAATAACCGGCTGCATTCGCTCTCGCAGAGGTGGATTTCCTCTGCGATATCTTTCATCTGGATTTTATTCATGTAATTGTGTTCCAGATAATCCATGATCTCACGCATACGGTTGCGTTCCAGTTTGCTGTGTTCCGTATAGGGGAGGTTCTCCGGAAGATTCTGCAGCATACAGCGCCACAGCTTTTGCAGAGTTCCGGTGATATCCAGTTCGTAAAATTCCTTTTTCTCTTCATACAGAGTTATGATTCTCTCACATATTCGGAAAAAATTTCATGCCAGGGCTGCGAATAGTCAATGTAGACTGCAGGAAGGGAGAAATTGTGTAAAAATGGCTCCACATATTTCCTGCGCAGGATACTTCCGTAGGAACCATAGA
>ENA-OQCX01000507-OQCX01000507.1-human-gut-metagenome-genome-assembly--contig:-NODE-507-length-20113-cov-2.105324_pt1 | contig 20113 bp, 35 predicted proteins | sample MGYA00242762_ERZ504587 | MGnify/ENA primary metagenome ERZ504587 (study PRJEB26092, sample SAMD00036337) | human gut metagenome | host: Homo sapiens | study: EMG produced TPA metagenomics assembly of... | reverse complement strand
CTCGCCCGGGAAATAATCCTCGTAGACTTTGCGGGCAGCTCTAGTGAGCAGTGCCAGTTCTTGTTCCATATCAAGTTCTCTCGGTACTTTGACAGCAGTCTCATAAATATCTCTCTGAAGTTTTGATTTGACATCATCCTTCTTCATTGTCACAAGTCCGCAGAGTATTGTATTATAACTCTTGTCTGTCTGGCAGAGATCCATGTACAACTTCACAAGGTGTTCGCACTCCCGATAAATGAGTTCTCTGTGCAGTTCACTTTTCGCTGCAAGTTCATGAAAGTGCACCTGATCCAGTTCCTTCTGAAGTCCCTTACGCGCACCTTTGGAAGTAAACCATCTGTTTCCGGAAGTACGGTTGAATTCGATCGTCATCCAGAACTTCAGATAACCATCTGCCTGACCTCCAAGATCAGATTTCATGCTGTAGCGGGCATCCCAGATCTCCCTGCGGGCCTGATTCTCCTCTGTAGCGCCTTCCTCGGCAATTGCCTGCTCCAGAAGTTCCTTACGTTTAGCCGGGTCTGTTTCTCTATAATATTGTGCGATTGTTGGTGTATCCATATATATCCTTCTCCTTTTGGTATTTTATTCTGCCACGGTGTTAGAAGATAAAAAAATAAAACCCTCTTTCCTCCAATATGCCTATTATAGCAAATATGGAGAAAAAAGGGTAGTCCTCTTTGTGAGAAATAGCTTGTCCCTAATTTGTCAAGATTTACAGGATGAGCATGGCGTCGCCGAAGGAGAAAAAGCGATACTTCTGGCGTACTGCTTCCTCATAAGCTGCCATAATGTTTTCCTTGCCTGCAAGAGCGGAAACCAGCATCATCAGGGTGGATTCCGGCAGGTGGAAGTTGGTGATTAGTCCGTCGATCATCTTGAATCTGTAGCCCGGATAGATAAAGATCTCTGTCCAGCCGCTTCCTGCGAGAAGGATCCCGTCCTCACCGGTTGCTGATTCCAGGGTACGGCAGCTTGTGGTTCCTACGGAGATCACACGTCCGCCTGCTTTCTTGGTATCGTTGATGAGTTTTGCCTGATCTTCTTCTACCATATAGAATTCTGAATGCATATGATGCTGTTCTACATCATCTACTTTGACCGGACGGAAGGTTCCAAGTCCTACGTGAAGTGTCACATGTGCGATCTTGACGCCCTTTGCCTTCACCTGCTCCAGAAGTTCTTTCGTGAAGTGAAGTCCGGCTGTCGGTGCTGCTGCGGAGCCGTCGTTCTTGGCATATACGGTCTGATAACGGTTCTTGTCTTTTAATTTATGTGTGATGTACGGAGGCAGAGGCATCTCGCCAAGCTGATCCAGGATCTCCTCAAAGATTCCGTCATAGTGGAACTGGATCAGGCGGTTTCCTTCATCAACGATGTCGATGATCTCACCCTTTAAGATTCCGTCTCCAAAAGTGATCTTTGCGCCCGGTCTTGCTTTCTTGCCTGGTTTTACGAGACATTCCCAGATGTCATTCTCGCGGCGTTTCAGAAGCAGGATCTCGATCAGGCTCCTGTCTCTTCCTTGTGTCCGTACAGACGCGCCGGGATAACTCTCGTATCGTTGATGACCAGACAGTCTCCCTCATTCAGATAGTCCAGAATGTCTGTAAATGTCTGTGTTCCATGGATCCGTCTTTCATAGAAAGATGAAGAAGCCTGGAAGAACTGCGGTCTTCCAGCGGATCCTGTGCGATCAGTTCCTTCGGAAGATCATAATAAAAATCTGATGTTTTCATAATTACTCCTTATCGTTCTGTTCTTTTTCTTCTTTCCATTGTTTTCTCCACTGGCGGACCTGGTTCCATTCTTTGTTGGTGAGGTCTGCCTTCTTGAGAAGATCCGGTCGGTTTTTCGCCGTGCGCAGGATGGACTGCTCTCTCCGCCATGCTTCGATATTGGCATGGTGTCCCGATAAAAGGACAGGAGGGACTTTTTTGCCGTGCCATTCTTCTGGACGGCTGTACTGTGGATATTCAAGAAGATTTCCGGCAAAAGATTCCGTCTCGCCGGATTCCTGGTTGCTTAAGACTCCCGGGACCATTCTGGAAATGGAATCCATCATGACCATTGCCGGAAGCTCGCCGCCTGTGAGCACGTAATCGCCGATGGAAACCAAATCTGTGACTACTTCTTCAAGTACACGCTCATCGATCCCTTCGTAATGTCCGCACAGGAAAACCAGATCCTTTTCTTTGGCAAAGTCTTTCGCCATAGTCTGGTTAAAGACGCTGCCTGTGGAGTCAGGTAGACCACGCGCGGTCTGTAGCCGATTTTTCTCGATGGACTGGTAAGCGAGGTAGACAGGCTCTGCCTGCATCAGCATACCTGCGCCGCCGCCGTAAGGATAATCATCGACTTCTGGTGTTTGTTGAACGCATAATCGCGGATGTTGATGGCTTCCACAGAAAGATAGCCTCCTGTGATTGCGCGTCCGATGATGCTGGTGTTCATTCCCTGCTGGATCATTTCCGGAAAAAGTGTCAAAACATGAAAATTCATTTATATAAGTCCCTTCATCAAATGTATGGTCATTGTATTGCTTTCCAGATCTACATTCAAAATGCACTCTTTGATCGCCGGAAGGAGCACTTCGCCGTGTTCTTTGGAGTTGATGATATAGACATCATTTGCTCCTGTCTCCATGACATCTTTGAGTGTCCCGAATTCTGTTCCGTCTTCTAATACCACATTCATTCCCAGAAGATCCGCAATATAGTACTCATCCTCTCCGAGCTCCTGGCCTTCTTCTCTCGGGATCCAGAGACTGCATCCTTTGTATTTCTCGATATCATTGATATTGTCGATGCCGTCAAATTTGAGGATCGCAAGGTTTTTGAAAAATCTTACGTTCTTGATATCCAGTCTGCGGTATTCTTTTCCTGTATCCAGCATCACATAATCCAGATCCAGAAAACGCTCTGCATCGTCTGTGGTAGGATATACCTTTACTTCGCCTCTCACTCCATGTGTGGTAGTGATCACTCCGACCTTTAATAAATCTTCCATAAAAAACTCCCTTTAAGATGTAAAAAGGAGCTATGTTTCCACAGCTCCGATTCTTTCTTTATTGCAGAATGTCTACAATTACTTTTTTGCTGCTCTTTGAAGAAGCCGCCTTAACTACTGTACGGATTGCCTTGGCAATACGTCCCTGTCTTCCGATGACCTTTCCCATGTCGGAAGGGCCTACTTTCAGTTCAATGATAACTGCATCTTCTTTTTCGTTTTCGGTGACTACCACCTCATCCGGATGCTCGACAAGAGATTTTGCAATTACTTCAACTAATTCTTTCATTACATACCTCCCTGTACTGTCTATGACAGGACTTTAGAAATACCTTCCGTAAAGTATTTCTTATTTCTCGATTCCGGCCTCTTTGAAGATTCTTGCAACAACGTCTGTTGGCTGAGCACCAGCAGCAAGCCATTTTTTAGCTTCTTCTTCGTTTACTTTGTATGCGCTTGGCTCGATGTTCGGGTCGTATGTTCCGATCTCAGCGATGCATTTTCCGTCACGTTTACTGCGGGAATCTGCAACTACGATTCTATAAAAAGGTGCTTTTTTCTGTCCCATTCTTCTTAATCTGATTTTAACTGCCATTTTTTGTTTCCTCCATTATGATATCTTTGTATTTTTATTGGTTGATTTATTTAAAAAGGAAGCTTGAAGCCGCCTCTTTTACCCATTTTACCGCCCATCATTCCAGGCATCTGTTTCATGAGTTTCTTACTCTGCTCAAACTGTTTGACCAGACGATTGACTTCTGCGATGTCACTCCTGCGCCTCTGGCGATGCGGTTCTTGCGGGATACATTGAGGATTCCCGGATTGGTCCGCTCTGCCGGTGTCATGGAAGGATGATCGCTTTGGTACGGTCAAGTGCTTTCTCATCGATCATGTCCTCGAGATCCTTGGCCTTGTTGCCGATTCCCGGGAGCATGTTGAGGATGCTGCCGATACCGCCCATCTTGTTCATCTGCTCCATACTGGTCAGATAGTCGTTGAAGTCGAAGTCCATCTTTTTGAGCTTCTTCTGCATTTCTGCTGCCTGATCCTGGTCGAGTGCCGCCTCTGCTTTCTCGATGAGGCTCATCACATCTCCCATTCCCAGGATTCTGGAAGCCATACGTTCCGGATAGAACTGCTCCAGATCTGAAAGCTTCTCACCCATACCTACATAGAGGATCGGCTTTCCGGTTACTGCTTTGATGGAAAGTGCCGCACCGCCTCGGGTGTCGCCATCCATCTTGGTAAGGATCACACCATCGATCCCGACCTTATCAACAAAAGTCTTGGCTACGTTTACCGCATCCTGACCTGTCATTGCATCTACAATGAGAAGTGTTGCATCTACCTGTATGTTCGCCTTGATATCTGCAAGTTCCTGCATCATGTTTTCATCAACATGAAGACGGCCTGCGGTATCGAGAAGAACTACATTCTGCTGATTGGCTTTGGCATGCTCGATTGCTGCCTTTGCAATGTCAACCGGGTTCTGCTTGTCTCCCATGGAAAAAACTTCTACGCCCTGCTTCTCGCCATTGACCTGAAGCTGTGTGATCGCTGCCGGACGATAGACGTCACATGCGACTAGGAGCGGTCGTTTTCCCTTGGATTTGAGCTTGCCTGCAAGTTTGGCAACTGTGGTTGTCTTACCTGCACCCTGAAGACCTGCCATCATCAGTACGGTAATCTCATTTCCCTGTTTCAGTGGAAGCTCTGTTGTCTCGCTTCCCATCAGGCTTACAAGTTCGTCATTAACGATCTTGATCACCATCTGTCCAGGATTCAGTCCGTTCATTACATCCTGTCCGACTGCACGTTCCTGTACAGATTTCGTGAACTGCTTCACGACCTTAAAGTTTACATCCGCCTCAAGAAGAGCCATCTTGACTTCTTTCAGAGCAATCTTAACATCTTCCTCTGTAAGTCGGCCTTTACTTCTCAGCTTTTTGAATACATTTTGCAATTTTTCCGTCAAGCTTTCAAATGCCATGCGTTATAACTCCTCTAAAATTTCATTGGAGATCTCTGTGATCTCCTGTGCCTGATAAGTGGCTGCGATCTGTTTGATCCGACGGACCTGCTCTCTGATACTCAGGAACTTCTCTACCAGATGAAGCTTGCCCTCGTATTCTTCCAGTGTATGATTGCAGCGCTTGATCATATCATGAACACCCTGGCGGCTGATCCCTAGTTCCTCTGCCACCTCACTCAGAGAATAATCCTCCAGAACAACGCTCTCATATACCTGCTGCTGCCGCTCTGTAAGCAATTCTCCATAAAAATCATATAACAATGTCTGTTCCACAATTTTTTCCATTTGTAACCACCTTGGGTATCATAACTTATTTTGGTGCGGGTGTCAAGTGTTTTTTCTTGACAAAGTTAATTTTTCTTATTTCATCTTTACCACAAAATTCACATATCTTTTTATAATTGCTTAATGTTTACTATTTTTCACCATAAAAACCGGTATCAGCAATCTCAATCCATTTCAGGTACATTTCTTTATAGTGTTCTTTAATAAAAGCTCTGATTTTTCTTACTTCACGGTCAGTCAAACTTCCCTGTCTTTCTAAAGTTGTATCTCCATTATTTTTTACAAAGAATTTCGCTGATCCTGCTTCTGTCAGTTTTCTGTCACTAGTGTACTGTATCATTGACATTTCGCTAAATAACTTGCCTGTTTGGGCATGGCTAATCCTCCATAAACTGCTTATTGTTCAAATAATAATCCAGTACTATCTGATTTTCGATATCATCCATATTAGTTTCCACTATCTTATTATCATATATAACCGCTGCATGGTTTGGTTTATTCAGATTAAGCATACGAATATATTTTCCCTCTTGAGTATACGCATACCCATTAATGATCATATCTGCTGCATCTGCTATCTTTTTAATATCAAGCTGCATAGTCAATCTGAACCTCCTTTACCGGTGTAAGGAATTCATCTACATCATAATATAAATTTTGAAGAATCGGAACAAGATCAATATACTACTCTACCTCATTCAGATTTTTGTACTTCGCCATTACAACCAGATAACCTTTATCCCATTCTTTCTCAAAATCCTCCCCCAAAAAAGTCTCTCAGATCTGCCACTCTGAGGGATTTTGCTTTGCATTGAACATTAATCAGAACTCATTCATCCGCCTCAATTAGTTCATGCTCCTGGCCTTTTCCTGCTAACAACTGAGTAATTCCTCGATCTATCATGGCAAGATATTCTGCATTGCGGGCAGCCTTTTCGAACTGATTATATTTTTCAAGACTCATGATTACAACGTTCTTTTCACCTTTACGAGTAACAATGACTGTCTCGTGATTGTCTGTTGCCTGATTGCAATAATCCTTTAACTTATTTCTGATTATAGAATAAGTTACTGCTAACATAATTTCACCAGCCTTCTCATAGTATTTTTCTTGCTGTTATGATTTTAGCTCACGCGCCAAAGAGCAATTTGTTCTTATTTATGCTATACTATATACGTTACTGCTCCCAAATCTGGCAACAGAGGGGAGGTGCTTTGTATTGGATCCAATTACTTCTTTTTTAATCGCTGTTGCGGCTGGTGTGGTTTGCCACCTCATCAACAAATGGTTAGACAAGCGATAACAACAGCAACTAGCCTCGGTTAGCGCACCCTAAAAGCACAAAAAGAAAGCCCCCAGTATTCCCAGTACTGAGGGCTTTCGCTTTGCATTGAACATTATTACTTCTTTTTTTGCCTATGGCAATTATAGCATATGTATTTCTGGAAATCAATATGCCTGATCTCGGTATTTCTATGAATTTTTCTCCATTTGTCACAAATTTGTCACAGAATCAAATTCCATCTCCCGCAAAGCCTTGTATTTCCTGCCTTTCTCAGGAATCTATATCAAGTGTTTTTTCTTGACAAATAATCTCTTTATTCCAGCTCCTTCCCGGGTTCTTCGGCTTCGAATTCGAAGACGCAGCGGTCGAAGGCGTGATCACGTTGGTTTCTTCGTATTTGTCGTAGCGTTTGTGTTTTCTTCCGTATGACATGTGGACGTGTCCGTGGAGGAAGTATTTGGGGTGGTATTTTCCCATAAGGCGGCGGAAGATCTTGAAGCTGGTGCGGGAGGTCTCTGCCGTCGTTTAGCTGGTAGGCAGGGGAATGGGTCACGAGGATATCGAAACCTCCCCGAAACCAAATCTTCGGGTAGAGTTTCAGCACCCTTTTTTGCATTTCCCATTCCGTGTACTGATGGACACCTGGTTTGTATCTCATGGAGCCGCCAAGCCCCAGAATCCTTATTCCTTCATAGACAAAAAGTTTGTCGTCAATGCAGATGCAGCCTTCCGGTGGGATCTTTTCGTATTTGTCATCATGGTTTCCGTGAACATAGAGCACCGGTGCCGATGTAAATGTGGCAAGGAAGGAAAGGTATCTCGGGTCCAGATCTCCGCAGGAAATGATAAGATCGATTCCTTCCAGTTTGCTTTTTTCGAAATAGTCCCACAGATACTTGGATTCTTCATCTGCTATGGCAAGTATTTTCATTTATTTGCGTTTCCCCTCTAATTCTCAAGGCCAGACTGCTGTGTAACCGGTTTGGCCTGATCTGTTAATTCTTTGCGTGTCGGGATCGAGCCGACAACGTTTTCTGCCAGCCAGTCCATGGTGATGATCTCTTCCGGCGAAAGAGCCTTGTTCGGATCTGACTGTACCATTCCATCCTGAGAGTACAGAACTCCCGAGAACGGATTGAATTCTCCCCTTGTGATATTGTCTTTGAGAAGCTGGATCAGACGTCTCGTTCCGATCGGCAGATTCTGGGAGTGGATGACATCTACAACGCCAGCAGAAAGTCCCCACCAGTAGTTGATCGCTTTTGTTTCATAATTATCGTCATATTTCCAGGTTCCATCCATGATCGTGCGGATCAGCTGCTCATAAAATTTACCCCAGTGCCACAGAGGCATGGCGATATTGTGCGGCTCGCCGTTTTCCAGATGATAAAGTCCAAAATATCTGGAAGTCTCTTCCGGGATCACCATATCTTTACCGGAAACGACAGTCACACCCTTTTTCTGCACATTTTCCATTGTACGTCCCAGGTCAACATCCTTAAGCGTGGACCATTCCAGATAGATCTTTGCTCTCGGGTTCACCATCTTGGCGCCCAGGGCAAAGGCATTGATATTTGCGATCGTTCCAAAGATCGGATAATCTGCAATGTACGCAAGCTGGCCATTCTCCGCCATCGCACCGGCGATCGCTCCCATCAGGAATTTCGCTTCATGCATACGCGCATAATAGGTACGGATGTAACGGTGGGAAGTGTTCAGCGAACAGTTCAGGATCCTTACATTCGGATTGGCGATCGCGGCCTGCACACTTGCCTGTACAAACTCCGGTGTCGTTGTGAAAATGATATTGCAGCCCTTCTGGATCGCATCGGAGATCGCTTTTTCTGCAAGTTCCGGTGTCAGATTCTCATAGCACATGGTCGTAACTTCCTCTGGGAAAGTCTGCTCCAGATGAAGCCTTCCCAGTTCATGTGCATAAGTCCATGCGGAAGTTCCCGGTGTCTTTGCATAGAGAAAAGCGATCTTAAGTTTCGGTGCACTGAGTGGAAGCAGGCGGTTGAGCAGAGGCTTTTTCTCCTTGTTCGGGTCAAGTTTCAGGTCAATGACATTGTCATGTTCGAGAAGTTCAAACTCTTCCCAGCTCTTTGCGACCAGGTCTTGAGTTCGCTTACTGTCTTCTGGCAGAGCGCTTCATAACCATAAACTGTTAGAAATGCCAGGAATGCATCCCCCGTCGTGATCGAAAGCTTCTTACCGCCGGCAGCCTCATATTCTGCTGCAAACCTGGAATATACAGAACTGAAATTCAGCTTGTCATCGTCCGTCCAGAGTTCCTTCGGGCCTTTTCCTACTGCTTCCTGCAGCTTCGCAAAACTTCCCAGTTTGGAAAAATAAATATAATTGATCTGAGAAAGCGCATAAAAATCCACAAATTCATAGTAGATCTTGTTTTCCTTCTGGTCAGTCCTTGCAGGAGGATCCTTGTCACGTTTCCAGGAACAGAGACAGCATCACAGTATTTCAGGACGCTGACACGCTTGTTCCCTCTTCGATATAGAACTTATTCATGTACTCATAAGCTTTGACCGGGTCATGGATTCCTTCTTTGAGGTGACTGTCGATCAGTACACTCCATTTGTAGGCAAACTCCGTGTTTTCCCTGAGGATCGGCATGAAATTTCCGGAAAACGCACTGCTTCTGCCGCCGCTCTTTGTTCCTACGATCTGATCGATCGGGATCTGGACAAGTCCCAGCGGAACTTCAGAATAAGAACCTCTGGACGGGAGGATATCATCAAGGACTTTAAGCGTCGGGACTTCGCCTCGCATCATCCTTGCCTGATAATCTTTTTTTGCCCATTTTATATGCTTTTATATATCTTCTGATACATATGTCATAAAAATTACCCCCTTTTTAAGTGGTTATTCTATTTGGCCAAAAGGGGATCCGGACCTCCCCGGTCTGAATCCCCTGCTTTTCTTTTATCAGAATTTCTTATACTTTACAGACTTGCGCGAATCACTTTCGGTCTGCATCCTGCTTTTTCCAGAGCCTGAACGATCTTATTCTTGTGCTCTGTTCCGTATGCTTCCAGTGTTACCTTAAGTTCCACTGCCTCGTTACGGTTGGTGCTGATAAACTGATTGTGATCCAGTTTGATGACGTTGCCCTGGTTTTCTGCAATGATGGATGCAACACGTACCAGTCACCCGGCTTGTCCGGGATCAGGACAGAAACAGTAAAGATTCTGTCTCTCTGGATCAGACCATGCTGAACAACAGAAGACATGGTGATCACGTCCATATTTCCACCACTTAAGATGGATACGACTTTCTTGCCAGTGAAGTTCAGATGACGGAGTGCTGCAACTGTCAGAAGTCCAGAGTTCTCAACGATCATCTTGTGGTTTTCTACCATATCAAGGAAAGCAACGATCAGCTCATCATCGTCGATCGTGATGATGTCATCCAGATTCTCCTGGATGTACGAGAAGATGTGCTCGCCCGGTGTCTGTACTGCAGTACCATCTGCAATGGTATTTACATGAGGAAGAGTGACAACTTCGCCTTTCTCAATGGAAGCTTTCATGCAGGCAGCTCCGGATGGCTCTACACCGATGACTTTGATGTGCGGGTTCAGAAGCTTGGCAAGAGTGGAAACACCTGTTGCAGTCCGCCTCCTCCAATTGGAACCAGGATATAATCTACCAGCGGCAGCTCCTGAACGATCTCCATGGCGATGGTTCCCTGTCCTGTTGCAACAGCCGGATCATCGAATGGATGGATGAAAGTGTATCCTTCTTTTTCTGCCAGTTCCAGCGCGTAAGCACAGGCTTCGTCGTAAACATCCCCTTTGAGGATGACTTCTGCGCCGTAGCTCTTGGTACGCTCTACTTTGATAAGCGGTGTGGTAGTCGGCATAACGATGACTGCCTTTGCACCGAATTTATGTGCTGCATAAGCAACACCCTGTGCATGGTTTCCTGCGGATGCAGCGATCAGTCCCTTCGCTCTCTCTTCTTCGGAAAGTGTGCTGATCTTGTAGTATGCGCCACGCACTTTGTATGCGCCGGTACGCTGCATGTTCTCCGGTTTCAGGAAAACCTTGTTTCCTGTCAGTTCTGAAAATATGCACTCTTGATCAGCTTTGTTTCCTGTGTTACCTGTTTTACGATCTCTGCTGCCTCTTCAAAGCTCTCTAATGTAAGCATCTTTTGCTCCTCCTCGTTCTGTTTCTGTGAACAGTTTATTTATTCTTCTGTATCAAGATCTTTCTCGTCTACGTCAAACAGTGCATTGACAAACACATCTGCATCGAATTTCTGCAGGTCATCGATCTGCTCGCCGACACCGATGTATTTGACCGGAATATCAAGCTCTGACTGGATCGCCACTGCAATACCACCTTTTGCTGTGCCATCCAGTTTGGTAAGGATGATTCCGTTTACGTTGGCAACTTCTGCAAACTGCTTTGCCTGTGCCAAGGCATTCTGTCCTGTTGTTCCGTCGAGAACGACCAGCGTTTCCAGATATGCCTCCGGATATTCTCTCTCAAGGATCCTGTAGATCTTGCGGAGTTCTTCCATAAGGTTTTTCTTATTGTGAAGTCTTCCTGCGGTGTCACAGATCAGGACATCTGCATTTCTTGCCTTGGCTGCTGCCACCGCATCATATACGATAGATGCCGGGTCTGCTCCTGCCTGTCCGCCGATAAGGTCGACACCTGCACGGTTTGCCCACTGTGCAAGCTGCTCACCTGCTGCCGCACGGAAGGTATCTGCTGCTGCAAGGATGACTTTCTTTCCCTGATCTTTGAGTTTGCCGGCAAGTTTACCAACAGAAGTTGTCTTTCCTACTCCGTTGACACCGATCACAAGGATCACAGATTTCTGGTTTTCGAATGCGTATTCTGTACTGTCAACACGCATCTGCTCTTTGATCCCGTCGATCAAAAGCTGCTTGCACTCTGCCGGGTTCTTGATATGCTGTTCGGAAACCTGTTCTTTCAGTTTCTCTATGATTGCTGATGTTGCGTTGATCCCGATATCTCCCATGATAAGGATTTCTTCGAGTTCCTCATAAAAATCCTCATCAATGCTGGAATAACCACTGAAAATCGAATCAAATCCGGCAACGATATTGTCTCTTGTTTTGGTAAGGCCGCTGACCAGACGTTTAAAAAATCCTTTTTTTCTTCAGCCATTTTCATACCTCCTCGTTATCTGGTTAACTGGTTCTCGACCAGGTCTACGGAAACCAGGGTGGATATGCCCTTCTCCTGCATGGTGATACCATATAACCGGTCTGCGGCATTCATCGTGCCGCGTCTATGTGTTATTATAATAAATTGTGTATTTTTCGTCAACTTCTGAAGATAAGATGCGAAGCGTCCAACGTTGGAGTCATCCAGTGCCGCCTCGATCTCATCGAGAAGACAGAACGGGGACGGTTTCAGGTTCTGGATCGCAAACAGAAGCGCGATCGCGGTCAGAGCTTTCTCTCCACCGGAAAGCTGCATCATATTCTGAAGTTTTTTGCCCGGCGGCTGTGAGATGATCCGGATACCGGCTTCGAGGATATCTTCTCCCTCTGCCAGTTCCAGCGTTCCCTTTCCTCCACCGAACAGTTCCTTAAATGCCTTGTCAAATTCCCTCTGGATATCCTGGAATTTCTCGGCAAACTGCTTCCGCATTCCCTCATCCAGTTCCTGGATGATATTCTCCAGTGTCTCCTCTGCCTTGACAAGATCCGTATACTGGGTCGTCAGGAAAGTGTGACGTTCGAGAAGTTCTTTGTAATCTTCGATCGCATTGACGTTGACGGAACCGAGCCTGCGGATCTCCTCTTTGATGCGGGTAACGTCTTTTTTGATCTCCTGAAAATCATCGAGCTCTTCTTTTTTGTAAGAAAGCGCGTTATTTGGAGTGATCTCATACTCTTCCCACATGTAGGAGATCCGTCCTTCCCGCTGTTCTTCGACCTTTTCTGCCTGACTGCGCAGACGGAAACATTCTTTGTCCAGAAGTGTGGTTTTCTCAGAAAGACGGTCTCTTTTTTCAAAAAATGCCTTGTGGCTTTCGGTTCTCTCTTCCTTCTCTGCCTCGCATTTTTGTCTCTGTACAAGAAGCTGTTCGTCTTTTTTGCGGCAGTCTTCGATCGCTTTTTTGAGGTCCTGGATGCCGCCTTCTTTTCGGGTGATCTCATCTCCGCTCTGGGCGAGACTGGTAAGCAGGTCCTCGGATTCCCTTTCAAAAGCCTCGATCTCTGACTGCAGTCGGCTTAAGTTTTCCTGAAGGAATGTTCCTGCTGTTCCAGCGCGGAAGAATCCAGACGAATCTGCTCCAGTTTCTTCTGTTTGGCAGTCTCTTCTGCTTTCCATTCATCCAGCTCGGCCTGCTTCGTCTCGATAAAGGTTTCCAGCTCTTTCTCGTCTTTCTGGGAATCTTCGAGCTCTTTTGCAATATTCTTATGATCCTCACGGATCTCCGATGCCTGATGTCTCAGCTCATCCTGATCGCGGTCGATCTGACGGTAATTTTTCTGGATCTCCTGTGCCTTTTCCTGAAGCTGTTCGAGGTTCATCTTCGCGGTATTCTGCTCGATGTACTGTCCACGGAGCTTCTGCTGGAGTTCGTTTATCGTGTCACGGAGTTTATTTCGCTGTTCACGGTTTTTAAGGATCGATCGCTGGGTCGTTTCCAGTTCTTTCTTACGAAGTGCGACGTTTTTTTTTTCCAGCTCCTCTATCTCACGGCGGCGGCCGAGGAGATTGCTGTTGTTTACGGAACGCACCACCGGTCATGGAACCGCCCGGGCTTAAGGATTCACCTTCGATCGTGACCATTCGGAGACTGTGGCGGTATTTCTTGCCGATCGCGATCGCATGGTCGATATTGTCCACCACCAGAACCTGCCGAGAAGATACTGTACCAGTCACTGTATTCTGCATCTGCCTGGACCAGTGTGTTCGCCGTTCCGATCACTCCCGGTTCCTTCAGCGCATCTCTTTGTGTAAAGCCGCCTCTTCCGCTGATATTCGACAGTGGAAGGAAGGTCGCACGGCCATAACGGTTCTGCTTCAGGAAACCTATCATCCGCTTCGCCGTCTGTTCATTGTCCGTTACGATATTCTGGATGCTTCCGCCAAGTGCTGTCTCGATCGCAACTTCGTAATCCTTCTGCACATGGACGATATCTGCGACAACGCCCCGGATACCCGGTTCTTTTGCCTTCTGTTCCATGACCCTCCGGATACTGTTGCCATAACCGTCATAACGCTCTGTGATATTCCGCAGGGATTCCAGACGGGATGCCTCTCTGTGGTAGGCGGTCTGTCCTGCCTCTATCTCCCTGCTCTGTTCCTGCAGTTTCGTCTGAAGTTTCTGTACTTCTCCACTTAATGGGTACATTCCTCATTGCCTTCCTGGATCGAAGCTGTGATCTCGTCATAAGCTTGCTGATAACGGCTGCGATCATTTTCGAGGACTTCTTCCTCGCTCTTTAAGCGAAGAATCCTCTGGCTTACTTCTGCCTTACGGATATCGAGCTGCTCATCATCGCATCAAATCGCTGCGCTTTTCCCTTGGTCGTGGCACGGCTGTTGAGGATCTCGATGATCTCATTCTTGCCGTCCTCCACCGCACTGGTGCATTCTTCTACATTGGAAGCAATATTTTCGAGTTCTTTCTCTTCCTCCTTGAGATTCTTTCGGATCTCTTTTAACTTTTCGTGAATCGTCAGTTTCTCTTCGCTTAAGTTTTCCTGCTCTTCCCGGCGATGTGCAAGTTCTTCCTTGAGCGTTGCCAGTCGGGATTTGAAATGTTCACTGCTCTGTCTGCCCGCAAGGATCTGCTCCTCGAGGACCTGCATCTGACCTTCAAACTGCTGCTTTCCAAGGGCATTCTGCTGCTGTTCCTCTTTAAGAGAATCCAGACGCTCATTCAGCGTTTCCAGTTCTTCTTCCAGACGTTCGTATTCTGTTTTGGTGCGGTCATAGGCTTTCTGGGCTTCGTCAAGTTCTCTCTGGGCATTCGAAGTTTCTGCTCCAGTTCTTCCAGATTCTGAACGCTCTGCTCGTATTCCAGAAGGAAAAGATTGACATCCAGTGTCTTAAGTTCCTCCCGCTTGGCAAGATAGATCCTTGCTGTCTCGGACTGTTTCTCCAATGGACCGAGCTGTTTGGTCAGCTCGCTCAAGATATCTGTCACACGGACAAGATTCTGGCGTTCTTCTTCCAGCTTCTTGATCGTGGTATTTTTTCTTCGTTTGAATTTTACGATTCCCGCTGCCTCGTCAAAAAGCTCCCTGCGGTCCTCTGGCTTGCCGCTTAAGATCTTGTCGATCTGTCCCTGTCCGATGATGGAGTAGCCTTCCTTACCGATACCGGTGTCATAAAACATCTCCTGGATATCCTTCAGGCGACAACTGCTGCCATTGATCAGATACTCACTTTCCCCGGAACGGTACAGCCGTCTCGCGACAGTCACTTCATTAAAATCCACTGGAAGCTTGTGGTCGCTGTTATCCAGTGTGATCGCCACCGATGCGAAACTTAAGGGCTTTCTGGACTCTGTACCGGAAAAAATGACATCCTGCATATTGCCGCCTCGAAGCTGCTTCGCGCTCTGTTCTCCGAGAACCCAGCGGACGGCATCGCCGACATTGCTCTTTCCACTTCCGTTCGGTCCGACGATACCGGTGATCCCGTTGTGGAATTCAAAATTGATCTTCTGGGCAAACGATTTGAAGCCATATACTTCAATATTTTTTTAAATACATAGTTCACCTGCAATTTATTTCATTTGACGCTTACAGCTTCCAGCTTTTTCTCCTGGATCGCCTGGTAAGCTGCCGCCTGCTCTGCGGCTTTTTTGGTGTGGCCGGTGCCACATCCGTACACTTCACCGTTTACTCTTACTTCTACGCTGAACTGCTTGTCATGATCCGGACCTTTTTCCTCTGTGAGAATATACTCTACCGGCTGGAGTCCTTTCTCCTGAACGATCTCCTGTAAGATCGTCTTGCTGTCATAGAAAAGCTGCTTGCTCTCGATATCATTCAGGATAAAATTCAGCACAAACTCTCTCGCCGCTCAAATCCGCCGTCAAGGTAAATCGCGCCAAGGAGTGCCTCGGTCGCATCGGATACGATAGAATCTCTGTTTCGTCCTCCGGTCATGTTCTCTCCACGTCCAAGGAGAAGGAATTTCGGGAGTCCGAACTGTCTCGCACAGTAGGCAAGGCTCGGCTCGCACACAAGGCTGGCTCTCTTTTTTGGTGAGTTCTCCCTCCGGGATCTGCGGAAAACGTGCATACAGGAAATCACTGCTGACAAGTTCCAGTACCGCATCGCCCAGGAATTCCAGACGTTCATTACACCCAAGTTTGCCAAGCTTTTTCTCGTTGGCATAGGAGCTGTGTGTCAGTGCCTGTTTCAAAAGTTTCTTATTCTGAAAAGTATATCCTATGATCTGTTCCAATTCTTCCATATTATTTCTGTCCTTCTTTTTCTGCTGCCGGTGTTTCTGGGGCTTCATAATGAGGCGGAAGAATACGCTCGGCGATTTTTTCATTTATTTTCTGCTGTTTAAACTGCACACACTGGAAGATCGCATTGCGGATCTCGACTGATTTCGCACTTCCATGTGTCTTGACTACAAGTCCTTTGAGACCCAGAAGCGGTGCTCCGCCGTACTCTGTCGCGTCAAAGCTCTTGAGTGTCTGTTTCAGTGCCGGTTTCACGAGGAGCGCACCGATCTTGCTCTTTAAGGTGCTCATCATTCCTTCTTTTATCTTGTGGATCAGCTCGGAGCTGACACCTTCATACAATTTGAGGATGACATTTCCGACAAAAGCCTCGCAGACGATGACATCTGCATAACCTGCCGGAATATCTCTTGCCTCAATGCTTCCGATGAAGTTGATGCCTTCGATCTCCTTGAGAAGAGGGAAAGTTTCTTTGACCAGTGCATTTCCCTTCTCTTCCTCTGCGCCGTTATTTACGATAGCAACACGCGGATTCTTGATGCCTACTACATTTTCCATATAGATAGAACCATCTTGGCAAACTGTACCAGATGGGACGGTCTTGCGTCTACATTGGCACCACAGTCGATCAGGAGGGATACTCCCTTGCTGTCGGGATCAGCGGGGCAAGAGGCGGACGTTCTACACCTTTGCTTCGTCCGACAAGTACCTGCCTCCGACCAGAACAGCACCTGTGCTTCCTGAAGAAACGAAAGCATCGGCTTTCTTTTCTTTGACCATCTTAAGTCCGACTACAATCGAAGAGTCTTTTTTCTTGCGGATCGCAAATACAGGAGCTCTGCGGTTTCGATCACTTCTGTGGCATTCACCACCTGGATCCTGTCTTTCGGATAATCCGGATATTTCTTAAGTTCTGCCTGAACCACGTCTTCCACACCTGTCAGGATCACCTGAATATCATCCCGTTCTTTTACTGCCTCTACAGCAGCTTTCACAGGTTCCACCGGTGCATAGTCGCCGCCCATGGCATCTACAACTACTTTTACTAATTCTGCCATAATCTGTCCTCCTGCTTATTTCTTTATGTCAAATCTACAAATCTGTTCTGAAAAAATCATTCCTGCTCACGGCAGAAAAAGATTTATCTCTTTATCTTACTAAAGAATACCGTGAAAATCAATAAAAACCGCGCAATTCATTATCTCTTTCTGATTAATTATTATTCTGCGCCTCGATCTGCTCTGCGAGATCATTCAGATATACCCAGCGGTCCATCTTTTCTTCCAGCTGTGCTTCTGCCTGTGTTTTTTCCTGTGTAAGTTCATTTAATTTGCCGGAATTGGTCGCATTTGCCATAATATCCGCATCCAGCTTCTCAATACGGGCCTCCAGAGCCGCAATATCATCATCGATCGTCTCATATTCCCGCTGTTCTTTGTAGCTGAATTTCAGTTTGACCGGACGGTTCTGTTTCCAGGTCTTCACAGAATCTTTCTCTGTCTTTGGCGCTTCAGAATCATTTTTTACTGCTCCGGAAGCTCCACTTTCTTCGACATCGATTCCCTCGCTGCGTTTCTTTGCCTCCAGATAATCGGTATAACCGCCTTCATATTGGGTAAGATTTCCATTTCTGTCAAATTCAAAAATACGGTCGGCCAGATTATCAAGAAATAACGGTCATGAGACACCGCAATAACGATTCCGGCAAACGAATCCAGATAGTCCTCCAGGATCGTAAGAGTAGGAATATCGATATCGTTCGTGATCTCATCCAGAAGAAGGACATTTGGTGCTGCTGCCAGCACTTTGAGAAGATACAGGCGTTTCTTCTCTCCACCGGAAAGCTTCTCGATTGGTGCATACTGCATGGCCGGATCAAAAAGAAACTGCTCCAGAAGTTTCGATGCACTGATAAGTCCGTCCCTGGTCGGGATAAATTCTGCCACATCCTTGATGTAGTCGATCACTCTCTGGCTGCTGTTCATATCCTCGATCCTCCTGAGAAAATACTCCAGTTTGATGGTATCCCCGATCTCCACCTCACCGCTGTCCGGCTGTACGATGCCCGCGATGATCTTGAGAAGTGTGGACTTCCGCAGCCATTTGGTCCGATGATACCAAGGCGCTGATTTTTGAGTACGATATAATCAAAATCATTGATGCAGACTTTGTCACCAAAACGCTTGGAAATATGATGAAGCTCGATCGTTTTTTTGCCCATTCTGGTCTCTACCGAATCAATCTCCACATTCTTGTCACGTACCGGGGCTGTGGAATTCTTCATTGCTTCCAGACGGTCAAGACGGGCTCTCTGCTTGGTGCTTCTTGCACGGCAGCCACGTTTCGCCCACTCGATCTCCATACGGAGAATGCTCTGTTTCTTACGCTCGGAAGCCATCTCCATCTCTTCTCTCTGCGCCTTGAGTTCCAGAAAGTCGGAATATTTTGCCTCATAGCTGTAAATCTTTCCATGGCTGATCTCCAGAATCTTGTTTGTCACACGGTCAAGGAAATAACGGTCATGTGTCACCATGATCACAACGCCCTTGAAACGGTTCAGATAATCCTCCAGCCAGGATGCCATCTCATTGTCCAGATGGTTGGTCGGCTCGTCAAGGATCAGGACATCCGTCGGGTTTGCCAGAACAGCTGCCAGTGCGACACGTTTCTTCTGGCCGCCGGAGAGATGGTCGATTTCTTCTTCGTGGTCTTCGATTCCCAGTTTATTGAGGATCATATGCGCCTCTGTCTCCGGATTCCAGCTCTTGTCTTTCTGTCCCTGTGTCACATAGGAAAGAATCGTCGCACCCTCGGAAATTCCGGATGCTGAGGAAGATAGGTAATACGAAGTCCGTTCTGTGTGATCACCTGACCCTCATCTGCTTCTTCCAGACCGGCAAGAATCCTGAGAAACGTTGTTTTTCCTGTTCCGTTGATTCCGATGATACCGATCTTGTCTCCCTGATGGATTCCGCAGGAATATCATCAAAGATCACTTTATCTCCATAAACTTTACTGATGTGCTCCAGATTCAAAACATTCATTCTATTCAATCACTCCTGTACGTTTTTTACTTTTGGAAACTTTCTGAAATAGTAGATAACAAACAAAACTGCCGTGATTCCCCAGGATACGGGATAACTCAGCATAATCGTATTAATTCCCGGATGTCCCGGAAATACACCGAACATCCATATAATACGGATAAGACAGACTCCGCCGCAGGTAAGCAGCATCGGAACCAGAACTCTGCCCGCTCCGCGAAGTGCGCCGGAAAGAATTCCGATGACTACATACATAAAATAAGACGGAAGAAGGAAGTGCATCATATCCACACCGATCCGCACAACATTTTCATCTGTGGTAAACAGTCTGTAAAGCGGACCTGCCAGTGCATACAGAGTCCCGCTCACAAGAAAAGCACCGGCATACGACATTCCCAGACAGACTCCTACGCTTTTTCGCATTCTTTTTACTTTACCTGCTCCGTAGTTCTGTCCGACGAAGGTTGTAATGGAAATGCCAAATGCATTTACAACCATCCAGTAAACCGCATCGATCTTTGCAAAGGTTCCCCATGCAGCAACCGTATCGGTTCCTAGTGCATTTACAAATACCTGGATGATCAGATTCGCGATCGTATACATCGTTGCCTCCAGTGCCGCCGGAATCCCAATCCGAAGGACAGACTGAAGAGAAACTCTGTAAAAACGGATCTCCCGGAGTTTCAGCTGGAATAACGGATGTTCTTTCATCAGCATAATAGTTACCAGGCAGGAGCTGATTCCCTGGCAGCTCACAGTCGCCAGAGCCACACCCATAACTCCCAGCCGGAAGATTACGACAAGCACAATATCAAGGACAATATTCAGTCCACAGGTGATCATCAGAACGTACAGCGGTCTTCTGGAATCTCCCACTGCACGGAGAATGGATGCCCCCATATTATAGATGATGATTAAAGATCATTCCGCAGAAATAAATATGAAGATAGATTCTGGAATCTGCATAAGTTCCTGTGGTGTCTTCATCAACCGAGGACGGTATCTGTC
>ENA-OQCX01000506-OQCX01000506.1-human-gut-metagenome-genome-assembly--contig:-NODE-506-length-20123-cov-2.438438_pt1 | contig 20123 bp, 21 predicted proteins | sample MGYA00242762_ERZ504587 | MGnify/ENA primary metagenome ERZ504587 (study PRJEB26092, sample SAMD00036337) | human gut metagenome | host: Homo sapiens | study: EMG produced TPA metagenomics assembly of... | reverse complement strand
CCCATATCAATGCCTGAGAGTTCTTCCATAGACAACATGTTGTTTTTTCTGCAAAGCATTGATGGCCGCATTCCGCACAGACAAATAAAGATAATAACGAAGATTCTGATTTATTTTCAAATAATATTTCTTCTCCCAAAAATAGATAAAGAAATCCTGCACAATATCTTCAGCCATCTCAAAAGAATCGGTCAGCTGCACCGCATATATACATAATTTCATGTGATAAGCATCAAATAATAAACGAAAAGCCTCCTTAGGAGATGTCTGGAACAACTCCAAGATATACTTATCCTTTTCGCTATTATCTTTCAAATTTATCATCATGATAATACACTAATAGACATAAAAACTGAAAAAGGTTCTATAAATCATTAGATTTACAGAACCTTTCATAGGTGAAGGGGTGACTAGTGGGATTCGAACCCACGACATTCAGAACCACAATCTGACGCTCTAACCGACTGAACTATAGTCACCATGTTAGGCTTTCCTTTCGAAAGCGATGCAAAGGTACTGCTTTTTTTATATCTGCAAACTTTTTGAGGAAAAAATTATTCAAAAAAATACTCTTTTATGCCTCCATTCGATTTTCCTAATAAATTTTCAGTTCCTTTCAAGAAACGTTTCATCACATTAAGTTCCTCATTATTAATGGATTTATTAATAAAAGTAACAGGATATAATTCAAAGTTCTTTTTTTTACTTAAAACAGGTCTTGAAGTCCAAACCAATGCATATTCACAATCCGCTAAACGGGTTATTCGAAAAATCCGTTGCAACTTCAATCTTACCATAGCTCCTCCATCCGTTTTTTCTTTCGACATATTTGAGATAAAATTACCTAATGAATAAACAATGACATGCCGGGCAGGAGTCCGGGGGTCTTTTACAATTTCCATAGGCTGGAGTACATGCGGATGCGAACCTATTACATGATCAACTCCTTGTTCAATCAACCAGTTAGCCAATTCACACTCCGATCGTTCAGGGAACGAACAATATTCCACTCCCCAATGCATACAGGCTATAATAACATCAGGAAGTTTTCTGCGTGCATCAAGAATATCTTTTTTTATTTGTTCCCGATTAATATAATTCACCACATTCGGAGCATCAGTCTTCAAGCCATTCGTTCCATAAGTATAGTTCAACAATACAATTCTAAAACCATTCTTCTCAATCAATAACGGGTAGCTCTTATGACGTTCTTCCGGGTTCCTATAGGTTCCAGCATGATGTATTTTCAAAGAATCCAGCATCAGAATAGTACGTTCCAACCCCAACTTCCCCTTATCCAGACAATGATTGTTAGCGGTCAGCAATACATCAAATCCGGCTTCCTTTATAGCATGAAGATATTCGTCCGGAGCACTGAACGCCGGATACCCTCTATAAGGCTTTCCTCCCAATGTCACCTCTAAGTTCCCTATAGCCATATCCGCCTCACTTATTTCTTTCTTCACATGACGGAAGCAATCATTATAATTATACCCGTCTCCTTGCCTAGCTGCATCAATTTGAGCCTGATGTTGCATCAAATCACCGACAAACAACAAAGAGATCTGATCTTGCGCCGATAGTGACAAACCAAACCATAGCAAAAAAAGAATGAAGATCTGTTTCATCTATTCTAACATTAGAGGGTACAAGATAGGAAAAAATTCGTAAAGAACAAAGTTCTACACTAATTTACAGTTTTCATACGCTTGAATTCCGTAGGAGCAACCCCGAACTGTGCCAACAGGCTTCACTAACCTGCACCCGTTCTGAAACAGCAGTACCATTGTTTTTTCAAGCGAATAATACAAATAAAAAATTAGAAAGAGGGTCTACAAGCATTTGCAACAAATCTTTATATATCACACACATGCCTTATTGATGACAATGACCCCAACAGAAACCACGTCAGCAAGCATGCCAACCGCCAGTCCAAAAGACAAGGACATTTAAAAAAAGACCAAGACGTTAAAAAAGACGGCGGCCTTTTTAAAAAAAGCTCGTCATCTTTTTTAAAAATGACCTGATCTTTTTTACCACAGCCGGAATCCGCCATATTCCATAAAGGTACAAATCCTCCATGCGCACTTCTTACAAGAAAGAAAGCCTAAAAATAGCCTACTTTACATCAAAACGGAATATCCTATAAAAAGTATATATATAACTGTATTCAAGCATTTTATGCAAAATTCAGCTTCACAATACAGTGAGGGCATAAGAGCATAAGTGAGAGCAATATTTTTTACCCTCACCATCTAAATCTTTTATAATAAACCTATTATACATGCAGTGAGGGCATGAGGGCATAAATGTCCCGAACTTCCCAGCGAGAAAGACCTATACATCAAGGACACTCCCGAAAGTATGATTACTCCGAAGAACAAAATAATCTTTTAAGAGCGAAAATCCTTCCTTATGATTTTACAGGTAAGTCCGAAAAGCAGGCATAACTTTTGTTCATGAAAACAAGTGTGTCAAAAGCAGGTCAGCTTATCCTGTAAGCATTACCAAACTTTTGACACATTCTTTTTTATCCATCAAGCTTCGCAAAGCATGTGGCACTTATTTGTAAATGGCCTTTTTTCCAGCCAGCAACGTATTCTTCATTAAAGATACAATAGTCATAGGTCCCACACCACCCGGAACGGGAGTGATATAAGAACATTTGGGAGCCACTTCATCAAATTTCACATCTCCGGTCAGTTTGAATCCGGATTTCTTTGTGGCATCCGGCACACGGTAGTACCCACGTCAATAACCACCGCACCTTCTTTCACCATCTCAGCCTTCACAAAATTCGGCTGACCCAGTGCAGCAATGATAATGTCAGCTCCTGACATTCTTTTACCAAATCCTTGCTGCGGCTGTGACAAACAGTTACAGTGGCATCACCCGGATAAGCTTTCTGCATCATCAGGCTCGCCATAGGCTTACCCACAATATTGCTACGGCCCAATACTACACACTTCTTTCCCTGTGTTTCAATATGGTAACGTTTCAGCAATTCCAGAATACCATTAGGCGTAGCGGATACATAGCAAGGAAGGCCAATGGACATACGTCCTACATTGATAGGATGGAAACCATCCACATCTTTACGATAGTCAATGGTTTCAATCACTTTCTGCTCGGAAATATGCTTCGGTAAGGGAAGTTGTACGATAAAACCATCCACGTCAGCATCCTCATTCAGTTCTCTGACCTTTGCCAGTAATTCTTCTTCCGTCACATCTGCTTCATAACGGATCAGACTGGATTTGAAACCACATACTTCACAGGCCTTTACTTTAGCCGCCACGTATGTCTCACTTCCCCCGTCGTGTCCAACGAGGATTGCAGCTAAATGGGGACGCTTGCCACCTTTAGCCACGATTCCGGCAACTTCCGCAGCAATCTCCTGCTTCACCAGTTCCGAAATAGCTTTTCCATCAATTAGTTGCATACTATTTATTTATAAATAATCCATTGAGCAACAAATGTAGCATAAATCAGCCACGTTGCATAATAAAAAAAGGAGAAAGTTCCGCACTTTCTCCCTACCTGTTTATTTAAACCTTACTTTTTAAGTTTCGGCATCATCTTACCCATCTTGCTACCGGTCACCATCTTCATCATCTTGCGGGTCTGGTCAAACTGCTTCAGCAGACGGTTTACCTCCTGAATGCTGGTTCCACTGCCTTTGGCTATACGCGTACGACGTGTTCCGTTCAGGATTTCGGGATTTGTACGTTCCTGCGGAGTCATGGAATAAATAATCGCCTCAATGCTCTTGAATGCATTATCATCGATATCAATGTCTTTAATCGCTTTACCCACACCCGGAATCATGGAAGCCAACTCTTTCAGGTTACCCATCTTCTTTATCTGATGAATCTGGCTCAAAAAGTCATTGAAGTCGAACTGGTTTTTGGCAATCTTTTTCTGAAGACGCTTTGCCTCTTCCTCGTCATATTGCTCCTGCGCACGTTCTACCAAAGACACGATATCACCCATACCGAGAATACGGTCTGCCATACGTGCAGGATGGAACTGGTCGATAGCATCCAACTTTTCGCCGGTACCCACAAACTTGATAGGCTTATTCACAACGGTACGAATAGAAAGAGCGGCACCGCCACGGGTATCACCATCCAACTTGGTCAGCACAACACCGTTAAAGTCCAGACGTTCATTAAATTCACGGGCTGTGTTCACCGCATCCTGACCGGTCATTGAATCGACAACGAACAATGTTTCATCCGGATTGACCGCTTTCTTAATCGCCTCAATCTCATTCATCATCTGTTCGTCGATAGCCAGACGACCGGCTGTATCGACAATGACCAAATCATAACCTTTCGCTTTTGCTTCATGAATAGCGTTCAATGCAATTTGCACCGGATTCTTGCTGTCCAATTCACTATATACAGGAACCTCGATTTGTTCTCCCAATACTCTTAACTGTTCGATAGCAGCGGGACGATAAACGTCACAAGCCACCAACAGCGGCTTACGGTTCTTCTTGGTTTTCAGCATACGGGCCAGTTTACCGGAGAAAGTATCTTACCGGAACCTTGCAGACCTGACATCAGGATAACCGCCGGACGACCTTCCAACACCAATTCGGCAGTCTCACCGCCCATCAATGCAGTCAGTTCATCATGTACAATCTTTACCATCAACTGGCTGGGCTTCACAGCCGTAAGCACATTCTGCCCCAAAGCTTTTTCTTTCACAGTATCAGTAAAGCCTTTGGCGACCTTATAGTTCACGTCAGCATCCAACAAAGCTTTACGCACATCCTTCAATGTTTCCGCTACATTAATCTCGGTGATTTTTCCCTCACCTTTCAGAATCTTAAAAGACCGTTCCAGTCTCTCACTTAAATTATCGAACATATATCTTTAATTATAAATTACGAATTATGATTGCCTGTCCTTCTTTACTAACCTTCAGAATAACAACAGGGTGCAAAAATACAAAAAACTTATGAACCTTATATCTTTTTATTCTGCCATTTTGCTTTTTTCAAATAAATAATGCTGCTAAGCAGTAACAAACTATAGTACACCACCTCTATAGAAAAACAAACAGAAACCGGTGCTTTCACCACCATGCCTATCCATAGAATGTAAAGGGCGTAGAATACCAAAGTCCCCATTTCAAGTATCAGAGCAGCCTGCGTATTTCCAGTTCCCGAAATGGCATTGAAATAGATATTCGCCACTGATGCGATAATCATCGCTCCGGCAATGACATACAACGAAGGCACAGACTCTACCAGCAACGCCGGTTCGTTGGTGTAAACCGAAAGCATGGCATGAGGAAAAATCACCACCACCGCCACACAGACCACCATAATGAGAAACGACATCCGGGCTATACGCCAAATCAAACGCATGACATGGGTTATCCCCCCCGCACCAATCAGATTGCTGACCAATGAATTGGTAGTAGTAGACAATGCCTGAACCGGAATGAGCATCACAATATAGATACTACGCACGATATTGGCAATCGCCAGCTCGCGTTGACCCAACCGTTCTATCGCGATGAAAAAGACAAACCAAGTAGCCATGGCCAAAAAATATTGTATCATGGTAAAACACGAAATACTCAGAATTTTTCCCAATAAAGAAAAGTCAATCTTCTGCCAGTGATTCAAGCCGAATTTCTTAAAATCCACCTTTGCGTAGGTATAAATCAAGAAAAAAGCCAATGAAGCGGCTTCAGCCATCACCGAAGCGACAGCTGCTCCTTTAATCCCCATCTCCGGCATTCCAAACTTACCGAAAATCAAAATATAGTCCAACAGCACATTCACCAATGCCATGACCACTGCATTCATTGTCAGCACCTTAGTACGTGTAATACCAATATACAGCGCACGGAACATCACGTTGACAAAGGCGAAGAAAAAGCCCCAAATACGCCAGTTGAGAAATTCCATGGTAGCATCAAAAATGGAATCAGATGAAATGAGCAAGCGGACAATGGATGGGGCCAAAAGATGTGTCAGCCCAAACATGAGCATCGCCAATCCCAGCAAGAATGTCCCTCCCTGTATCATTACGGGACCCACATCTTTGTAACGTCCTTCTCCATTACGACGAGCAATCAAGATTTGTGAACCGACACTAAAACCGAAAGCAATAGTGAAGACACAGATATAAAACAATCCACCCATGGCGGAAGCTCCCAACTCGACTTCTCCTACCCTGCCCAGGAAAGCAGTATCTGTCACATTGATAATGTTTTGCGCCAATAATCCGAGAAAAATCGGATAACTTACGTTCCATATTTCTTTGTTGGTATACATATATTTTTTTTGCATTGAGTAAAAGAGTTGCAAAGATACTACATTCTTTTCAATCCGGTGTTCTGAATGGAGTGAAGAAACCGTAAACAGACCAGGAATTTACTTAGCGGACAGGCGTGCCGGAACAAATATATCACAAAAGTATCAGCACGCTCCCTCATTCCACAGTTCCTACCAATCAATCACACAAATAAAAAAAAGGATATTCATCATCCAAGTAAATAGTTTCTATTGAAACAGTTGATTTTTTCAATAGACGACACAAATAATTGCACAAAAGGTTTGCCCGTGTGTTATTTTATCCTACCTTTGCGCCCGCAAACAAAAAATCAAGTAATAAATGAAGAAACTATTATTAATTAGTGCAGCGACACTAATCGTTTCAAATTCAACTTTCGCAGGAGGTATTTTAACCAATACAAATCAACATGCAGCTTTTCTCCGTATGCTATCCCGTGGTGCTACAACAGAAATAGACGGTGCTTTATCTAATCCTGCCGGCCTGGCTTTCTTGCCCAAAGACGGATTCCATGTAGGATTGAGCATTCAGAGCGCTTATCAGACTAGAAATATTGATGCCAGTTTTATGACATACAATGGCGTTAGTGCCACAGTCCTACTGTTGCAGACAAGCCTTTTGAAAAATATTACGAAGGAACAGCCGCCGCACCGGTTATCCCCAGCCTCTTCGCCGCATATAAAAAAGGTGAGTGGACAATTTCAGGATTCTTCGCCATCACTGCCGGAGGTGGAAAGGCGTCTTTTGATGACGGACTGCCTATGTTCGACGCCTCAGCTATGGCAGGTATTTTTCAAGAAGGTTTAAAAGCAGAAAAACCTACGGTTATAACTCCTGATATGTATGATATTACAAGTGCCATGGACGGTAAACAATATATTTATTCTTTGCAGCTGGGATTATCCTATAAAGCTACCGAATGGCTTTCCGTATTCGGTGGAGGTAGAATGAACTACTTTACCGGTGGCTACAAAGGCTTTCTGAACGCTATTGTAAAAGGAACAGACACAAACCTGTTGCCTCTTGCTCTAGACTGTGACCAAACCGGCTGGGGACTTACTCCTGTTATCGGTGTAAATGCTAAACTGGGTAAACTGAACATTGGTGCCAAATTATGAATTCAAGACCAACTTGAATATCGAAAACAATACAAAGAATATAGAATATCCCCGGACTCCTGAAGGTGAAGCAATGATAGCTCCTTACAAACACGGTGTAAACACCCCCAATGACATCCCAGCCATGCTCTCTATCGCAGCCGCCTACGAATTCCTTCCGGTACTTCGCGCTTCTGTAGAATATCATTTTTATGATGACAAAAATGCAGGTATGGCAAACGGCAAACAAAAATATCTGACTAAAGGAACCAATGAATACTTGGCAGGTATTGAGTTTGATGTAACCAAACAACTAACCCTCAGCTGTGGTGGACAAATCACTGACTACGGACTATCAGATAACTATCAATCAGATACCAGTTTTTCTTGTGATTCTTACTCTTTGGGAGTCGGAGCCAAAATAAAGATGAACAAACACCTCAATTTAAATGTTGGTTATATGTGGACTAACTATGAGGATTATACAAAAAAATCAACCAACTATAACGGAACCGGACTACCCGGAACAAATGTATATAGCCGTACCAACAACAAAGTGTTCGGTTTAAGTGCAGATTATAGTTTCTGATTCCTGTATATGAAATAAGAACAAGACCATGTCCAAATAACTGAGGCATGGTCTTGTTTTATAAAAAACTCCAAAGAAACTGATAATCCTTCAGCTGCACCCGCAACTGTTTCAGCGACCGGGTGATATGAAATTCTACAGTCTTTACAGAAATATCCAGCCGCAAAGCAATTTCCTTGTTCGGTAAATTTTTCATCCGGCTCAAAATAAACACCTCCCTGCTTGTAGGAGGCAATTCACTAATGGCTTCCTGCACCAAAGCTTGAATCTCATCACAAAACAATTTATCGGGATCACAAGCCTCCAAAGTCGAGATACGCAAAGCCAGTTCTTTCTGCCGCATATCTCCTATATGCTGCTCGGCACGCATACGTACCTCCAAGTGTTGCAAATGATTCAATGAACGATTTTTTATGGCAGTCAACAGCAACGCAGAAATATTGGTATCCTCCTGTAACTCATTCCGGTGCTCCCATACATTAGTAAAAGCCCCCATTACAATATCCTCAGCCTCTTCCCTGTTCCTGACATACGAGTAAGCAAACTGAACAAACTGTTGCTGACGTTTGCTAAACACCTCCGTCAGTTCTGACATAAAAACATTCTTCGTCTCTTTCATTTAACTAATTTTCTGTTTCCGTTTTTAGATCTTGACATAAATACCTTTCTTGTATAAAATATGAACAATACTCCAACAAAATAATACATACAACAAAGCATAGGCTAATGAACCGGGATAATTTCCCAACACCGGAACCAGTACCTTTTCATAAATAAAGACACTTGCCCCCGTAGCGCCCAATAGAATCCCCATTATTTCCGCAAACACATAAATAAACAAAGGGTTCACTCCGAACGACCGGAAAAAAACGCACCAACCTTGATAACCTTTTATATCAATGATCCAGATAAGCAGAGCCAAAAAGCTGGATGCCAATCCGCAGGTTGTAATGACAAAAGTAGGCGACCACACTTTCTTATTGATAGGGCAGCCGTAACTTAACAAAAAGCCGGCAAATGTGAGAATTGTACCCACCAAAAACAATCGTTGTATCTTCTCGTCATTATCTTTAGCAGAAAACAATAACTTTCCACAATAAAACCCTACCATTACATGGCACACCGCAGGAAGCGTACTCAATAGTCCTTCCGGATCAAACGCCATTCCACCATCATGGTACATGTGGGATGTACCCAATGCCCATACATCAAAACGGGCCACTATATTAGTGGCCGACAAGTTAAAGCCGTCTCCCATAGCCAATAAAAGAAAATAGACAGCCAAAGTCACCAAAATGATAGCGGGAAAATATTTATGCTTCACCGTTATAGCAACCAGACTAGTCACACCGTATCCTATAGCAAGCCGTTGCATGACTCCTAAATAACGCAACTCTTCAAAATTCAGATGATGTGTAAAAACCGATTTGGCCAGAAGATTCAAAAACAGACCGATACAAAAAATAACGACTGTACGTTTCACAATCTTCCGTAATGTAGCATGAGAATAAGTAAAATTATATTTCCGCAAAGAAATATAAGTGGATATTCCCATAATGAACATAAAAAAAGGAAAAACGAGATCGGTAGGGGTTAACCCGTTAAAGGCGGCATGCTCCAACGGAGTATACACATGCCCCATGAACCGGGGTTATTTACAAGAATCATGCCTGCAATAGTAATGCCTCTCAATATGTCAAGAGCAAGCAAGCGTTTGGGGGTATTTGCTGTCATGCGTGTTAGATTAATAAATTGGTTAACTCGGACAAAGATAGCATTCTATTAGCAATAAAGAAACAAATCTGTGAAAAATATTTTTATATTGTAAACATATTAATCTCTCTGAAAAACATGTTTATTCCGTTTTTATTGCTATTTTTGTCCAAAAAGAATTTCTATACCCCCTTTATTTAAAAACTTAACACAGATTTATTATGAAGAAAAAGAGTCTGCCAGTATTTTTCGTTGGGTTATTAATGTGTGGATGCCAAATGAAAGAAGTAATCAATGAGTACAATGTAGTTCCATTGCCTGTTACCATGAGCGAGCAGCAGGGACGTTTTTACCTGAACAGTGATGTTCCTATCGTCGTTAACGCCTCACAAGAAGTGAAACACATTGCTTCCGGCCTGTCAACCACTCTCCTGGATATAGCCGGTCTCAAGCTGAAACCGACTGAGAGTTACATGAAAATGTACCCTCCATTGTTTTTGACAGCATTCCGGGGATGGAAAAAGAAGCCTACAAGTTATCGGTCACCCCTCAACTGATAAAAATTACCGCATCGGCGCCTAACGGCTTTTACTATGGATTACAGACCCTGTATCAACTGTTGCCGGTGGATGTCTATTGTAAAGAAAGAGCACGTAATGCCGAATGGAGTGTACCTTGCGTTGAAATAGAAGACGCCCCAACATTCCGCTATCGCGGAGCCATGCTGGATGTATGCCGCCATTTCGCATCTATAGATTATATCAAAAAATTCATAGATGTATTGGCTGCACATAAAATGAACACCTTCCACTGGCACCTTACAGACGACCAAGGCTGGAGAATTGAAATCAAAAAATACCCCAAACTGACTGAGATCGGCTCTCAACGTTCAGAAACCATGGTGGATTATTTCTATACCCATTACCCATTCAAATATGACGGCAAGCCCCACGGAGGTTTTTACACACAAGACGAAATAAAAGAAGTCGTTGCATACGCTCAAAGCAAATATATCACTGTCATTCCGGAGATAGAGTTACCTGGACATGCCTTGGCGCTATCGCTTCCTACCCTGAATTGTCCTGTACTCCGGACAGCACCTACGAAGTTTGCAAATTATGGGGTGTGTTTGACCAAGTATTCTGCCCTACCGACACCTTCTTCCAGTTTATGGAAGGAGTCATGGACGAAGTGGTGGAATTATTCCCAAGCTCTTATATACATATAGGTGGTGATGAATGTCCTAAAACAGCCTGGGAACAATGTGAACATTGTCAAAAACTGATACGTGAACTGGGATTGGAAAATGACATCACTCCCAATCCCGTAGACGGAAGAAAGCATACGAAAGAAGAGAAATTACAAAGTTATATCGTAAGCCGTGTGGAAAAATACCTGAACAGCAAAGGACGTAATATCATCGGTTGGGATGAAATACTGGAAGGAGGGCTTGCCCCCAACGCCACAGTGATGTCATGGCGTGGTGTGGAAGGCGGAATGACCGCAGCCAAAGCCGGACATGATGCTATTATGACTCCTAATCCTTACGCTTACCTTGACCATTACCAGGAAGAACCGGAAATAGCTCCTGTTACTATCGGTGGATACAACACACTGAAAAAGACATACAGCTATAATCCTGTACCGGCTGATGCAGACAGTTTGGTAAAACAGCACATCATTGGTGTACAGGCCAATTGCTGGGCAGAATATATGCCAACTGAGGATAACCGTGATTATCAAATCTTCCCACGCCTGATCGCTATATCCGAAACCGGCTGGACTCCGATGAAGAAAAAGAATTTTACTTCATTCTGCAACCGCATGGTTGAAGACTTCCAACGTCTGGAAGCAATGGGCGTAAAACCTTGCCTCAACTTCTTTGATGTAAATATCAACACCCGTGCTACCCAAGAAGGTGTACTGAATGTAGAGCTGGAAACATTCTATCCGGGAGCACAAATCTATTATACGACTCATGGTGAGCAACCATCCATACATGCCAACTTATACAATCGTCCATTCCCATTGGACGGCACATACGACTTGAAAGCCGCTGCTTTCGTTAACGGCAAACAAATCGGTAAGGTTACTCATAAACAGCTTTACAAGAATTTAATCAGTGGGAAAAAATATGAAATCATGCCCGAACCCAAAGGTATGAAAGGTGATATTTTAGGAGAAAATGATATATTGGGCGCAGACACTGTGACTTTAGGACTGACCAATGGAAAACGTGGAAATAATGCCTCCTCCACCCCGTGGGTAGGTATCAGCCCAGACAATAATGACAAAGTTACTTTTATAGTAGACTTTGAGAAAGCCACTATCCGTAAAATCAGATTCGGTACATTGTATAATGCAGCAGGTGGAATATTGCCGGTGAGCAAAGCTGTAGTCTATGTTTCCTCTTTAGACAACAAATTCGAGAAAGTAGCCGAAAAAGAATTCACTTACGATATCAAAGAAAATACGTTCAGAGGCTTCGATGAAGAAATAGAATTTCCGGCACAAGAAGCGGTGAAGGTAAAAATAGAATTTACAAGCGGAGGTAAAATACGCAATGGAATTGATTGCTATAGCCCTCATGATAAAAGCGAGGTACCCAGCACAATAGCTTTGGACGAAATAGAAATCTATTAATTACCTATTTATATAAGGAGAATTGAATTCCATTGTAATCCGGCTCAAAACCTTGTTTTCTATTTCCTGATTGAAAACTTAGCCGGATGACAATGGAATTTCATTTTAAAAAGCACAACAAACGAAACAGGAAAAATGGTATAAAAATCTGTAAATCCGGGTACAATCTTATTTTTTTCAACTCCATACTTTTGTACATAGAATTTATATTGAAAGACTTAAAATATGAACGCTATGAACAAAGTCATTTTACTTTTAATATTCAGTATTTTAACAACAACCAGTATGGCACAAAAAAAGATCAAACAGACAGCAGGACGCGACCAATTAGGAACATTTGCTCCTAAATTCGCAGAACTTAATGACGACATTCTTTTTGGAGAAGTGTGGAGCCGCACCGAGCAACTCGGTCTTCGTGACCGCAGTTTAGTCACAATCACCTCACTCATCAGTCAAGGAATAACGGACAGTTCGCTTACATTCCATCTCCAATCAGCCAAAAACAACGGTATTACGCGTACGGAAATTGCAGAGATCATCACTCACATCGGCTTCTATGCAGGATGGCCGAAAGCATGGGCGGCATTCCGTCTTGCCAAAGAAGTATGGAATGAAGATATCTCTTGTAAAGATAAAGATGAAAAAACAACGTTCCAACGCGAAATGATTTTTCCTATCGGAGAACCAAACACCGCTTATGCACAATATTTCACTGGTAACAGTTACCTCGCCCCTATCTCTCGTGAACAGGCAAGCATTTCCAATGTCACCTTTGAACCACGCTGCCGTAACAACTGGCACATCCACCATGCAACTCAAGGTGGCGGACAAATGCTTATCGGCATAGCCGGTCGTGGCTGGTATCAAGAGGAAGGTAAAGCAGCTGTTGAGATTCTTCCCGGCACAGTGATCCATATCCCTGCCAACGTAAAACATTGGCACGGTGCAGCCGCCAACAGTTGGTTCGCCCACCTTGCATTCGAACTTTCCGGAGAAAACACATCCAATGAATGGTTAGAACCCGTAACTGATGAAGAATACGACAAGATTCAAATGTTGCCTTGAATGAGGCAACAAAAATAATTTGTATCGGTGCAGACTTTATATGTAGAGGCGCACAATTCTTTTACCAAGACACACGTGCGATTTTCAAATAAATTATGTAATTTTGCCGACTGTTTATAATAACCCTTTAAAATATGAGAAAATATTTATTTTTATTCACATTTTTACTGCTATCGGCAAAGTTTTGCTCAAGACAAAGATTTCAATTACAAGTTCTACGGACAAATCCGCACCGACTTCTATTACAATAGTCGTGCCAATGAAGAAACTGTTGACGGGCTCTTCTATATGTATCCCAAAGATAAAGTGTACGATGCAACAGGTAAAGACCTGAATGCGACAGCTAATGGAAGCTTTTATACTTTATATACGTTTGGGAATAGATGTGCAAGGTCCCAAGTTGGGAAGAGCAAAAACCTCCGCAAAAGTAGAAATGACTTCCGCGGATCAGGAACAACCTTCTCCACTATACGTCTGCGCCATGCCTATTTAAACCTTGATTGGGGAAAACCGTCTTTACTGTTGGGACAAACCTGGCATCCGTTATATGGTGACGTTGCTCCACAAATTCTGAATCTGAATATGGGAGCTCCTTTCCAACCGTTCAGCCGTGCCCCACAAATACGATTCCGCTACAAAGCTGGTGATATACAACTGACAGGCGCGGCTATTTGGCAATCCCAATACCTGTCTCAAGGTCCTGATGGGAAAAGCCAGAAATACATAAAAGAAAGTTGTATACCCGAAATCTATATTGGTGCAGATTACAAAAGAAGCAACTGGCTAGTGGGAGCAGGCATTGAAATGATTTCATTAAAACCTCGTACTCAATCGGTAGTAGAAGATGAAGTTTACAAAGTGGATGAACGTGTCACTGCCCTGTCTTACGAAGTTCACATGAAATATACTTCTCCCCTATGGTATGTGGCAGCAAAAAGTATTTTGGGTTCCAATCTTACACAAGTATCCATGCTGGGCGGATACGGTGTAAAATCCACTGATGCCCGTACGGGAGAACAAGAGTATTCCCCCAACCGGAATTCTAGTTCATGGCTGAACATTGCATACGGTAAGAAATGGAAACCGGCTGTTTTTTTAGGTTATATGAAAAATTTAGGAACGAGTGACGAAATAAGTAAAATGTATGGTACAGGAACCAATGTAGACCAATTGGTAAGCACCAGCGCAGAACTAACCTATAATGTGCCTCACTGGAAATTGGGAGTTGAATACAATCTTACTTCCGCATGGTATGGTTCCATGAAAAGTTCTAACGGAAAGATTATTGATACTCATTCTGTTTCAAACAACAGACTGGTAGCAACAGTTTTGTTCATGTTCTGAAAAGTACAAAATAAAGAATATAAAAAAGGCAGCTTTCGAAAAGGCTGCTTTTATATATAGCAGAAAATTAATTATTCACCTTTGATAGCTGCAACACCCGGAAGAATTTTTCCTTCAATTGCTTCCAACAAAGCACCGCCACCGGTAGAGATATAAGAAACCTGGTCAGCCATGCCGAACTTGTTGATACAAGCTACAGAGTCACCACCACCGATCAATGAGAATGCACCGTTTTTAGTTGCTTTTGCGATAGCTTCAGCGATAGCACGTGAACCGGCAGTAAAGTTATCGAATTCAAAAACACCGGCAGGACCGTTCCACAGAATAGTCTTGGCATCTTCAATAGCAGCAGCAAATGCTTTCTGAGTTTCAGGACCTGCATCCAAACCTTCCCATCCGTCAGGATATTATTTGCAGGAACAACCTGAGTATGAGCATCGTTAGAGAATGCATCAGCAGCCACACAATCAGAGCCCAATACCAAATTCACACCTTTAGCTTTAGCCTTAGCAATGATATCAAGAGCCAAATCCAATTTGTCATCTTCTACGATAGAATTACCAATTTTTCCACCTTGAGCTTTTGCAAAAGTATAAGTCATACCACCGCAAAGAATCAAGTTATCCACTTTATCCATCAGGTTTTCAATGATACCAATCTTAGTAGACACCTTGGAACCACCCATAATAGCAGTGAACGGGCGCTTGATATCTTTCAGGATATTATCAACAGCTTGAACTTCTTTTTCCATCAAATACCCCAACATCTTGTTGTCCGCATCGAAATAGTCAGCGATAACGGCTGTAGAAGCATGTTTACGGTGAGCAGTACCGAATGCGTCATTGATATAGCAATCAGCATAAGAAGCCAAAGTCTTGGCAAATTCTTTCTGAGAAGCCTTCATCGCTTTCTTGGCATCTTCGTATGCAGGATCTTCTTTGTCAATGCCAACAGGCTTTCCTTCTTCTTCAGGATAGAAACGCAAATTTTCCAACAACAGGACTTCACCCGGTTTCAAAGCAGCTGCAGCATCACCGGCTTTCGCACAATCAGGAGCAAATTGAACAGGTACACCTAATTTTTCAGAAACAGCATCGACAATCTGGCTCAATGAATATTTAGCATTTACCTTACCTTTGGGTTTACCCATGTGTGACATGATAATCAAGCTGCCACCATCAGCCAACACTTTTTTCAGTGTAGGAAGAGCACCACGGATACGAGTATCATCAGTAATTTTACCATTTTCGTCCAAAGGTACATTGAAGTCCACACGGACAATTGCCTTTTTACCGGCAAAGTTGAATTTGTCAATTGTCATCATAATCTCTTATTTTTGTTTATAGTGTATAAATACAATCTCGCTTATTTTGGGTGTTGCAAAGTTACTAATATTTTTTATTAGCAGTGTGTCAGGGGGGTAATAATTTTACTTGAAATGAAAAAAGAGGATAAAAAGCACTTTTTTTTGAGAAAATCGAAAAAAAAATCATTTTTCCACTAGGGTTGTTTCCAGCTATCCTGTTCTATATACAAAATGCAGAAAGAATGAAAACCGAATTGCTACATAAATATTTCAGAGGAGAAACCACCGAAAAAGAGGAAAACCAGATTGTGGAATGGGTAGAAAGCAGTGTAGAAAACAAGGAACACTTTCTAAAAGAGCGAATGCTGTTTGATGTCACCCTTTTTTCTGACGGTTCGAACATACAACGGAAACCGAAAGGGCATCTGTACCTGTACCCACTGATTGCCATTGCCGCCATGCTGGCTATTGTTTTTGTAATGGATTTGCCACATATGCATAAACCTAAACAACAATTGTCACAAACCATCCGTATTCCAGCAGGTCAACGTGCACAGATGGATCTTCCTGACGGTTCTATAGTATGGTTGAATTCCCAAACCACACTAACTTATGATGAAACTTCGGTAAAAAAGACCGTAAAGTCACGTTAGACGGAGAAGCCTATTTCGAGGTGGCACACAATAAGGAGATTCCTTTTTATGTGCAGACAGAAAACATAAAGGTGCAAGTCACCGGAACAAAATTCGATGTATGCTCCTATAAAGGTTCAAACAGCTTTATAGCCAGACTGATAGAAGGTTCCATCAACTTGCTTACCAACAATGCAAAAGAAGAAAAGCCAATTACCAGCCTGACAAAAGGAAAGTATTTCTCAATGGAAAACGGCAAATACAAAACGGGCGAAATGAGCAGTAACAATGCTTTGGCATGGATGCAAGGCATTTATTATTTCGATGATGTTCCGTTTAAAGAGTTACTGGACAAGATTGCTCTATATTATAATTATAAGATAACAGTGAAGAATCCTAAAATCTTAGAGAACTACCGCTGCACTGGTAAATTCAAAGATTTGGACGGCATAGAGCATATACTAAAAGTTATACAAAAAGACCATCCGTTTAAATACAATATTGATAACGAACATAACAAGATAACCATAGAATAAAATCACAATAGAAGTTTAACCTTAAAAAATGAACTGTTATGATTACATAAAAACCTTTGAAAAAAGAATCGGAAAGTACCCCCATACTCCCCGATTCGACAGCTAACAATTGACCTTAATCAAATTTATTAACTTAACACATTACAAAGATATGAGAAAAATTTCTTTGGAAGGGTACTTATGCCCAAAAAGTTTAGCTTTTAAACAAATATTACGAACTATGAAGATCACCTTAATTCTTCTGTTAACCACAGCATTCAGCGCATTCAGTATGGATGTACACTCTCAGAACGCCAAAGTCAGTCTGGATACCAACATCATGAAGGTAGCCCAATTGATTTCTGCCATCGAATCACAAACTAATTACCTGTTTGTCTATAGTAAGAAAAATGTAGATCTAAGCCGCAAGGTAAAAATCAACGCAAAAAATAAAGCCGTATCCGAAATTCTAGATGAAGTTTTTTCCGGAACTGGTATCACTTATGTTATGGAAGGTAAAAACATTGTTTTGACAAAAGAAAGCAATATAGCCCGTGAGGAAGTAAAACAGCAAAATACAATTACTGTTAAAGGTGCTATAACTGATATGCAAGGTGAAGCAATTATCGGTGCAAACATTATTCAACAAGGTACTACTAACGGTACAATTACCGATATTGACGGTAACTTTACGTTAGAAGTTCCGGCTGATGCACAACTGGTTATATCTTATATCGGTTATAAAAAAGTCATAAATTCCAGTAAACGGAAAGACTAATTTTACCATTAAAATGGAAGATGATGCATTGAAACTGGAAACTGTTGTAGTAACCGCTATGGGTATTAAAAAGAAAGAAGCCTCTTTAACTTATTCCACTCAGCAACTGAATGGTGACGAACTGAATAAAGTAAAGGACGCTAATATGATCAATTCATTAGCCGGTAAATCTGCCGGTGTGCAAACAACAAAGAGTTCATCCGGTCTGGGAGGTTCGGCAAAAGTATCTATCCGTGGTGCACGTTCAGCATTCGCCAGTGGTAACAACCAACCGTTATATGTCATAGATGGCGTTCCTATGCTGAATATCACAACAGAATCAACAGCCACCGTTATGGGAGGTGAAAATGACGGGGTCAACCATGACTCTGGTGACGGTGTTTCCAACTTGAACCCTGATGATATTGAAAGTATGAGTATATTAAAAGGTGCGTCTGCCGCTGCTCTCTATGGCTCCCAGCTGCCAACGGTGTTATTTTAATTACTACAAAATCAGGGAAAGCCGGTATGTCAAGAGTTACATTCTCCTCTAACCTGACAGTAGACCATGCTGTCAGCCTGCCGGAATTTCAAAACAATTATGGACAAACTGCCGATGGTACCAGCAGTTGGGGCGACAAAGGAAATCTGACAGACTATGATAACGTAGGTAATTGGTTTGGCAATGGTATTACAGCCATCAACTCTTTAACCTTCCAAACAGGTAATGACAAAATGCAAACTTACTTTTCTTATGCCAATACCCGGGGAACAGGTATCGTGGACTCAAATAAGCTTCAAAAGCACAATATTACTTTCCGTGAAACAGCCAGTTTCTTTAATGATCGTTTAAAATTGGACGGAAATGCCAGTTTGATGACACAAACTATCCGTAATACTCCTGCCGGAGGTGGTTATTATCTGAATCCGCTGGTTGGCTTGTATTCTTTTCCCCGTGGTGCCGATCTGGCTCCCTACGCTGAAAACTTTGAAGTTTTCGATACTGACCGCAATATGAACTTACAGAATTGGTATACAAAAAATGAAGACGGCTCATTCAGCGAATGGGATCAGAATCCGTACTGGATAAAAAATCGTGTGACCAACAAGAGTAAACGTTACCGTGCATTAGCTTCTATCAGTGCAAATATAAAAGCAACTGACTGGTTAAGTATCCAGGCACGCGGGAATGTAGACTATGTAAGTGATAAGTTTGACAACAAGATGTATGCATCAACAGCAGCAAACATTGCCGGAAAAAATGATGAAACAGGGTTACCTATAACGGACGCTATGTATGGTCGGATGAACAAAACTTCCAAGTATATGGTGATTTCATGGCCATGTTCAACAAAACCTTTGGTGATTTTTCCATCAATGCCGCATTAGGAACCAGCATTAACGTCAGCAAAGCCAATTCTTTAATGATCGACTCCAAAACAGCATCTTTATATCGTCCTAATGTATTTACCGTTTCCAATATTATATTCTCTTCAAAGGGATATATCAACCAAACAATTGATGCGAAACGTACTATACAATCTTTATTTGGTACAGCACAAGTGGGTTGGAAAGATGCTATTTATTTAGATATTACAGCACGTAATGACTGGTCTTCCACCCTGGCAAACACAGAAAGTATGAAAAATGGATTTTTCTATCCGTCAGTAGGTTTGACTTGGATTATGAGCAACAGCATCAAACTACCGGAATGGATCAATTTTTCAAAATTCCGTGGTTCATTTGCACAGGTCGGCAATGACCTTCCCATCGGCATCACCAATTTAGCTGACATCATTCAATGTGGTGGAAGTATCCAAACAAACGATATAGAACAACGTGGTGATTTGAAACCGGAAATCAGTACTTCCATTGAATTCGGTACAGAATGGAAGTTTTTCAATAATCGCTTCGGAATTGACTTTACATGGTATCGTACAGATACAAAAAACCAACTGTTAAGAGTAGCCAATCCGGCTGGTTCACTTTATGCGTTCCGTTATATCAATGCAGGTAAAATTCGTAACACTGGTATCGAATTGACACTAGAGGGTACTCCTTTTATGAATGAAAATTTCCGTTGGAAAAACCGCTGTAAACATGTCCATGAACAGAAACAAAGTTGTTTCCTTACACAAGGACTAT
>ENA-OQCX01000505-OQCX01000505.1-human-gut-metagenome-genome-assembly--contig:-NODE-505-length-20144-cov-9.723685_pt1 | contig 20144 bp, 24 predicted proteins | sample MGYA00242762_ERZ504587 | MGnify/ENA primary metagenome ERZ504587 (study PRJEB26092, sample SAMD00036337) | human gut metagenome | host: Homo sapiens | study: EMG produced TPA metagenomics assembly of... | reverse complement strand
TAGACGGAGCACTTGGCACAAAGGAAGCTCAGGCGATTGTTGGAAATGTTGCTGCAAAGATTAAAGAATATAGGGCAAATGGTGATGAAATAATTTATACAAGGGATACACATGATGAGGATTACCTTGATACACCGGAAGGAAAGAAGCTTCCTGTGAAGCACTGCATAAAGGGAACAAAGGCTGGGAAATAGCTGATGGTCTCTATGTCGCAGGCGCAGATTGTATCGACAAGCCGAATTTTGGATGGCCGAACTGGAATGAGCGCAGCTTTGATGAGATTGAGCTTGTGGGATTGTGTACTGATATATGTGTTGTATCAAATGCACTTATTCTAAAAGCACAGTTTCCGGACGTGCCGGTTTCAGTGGATGCATCGTGCTGTGCAGGTGTCACACCGGACAGTCATGAGGCGGCACTAATCACCATGAAGATGTGTCAGATTGATATTAAATAAGCGGGTTACTATATGTCATTTTTAAAAATAAGAGGTTACAGGAAAATATGATTAAAGAAAATCCGTCATGCCGGGGAATGCGCGTGGCGGATTTTTCGTGTGTAAATTGTTTGTGGCTGATACATTTTAGATACAAGTATCTGTTAATATAGAAAAAGCAATGCATAATCCTGGCTGATACATGCTCCTTAGGATTGACAGCAAAAGAAGAATATGCAAAGATTTATATAAAGAACATAAAATTTTAGAAGGAACAACATGATAGAAATACTTATAGTGGAAGACGAAAAACCGATATCGGACCTCATCAGATTAAATCTCATGAAAGCAGGCTATACCTGCACCTGTGCCTTTGATGGTATGGAGGCAGCAGATATTCTGGAAGAGAAAAATTTTGATTTGATAATACTTGATGTAATGCTGCCGAAGCTAAACGGCTTTGAGCTTATGGAATACATAAAACCACTTGGCATACCTGTGATATTTCTCACAGCCAAAGCTCTTTAGATGACAGGCTAAGAGGCCTTACGTCCGGTGCTGAGGATTATATGATAAAGCCTTTTGAGATAGTTGAGCTTTTAGCCCGGGTAAATATAGTGCTAAGACGTTATAATAAGATGGAGCAGCAGCTTACCTTTAAGGACATAACTATCGATACGAAAAACCAGAATGTATCAAAGGCAGGGAAGCATATAGAGCTTACACCAAAGGAATTTGAGCTGCTTGAGCTTTTGATGCGCAATAAAAATATCACACTTTTCAGAGAAAAAATATATGAAGAAATATGGGGAAGTGAGTACTCTGTCGAGTCGAGGACTCTCGATCTTCACATACAGAGACTGCGCAAAAAGCTTGATATAGGAGACAGCCTTAAAACCGTATTTAAGGCAGGATACAGGCTGGAAGAATAGAAAACTAAAGACCATTAAATATGGGTAAGCGTAATATACAAAAAGAGGGATAAATGAAATTCAGGTACAAGGTATTGTTCACAAATTTAATACTGCTTTCACTTGGACTGGGGCTGGTGGGATACCTCATGATACACAAGAATTTTGAGCTTGCGAAGCAGACACAGCTTAAAAATGCTATTGTGCAGAATAATCTGGTACAGTCCTCTGTGGAGTATGAGCTTTTGCAGCTTTTAAATTCAGTTTCCGATAATTCTGAAACTTCGAACAATAATACAGATAACAATAATGCAGATAACAGCAATGCAGAAAAGAGCAGCATTTCCGCATCATCAATAGCCGCGCAACTTCCGCAGATCGGAAGCCGTGTAAGCAGCAGTGTGCGCTCAAGGGATTCATTTTTCTATATATATTTTGATGGTGAAAAAGTATATACAGATGATAAAAGTGATGCAAGGATAGGTGATACACTTTTCAAAAATCTCACAACAGGAAACAAAAACTATGTGATTAAAGAAGAATCCCAAAAGCACTATATCTATGTTACTTCGCAGAGTGTGATAGATGAAAAAAATCTCTGGATAGTAAGTAAATGCGATGCATCAGAGGCGTATACACTGCTTGATGAGCAGATAAACTATTTCAGGCTGATAATAATAGTCATATTGATTGCAGAGTCGGCAGCAATGTATTTTATCAGCAGGTACATGACAAAGCCGCTCGAGAAGCTTAACCATGTCAGCGAGGAAATAGCGCAGGGGGATTATGCCACAAGGGTAAACGTAAAAAGTCATGATGAGATAGGGCTTCTTGCGCAGAAATTTAATATCATGGCGCAGGCAGTATCGGATCATGTAGACGAGCTTAACGATATGGTGCACAGGCGTGAGCAGTTTGTAGCGGATTTTACCCACGAGATAAAAACCCCTATGACGTCAATTATTGGATATGCAGACACGATGCGTTCAATGGAGCTTCCGAGAGAGGAACAGATGATGGCGCTTGGATATATTTTTTCGGAGGGAACGTCTGGAGAGCATGTCGCAGAAGCTTTTTGAGCTGATATATCTGCGCGGCATGATATTGAAAAAGCGCGGGTTCATATGGCAGATCTTTGTGCAGAGGTGGTAAAGGTTGTTGAGCCTGCATACGAAAACAGGCATCTTACTATAGAAACAGAGATAGAGGATACTGTGCTGACCGTGAATAGAGAGCTTTTGGTTACAGCACTTGTCAATATGATGGATAATGCAAGAAAAGCATCAGAAGAAGGTCAGCAGGTTGAGGTTACAGGAAAATTTGTGGACAAAATGGCTTGTAATATACGTAAAGATAAAACGGATATAGGCGAAGCGAATCAGCAGATGACGGGAAATGTATGAGGGCATATGAAATCTGCATAATTGATCACGGAATTGGAATGACTAAGGAACAGGCGGCAAAAATCTGTGATGAGTTTTATATGGCAGATAAATCCAGAGCCAGAAAAGAGGGCGGTGCCGGAATCGGAATGTCGCTTGTGGCAATCATTTTAGAGCACCATAATGCAGTACTTTCAGTGGAAAGTGAACCCGGATGCGGAACAACTATGAGGATTTTGCTGCGTGGTAATCTGAACGCAATATAGATAAAAAAATGGTAAATTCGTAAGATTTAAAGGAAGATATGAAAAAAGACAGCTTCAAATTAATAATAATGTCTGTTGCAGTAATCTGTATAGTAATAGCAGGCATCATGGTGCCGGGCATAGTGCTTGAGGCAAACCAGAAAAGTGAACATGATCATGTGGCGAAGGTCCCTAAAAGCTATCTGCCTTCAGGCTCTGTAATGGCAAAGGAAGCATCTGTCAATCTGAAATTGTCAGAGAAGCTCTCGCTCATAGATGGGCAGTGGGACAGCACGACAGATGACGCCGCCTCTTATGAGATGGATGAGCAGGATTATCAGGCAGTTGCCGCATGCAGAAAAAGCATGGAAAAGCTTTATGACGAAAAGCTCTATCCTGTAAATCTTTCACCTGACTATTCTAACTGGTATACATGGGAGGCAGCAGCGAAAAAGGCATCGGATAATACCTTTAACACATATACGGCATATTACTGGATAATCAGGTTTGAGAAGTATGATGGTACACAAAATCATACAATCTGGATGCTTGAGGATGGGACAATCATTATGGCAAAAGCACATATGAAGGATATTAGTGATATGAGTGAATATAAAGAGGTTTTGCAGGCAGATGATGAATCACAGGCAGAAAATGATTTGTCTGCTTACAAAGGATATTTTGACTACAGCGGGATAGATTTTTCAAAGCTTAACCTGATATCCGAGACAACAGCAGTGGAGCAAAAAAATAATGAAAGCTATGAGGTGCTGCAGTTTTACAGGAAAATGAATATGTATATGCGATTCATGAGAAGTGATATAGACCCGGTTTGCATAAGTATGTGCAGACCGGGTTTTTATAATAAAAATGCAATGTATGATACAAAAAGTTTACAACTGACATATATACTCATTATAACAACATGGAAGATAACTATTCTGAATAGTCACCGGGAAAGAAAAAAAGGGAGGAGAGCTACATATGGATAAAAGGGGTAACATGTCTTCACGAAATATGAGATTATTTGCAGCAATTATGACACTCATCGAGGCACTTGTCCTCACATCACTGGCAGGCTGTGTAGATAAAAAGGTAGATTATGGCACTGATACAGAAAAATTGACAAAAAGTGCTGTATGCAATGTAAAGGATTTTAGTACAGATGAGACCTACAGCGATGAGTTTTCCGTGCAGACAGAAATTGGAAATGTAAATATAGATATAAGTGCAAAAGTGGAACTGCCTGATTGTAAGACAATGTCAGTAGTTGAAGTGGAAAAGATACCTTATACTGCAAAGCTCAAGGAAAAGGTATTGAAGGCATACTTTGGAGAGTCGCAGATTTATTACTATGATAAAGAACATTGGACAAAAACACAGCTTCAAAATCTTATTGATTCCATAAATTCCTCAACAACACCAACTGATACATCTGGCACAGGAAACAGAGCTGAGTTTTTGAAGGAATATACGCATTATCTGGAAAATGCCGGGGATGAATGGACTATAGCTACAGAGTATGATTCATGTGATGAGTTTGTAGGAAAAAAGGAAACACTTGGTATAACGTGAATTTTGTTGCAGATGGTGATGAAAATAAATGGCTGTCGGGAATTGGCGCAGGTCCGATTGAGGGATATACCAAAAAGACAGGAAGTAATGAATACGAGTGGAGCAATATATTTAACGATGGATATGTGCAGCAATACTTTGGACCGGATTCACTCATGGAATATGATACGGTATATGATATCACGGATTCACAGGATACATCGGGAGAGGAAATTGAGCAGGAGGAAAATGAATCGGGTATCACAATAGAAGAAGCGGGGAATATGATAGACAGCTTTTTGAAAGAGACAGGTTTTTCATCCATCCCGCAGACTGAGAGCTCGCAGCTGAAATGGAGTGGATATAACGAAAGAGCCGATCATGTGTATCAGGAAGATGATATACATGAGTGTGTAAGTGGTTATAGATTTTACTACAATATCGGAGTTGGCAAAATATTATTTGATGATGCTTTAAACCCGATGGATTACAGCGGATACAATATGAAATATGGTGATAGTATAGAGGATACTTTTGATAATGAATTCTACAATTTTTATATTGATAAATATGGTATAGGTACTTTTTATATAGACTGCCCGGTAAGTATAGTAAGAAAACAGGAAAATGTAGAAATGCTTCCTTTAGAAAATATATTTGATATTGCCCGGGATGAACTTAAAAACAATGCTGATGAATATGTACTGGATACAAATGTAAAATATTACACTTTAAAACTTGCATACATAAGGGTAAACAACCGGACTGATATGCAAAAATACAGTTATATTCCGGCATGGAGTCTGGAATTGCTGCAGAAAGACACTACAAATGCATGCCCTGTATTTATCAACGCGATTGACGGAAGTGTGATACATCCGGACGATCTGAGTTAAGATACAGAATGTTTACATCGGACCGTACTTTCACAGTAATAATTATGTTGTAGAAAAAATGTGACATATCAGGGAGGATTGGCATATGAGAAAACATACAAGAATATTTGCAGCGATTATGACACTCATCGAGGCACTTGTCCTCACATCATTCACAGGCTGTGCCGGCAAAAAAGTAGATTATGGGAATGAGAGCGAAAGTAAAGAGACAAAAAATATGTCTGCCTTAGCTGATATCAGGGCAGACTCCGGCTGGAATGAAAACTTTACAATACAGACCGGTAATGGCGAGAAAACAGTATATGTAAATGCAAATATTGTAGTTCCGGACTTTGATAACATGTCGGTTGTTGAGGTGGAAAATGTAAAGATAGATGCTGATTACAAAAAGCGTTTTCTGGATTTATATTTTGGTGGGAACGAGTACTATTATCACGATCCGGATCATTATACTGTTGACGAACTGAATGAGGTCATAGAGTACTGGCAGAAAGAACAGGATGATACTTACAGGGAGTGGTTGGAACAGCGGCTGGCTGAATACAGGGATAAGCTTGAAACGGCAAAGACTACTTATACCGTGGCAAAGGATCTCGAAAACTGTGAAGTATTTGCAGGCTACAAGGGTGATGTGTTCTGTGAGGTGGAGTTTGAGGCTCACAAGGTACATGCTTACGCCTTGCATCAGTCCGGGACAGATTACGGTCCACCATCTTTAAGGAATGAGGACTATGATACCATAACGCAGACTTTTCAGGATGATGATCTAAAGGATAAGGCAGACGAGACCTCAAATGAGGCAGTAAATCTGCCGCATCAGCCAAAAAAGAAGCCGGGAATTTCCTTAGTAAATTGGGAATGCAGGATCTGGTGGAACGAGGTGAATGTGAGTGCAGCTGGATAGGTTTTAATATTGACAGCGAAAAGGAAAATGACTATCAGACAGCAGCGTGGGGATATATTTATTCATACGCGACCGGCATAGACGGCATCACATTTAAGGATGGATTTGATATGGATACCTATTTGTCGGTGTATGAAGCAAATGATAGTGATATAGATGATGTTACACTGCCTGACAGTACACTTCTTACAGTCACGGATGATGGAATAATCGATGTGCAGTTGGAATATCCGGTAAATGTAACACAGATCTATAAGGATGTGGAGCTTATTTCTCTGAAAAATATAGAGCAGATCATCAAGGCGGAGATTACGGAAAATCCTGATAAATATGATACCGCGGCAACATTCAATAAGCTGCAGCTTAGTTATTTGAAGATAAGAAGTGACAGTGAACAGGGAAAATACAGCTATGTTCCGGCGTGGGTACTGTCACGTATGGTAGACTCCAATGAGCAAAATGCTATCTTTGTAAACGCTATAGATGGCACGATCATAAGGATTGATGAACTCATATAAAATTTAGCTAATGGATCGGGTTCATATTTTGATGGAAAAGATGTGGAAAATATATGATTAATAAAAAGAAAAAATATATAGGGCGTTTGACACTTACCGCTGCAATTACCTCTATTTTATTTTCAGGATGTGGGGTGGCACAAAAGGAGCTTGCACAGACGGACAGAGCTTCCTACGAGAAAATATCATACCAGACAGTTACGGTACAGAGCGGTTCACTCACACCTCAGACTACCATCAGTCTGAGCGCGCAGGGCTATACCAGGTTTTCCTATGGTGCGACAAACACGGAGCTTACGCTCGAAAAGGTAAATGTGGCAGTGGGTGATCATGTGAAAAAGGGCGATATACTGGTGGCTTTTAAATCCGGGGAGATACAGAAAAAGATTGAGGACTACAGCGGGCAGATCAGTCAGAATAAGCTTCTGGCAGAGCACTACAGGGCTATTATGAAAATCGATGATACTCAGGATTATTCAAGCGATATTGCCCAGCTTGATAAGGATACAGAGGTTGCGCAGCTTTATCTTGATGAGGCAGAGGAAAAACTGTCGAGATATCAGATTACGGCATCCGAGGATGGCACGATCACAGCAATGAACAATTCACTTTTGGCGGGAGTTTTTGAACCGGGCAGCAATCTTATAACAGAAATCAGCGGAAACGGCAATTACGAGGCTGACAGACCGGAAGGTTATGACTTTAATGTAGGTGATGTATACACGGCAACAGCATCTGATATAGAGTTTGAACTTAAGGTAAAAGAGGTGGACGATAAAAAGGTTGTTTTTGAACCGGTATCGGACATGTCGGCAGTATCGGATGCACAGATATTTTCCATGGAAGTGACGCGCCCTGCTATAGAAAATGCTGTGTATGTGCAAAAGGACGCAGTACATGAGAAGGATGGCAGGTATTTTGTATACACACTGGATGAGAATGGATACAGACAGGCGGTATGGATAAGTGCCGGAGATCAGGTGGGAGACTACCGGATCATCACAGAAGGACTTAAAAGCGGGGATGAGGTGGTTTTGCAGTGAAGAACAGAAACCTTTTATCAATAAAAAAACTGGCAGTACTGGGGATATGTGTATCGTTTGTGGCAGGCGGCTGTGGAAAAATGACAGAAAGCAGCATACCAAAACTTGAAGAACCTGTAGCGTTAAATGAAGCCTATAGACCTGTGGAATACGGTACGATCGGCTCTATGCAGGTGCTGATGGCTACCGCAGTTCCTAGGGATTACTGCAATTACTACAGTGCCAATGTAAATATTTCACAGATATATGTGGAGCCGGGAGATACAGTAAATGCGGGGGATGTGCTTGCAGTCTGTGATGTGGATGAGGCAAAAAAACAGTTGCAGGAATGTAAGGATGCGCTGGCGCATGAGAATGAGACATATGAGATATCCGCTCAGATCTCGGAAACACAGATCAAATTATGGGAGAGTCAGGCAGCACAGCAGGATAATAATGAGCATAATAAGATTGACACGGCTGATGCGTATGAAATCAATACAGACACAAATATTGATGAACAGGCAGCGGATACGGACAAATTTTCAACAGAACAGACTGAGAAAAATGAGAGTACAGGCGAGGATTACAATAAGCAGATCGCCACAGAACAGGAAAATCAGCGGTACGATAAGCAGCTTCACGAATACCGCGTGCAAAAGATCAATGAGCAGATGGCTTTATATCAGCAGATCGTTGATGATGGAACGCTTAAGGCAGCCCACAGCGGTCTTGTCACTTACACTAAGAAGCTGACAGGTGGAAGGTCTGCTGCGGCATACGAGAATATAGTCATTGTCTCCGATACGGATGACCTTGTGCTGGATATAAAAGATACAGCCATAAATGAGTACAAATACAGCGATTATGACAAGAAATATGTGATAGTCGATGGCGAAAAATATGATGTCACCGAGTCTCAATATACATCAGAGGTTTTGGTACTTTCGAAGATAAACAACCGCTATCCGGATGTGTGCGTGGAAAGCAGGGAAAAGCTGTTTCTTACGGCAGGACAGATGTATCCAGTATATTTTGAAAAGACAAAAGCAAATCAGGCACTTGTCGTGGGAAAAGATTCCATCTATAAGGATGGCGATACCAGATATGTCTATGTGAAAAATGATGAGGGCGGCCGCGAGAAACGCATCATAACAACAGGTGAGTATGATGAAAACTATACACAGGTCACAGAGGGCTTAAAAGAGGGGGAGCTGGTCTACTATAATTCTACAGATCAGGTTCCGACAAGGTACAGCAAATATACGGTAACAAGGTCTGACTTTGATATAGCAAACTACGGTGTGAGCTACAGCAGATCTGACGCAGGGACGATAACCGAAACTTGTGATTATGAAGGGCAGATCATATCGGTCAATGTGAAGCAGGACGATACGGTAGAAAATGGGATGCTGCTTTACGTGGTGGATACCGGAGAGGGCAAAGCTGCCATAACAGAGGCAAAAAATGAGATCGACTCGGAGAATGAATCCTATGCGCACAAGATCGCAGATTACGATAAACAGGTAAAAGATTTATCTGAAGGTGGTAGCAGCGCAGAAGAAAATAACAAACAGGATGAAAAGCCGGATACAGCATATGAAGAGCAGCAGTTGAAATTGAACTTACAGCTGCTTGATCTGCAGAAAAAACTTGCCGGTGCAGACCACACCTATCAGCTTTCCCGGCTACAGTCAGCATATGACAGCATAAGCGCAGGAAATGACGGCAAAGGAAATATTTCAGTATATGCCAAAAATGACGGAAAAGTTTCAAAGGTGAGTGTCAAGGCAGGAGATAATGTGGAGGAAGGCTCAGATATCCTGCAGATAACCGGAAATTCCACGGACGTACTGCAGGTCCTGGTAAAGGATAGCAATAACTATAAAGTATATACGGACAATATAGCAGATGTGGGAGAGCGCGTATCACTTGAGCTGGACGGTACAACAATCTACGGAAACTGTATCGGTTTTGCCGGTTACGGCAGGCAAGCTCAAAGGGGATATATAAATCAGGATGATAAAGGTGTGCATATTACAGGAAACACAGATTCAGGATATGGAAATGCAGCATTTTATATAAAACTTGACAATGGAATACCGGATGATCTGACCAAGGCATCTGCTGTAAAGTTTTCTTATGTTTCTTTTAAAAAGGTGGTAGTGGTGCCGACTTCGATAATACACAAGCAGGTCAATCCGATGGACAAGGATGATATATCCTACTATGTGTGGAAAATTGATGGGGACAGCGTGGTAAAGCAGCCGGTAATATTGGGCGATTATACATCAGGCAGCAATACATTTGTGCTTTACGGTATTGATGAGGGCGATGAAATATGTTTGGCTTCGTAATTAATAAATTAAAAAACAGAAAATGGTTAAATTTGTGTCTGCTTATGGGAGTGGCTTTGTTTATAGCACTTTTTGTGTGCCACGCTATGTTTGAAAAGGGTGCGGGAAATCAGATACTCGACAGACTTTTTACGGATCATGCCACACAGCAGAATGAGTTTCCTGCACAGATGAGCCGCGAGGGAACATATGCGGTGGCAGATTATCCTGATTCGCAGTCAGTACTTGATAAGCTGTCAGGATACGAGCAGAAGTGGACTGAATATGTGGATATAAACAAGGTTTCCTCACAGCAGCTTATCACACTCCCAGGAGGACGCGCAGATACAGAGTTTGGAGGACCTAACAATTATTTTACAATAGGATATCTGCCGGGACTTTCGGAGTACGCGGATGTTGTAAAATCTCAGACTGACACAGCCACATTCGAATGCAGTATAAGCGAAAAGACAATGGATCACTACGGACTTGTAGCAGGTGAAAAAATCTATTTACATGTACCTGATGGCAGTGGGAAAAAGGAAATTACTTTCGTCATATCACAGATCTGCCGTGAAAAAGATATAAACAATCCATATTGGGCCAAGACGCTTTCGGATATGGGCGATGTGATATTTGTTTCGCAGGATGTTTTTGACGAAATGATGCAGTATTACAGCGAGGACAATATCAGCTACAGTGATTTTCTCATGCTGGATTATACGCAGATCAACACGGAAAATGCCTCACTTTATGATGGGTATATGGAGCAGTTTAAGGATGCTGACAAGCTCTACAATGACAACATCCGTGATACGCTGGAGCGCTTTTTTACACAGCAGAAGACGATAAAGCTGATGCTTTGGGCGTTGGAGCTGCCGTGTCTTGTGCTTTTGATTTTATTTATAAGAATGATATCTGTACAGATACTTTCGCTCGAGCAAAATGACATACTTGTTTTAAGAAGCCGCGGTGCGACAAAATTACAGGTATTTATTTTGTACTTACAGCAGTCGGGAATAATAGCGTTTGCGGGCTGTGTACTCGGAATAGTACTCGGATATATAATGTGCCGGGCTGCCGCATCTACAGACGGATTTTTAAGATTTACGGCAAAGGATATAAGCACTTACAAATTTGTATGGCAGATGCTTGTCTATGCGGTGGCAGCGGCAGTTATCATGGTGCTGTTTATCACAGTTCCGGTGTGGAAAAAATCAAAGGATGCCATATCAGAGCGCAGCAGTAGGGGACGAATATCAAAGAAAAAGCCTCTTTGGGAGAAATGCTTTATAGACGTTATACTTTTGGCTCTGTCAGCATATCTGCTTTACAATTACAACAAGCAGAAGAGTACGCTTGCGATATCTGTTCTTGAAAACAGGAGCATAGATCCTGTCATGATACTGGACAATTCGCTTTTTATATTTGCAGCGGCACTTTTGTGCGTAAGACTTACCGGACTTATTATTCTGCTTGTGGACAGGCTCTTTAAAAAGCATTTTTCTCCGGCAATGTATGCATCATTTTTACAGCTAAAACGAACCAGATACAATCAGGGATTTCTGGCAGTATTTCTTATCATGACAGTGGCTGGCGGTATTTTTGACGCGAATATGGCGCGCACCATGAACAGCAATATGGAGCAGCGTATCGTCTACAATGTGGGCTGTGATGCGATATACAACGAAGATTTCAGACTCAGGATACAGTACAATAAAAATGGCTCTGTAAACTGGATGTATGACGAGCCTGATTTCGGTAAATACGAGTCGCTCAAAAATGAGGGCATCTGTGACGGTGTCACGCGTGTGCTTGAGGACGAGAGGGTAGACATTTCCGCAGGCAGTGGTTCGGTTTCTGATGCATATCTTATGGCGATAAACACAAAAGAATTCGGTGAGACTGCGAAATTGCAGAGTGACCAAAATGATGATATTAATGACGCGCACTGGTTCAATTACCTGAATGAGCTGGCAAAAGAGCCGGACGGAGTCATCATTTCCTCAAATCTGGCAAAAGATCTGGGACTTAAAGTTGGTGACAGCTTAAATTACTCAAGGTATGTACCGGAGCTGTCGATGATGATCAGATCTACGCATCCGAGAATGTAAAGGTATGTGCCATAGTAAAAGGTTTTCCGGGCTACGAGCGTTACACCTATGAGACAGATGCAGATGGAAATGTGACCGAGCAGGAGAAATACCTGATCGTTGCAAATTATGCTACGGTTGTGGAAAAGTTCGGCATGACACCGTACAGTGTGTGGATGAACCTGTCAAAAGGAAAAACAGTGGATGATATATACAAAAATTTAACATCCGCGCAGCAGCTTATAGACGAGAATAAAAACTCAGCCACAGTGCAGATCACAAACGGTATGTTTACATTAAGTTTTATACTTTCACTGATAGTGTGCTCAGTAGGATTTTTGCTGTATTGGGTTATGACACTAAAACAGAGGGAGCTGCAGTTTGGTATATACCGCGCAATGGGAATGAGAATGAGAGAGGTAAAAGCAATGCTTTTAAACGAGCAGATATTTTTATCATTTCTGCCGCTTCTTGCGGGAGCAGGCATAGGTATAACTGCAACAGCGATGTTTGTAAGGCTCATATCGATCATATATCTGCCGCAGAAACACAATATCGGAGTAAATGTATATATTTATCCATCTGATATGCTGGAGCTTACAGGAGTACTTTTCGTGGCTGTAGCCGTATGCTATGTGGTTATCAGCAGACTGCTTAAGAGTATGAAGATAGCACAGGCACTAAGGCTTGGAGAAGATAGTTAGCAGATAAAAATGATTTTGTGGTAGTCGGTAGAAGGTTTTTATAGCATGGTAAATGAGGTCGTGACATATGGAAAATGCGATAATTGCTCAAAATATAAAAAGATATTTCAAGGCGGGAGATGGTACAACAGTCCACGCACTTGACGGAGTATCCATGGAGATAAAAAAAGGAACACTTGCCATCTTAAAAGGGCGTTCCGGCTCCGGAAAGACCACACTTCTTAATATCCTTAGTGCGCTTGATATGCCGACAGAGGGAAGTGTGCAGTTTCTGGATAAAAATCTCGAGCAGATGACCGAGAAAGACCGGGAAATGCTAAGGCGGTATGAGATGGGATTTGTATTCCAGTCTATAGCACTAATTCCCACGATGACGGCATATGAGAATGTGGAATTTGCCCTTAGACTTGCGAAAAATAAACGTCAGATACAAAAGAATTTGACTGAAATGGATAATGACATTGGAGATGCAAAAACCGATGTGATAAATGAGAATACGCATGACAGAGTATCAGAGCTGCTCGAGCGTGTCGGACTCTCAAAGCGCATGAACCATATGCCGGAACAACTATCGGGAGGTGAGCAGCAGAGAGTTGCGATAGCGCGCGCTGTGGTTCATCGCCCGAAGGTGGTCTTTGCGGATGAGCCGACAGGAGCACTTGATACCGCTTCTGGATTTGAAGTCATGCGATTGTTCCGTGAGTTGATAGACGATGAGGACATCACAATAGTTATGACCACGCATGATCAAAACCTTATGGAGCTGGGAGATGAAGTGTTTGAGCTTAGTGACGGCATAGTAATTTAAATTAAAAGGGAGAAAACCAGATGATAAACTGCGATGGACTGGTAAAAATATATGAGACAGACGATAAAAAGGTGATGGCACTGGAGGGGCTTGACCTGACGGTGGAAACAGGGGAGATGCTTGCGGTAATAGGAAAATCCGGCAGCGGAAAATCCACCCTTTTAAATATGATAGGAGGACTGGAAACACCCACGGCGGGAGTGCTCACTATTGACGGAAAAGATATTTCCACATATTCAGAAGCTGAAATGGTGAGATACCGCAGGGACAAGGTGGGCTTTGTGTGGCAGAAAAGTGCCAAAAATCTGTTCCCATACCTGACTGTGCTGCAGAATGTCGAGGCCGTGATGATGTTTGAAAATTCCAGTAATTTAAAGTACGGTGCTCATGATGAGAACAGCGGAAAACATGTAAATAGATGCAGGGACAATAACAAAAGCTATGCCCTTAAACTGTTAAATGCAGTGGGATTACAGGAGCATAAGGATAAGCTTCCGGCTCAGCTATCGGGAGGAGAGCAGCAGCGCGCAGCGATAGCGGTGGCACTGGCAAATAAGCCGGACATACTGCTTGCGGATGAGCCGACCGGAGCCGTGGATACAAGGACTGCTGATACAATCTATGAGCTGTTTCATAAGCTGAACAAAGAGCTTGGTATAACCATCATCATAGTCACACACGATATGGCACTTGCAGGTCGTGTAGACCGCACAGTGCTTATATCTGACGGAAAGGTAAGTACGGAGAAATTGAAGAAACACCCTGCAATGGAATATACGGTATTGGATAAGGCACACAGGATAAAACTCACTGATGAGATGCTTGAGGCAGCGGGGATAGAGTCTAATAAGGTCAGGGTTGATGTGCAGGATGGAAAGCTTGTGATATCGCGGATTTAAGACATATTAAACGTTTAGTGTTATAGAGACACAAAATATATCATTTTCGGTTTTAACAGAGATAAAACCACTATTTCTATTTACACATTCTTTGACATTTTCAAGCCCATATCCGTGGATATCTCCGGCTTTTTTAACCGAAACCTGTGGAATAGGATTGGATATTTCATAAAGTAGCACATGATTTTTCTGGCGCAGCGTACATGAGATGGATGGTTTGTGACCTGCCGGAAAAGCATCGCAGGCTTCTATTGCGTTATCCATAGTGTTTCCAATGATTATGTACAGGTCAACAGGCGAAATGTTGAGGTCAGTATCCAGCCATAGATTAAAGTTTATGGAGATTCCCAGATTGTCTGCTTTATTAGAGCCATAGTTTAGGATACCGTCAACAATGGAATTACCGGTATCAATCATTTGGTCAAGGCTTGAAAACTTTTTCTTTAAGGCAGAGAGCTGGCTTTCGGCTTCAGGTCGTGTTTTCGTAGAAACCAGATTTTCCATTGCCAGCATGTATTTTTTTATATCATGCCAAAGTGCGCGGGATTCGTCCTGACGAGCAATGATATCCTGATAGTAAAGCTCCTGTTTGGCAAGCTGCTCCTGCATACAGAGCTGATTTTTCTGTAATTCATAAGATTTCTTTACTATTTCCGTATATCCACAAACCACTATATTGATAACAAGCATACATATGGTGGTCATCACAAAGGTGGAGTATTTACCATTGTCAATAAAGGTAGTGTACTGGGCAAACAGAATAAATATGCTTGACAGATTGCAGAGCATGAGTGGTATGGCATGCAGTAGAGCCTTTGAATCAAATCGGGCATTGGTAAATAAAATAATTATGACCAGCAAAAACAGATGAATAATCTTGCTTGTGGTATTGTAGATAAGCCGTCCTTCACTTATTCCTAAAAGTTCATTTATTGAAATTCCAAGTCTGGAAAGTACAAACGCACCAATAACATCGGAAAACATCGACGTGACAAAAAATAATATAATAGTATAGGTGATTTGGAATATTTTGCATTTGAAGCGGAAAGTATAGCATAAAAACAAAAATAAGCTGATAATGGCAAGCCGTATAAACATAGGTGTATATAGGGTTGATAGCATTATGACCGCAAAGAGTGATATGCAAAATAGGATAATATATCTGCGGGAAGGGTATACAGGTCTAATCTCTTTATGAAAGAAGTAGAAAATAAGCAGGCATTCTATAATAATGGTATATATTTCAATTGGAAAATTCATTTGATGGTACCTCGTATCAAATTGTTAAAGCGCTCTTGGAAAATGGTATGTTTTTTCCGCGAAAGTGGAATTTTGCAGCCGTCAGTCATAGTGACAGCAAGTGGTGTAAAGCTGTCCACATAATTCAAATTGATGCAATAGCTTCTGTGAATCTGTACAAATGAAGGATATGAAAAAACTGAAATCATATTTTCCATTGAATCCTTTATCTCCAATGTGGATGTATTTGCAAAATGAAAAATAATGTGCCGGTTCAGGCTCTCAAAATATATGACATCGTTTATAGAAATCATTTTCTGAGTTGAACCACATGTTACCGCTGCCTTTTGCGGAAGAATCTCTCAAGAGCCTCCCTGACAACACTTTGAAACATTGTAATCGTTATCGGTTTGCATAGAAATCGAAAAGCAATTCCATATCCTCGGACTGCATACTGCAGTGCGTTTGTCGTAAAAACTATTACGGGACGAGGAGAATATCCTGCTAAAATAGAGCCAATTTCAAAACCATTTGGCTTATCCATTTCTATATCAAGAAAAATTAAATCATAAAATTGGGATTTAAAAGCCTCAAGCAGGGCAGAGGCAGACAGAAAAGTAGAAATATTGTATGGTAATTTGCATGATTTGCAGTAATTGTAAAGTATATCAATATCTTGTTGTTCATCATCACAAATAGCAATATTCATAAAAATAATCCCCTTATCAAAACAATTAAGCTATGAAGATTATAGATTATAAATTTTGAATTTACAAGATTAATTTAGGTTTTTCAAATCATCCATCAGATTGAGAACAATATGTTTTTTGTCAATTGATAATTGTTTGGCATAGAGAGCTATCTGATTATCCAATTGCTGACTTTCAGAAGTATGTGTATCGGTGCCACAAAACAATTCATTTGCGTCTATTTTGAGAGTGTTGATTATTTTTGATAAAACAGAAAGTGAAATTTTGCTTTCACCACGTTCGATTTGACCAATAAATCCGCAGGAGCAGTCTGCATATTCACTTAATTGTTCTTGTGTTAGATTATTTTTCAAACGGTAGAAACGTATGATTTTTCCTATATGCTTTATGAATTCTGTATCCTGCATGATTTACCTGCCTTCATATTTAAACTATAGATATTGTAGGTAAAAAAATTAATATTTTGAATATAGTATTACTATCATTTTACAATAGTAATACTGCTATATATGCAAAAGGTGTGTATATTTATGTCGTTAGTGCATGAGCTATTGTATATACAGTGATGTTGAGTAGAATTGAGAGTGTAAAGAATAAAAACAAAGGAGCAAAGAATTATGGTTAAAAAAGGTATAGTAAAATTTTCAAAAATTGTTGCAACATTTACAATGGTACTTGCTATTGTCTCTGTGAATGCAACATGTTTCTTTTTCACATCAGCCAGATATCCCAGACTCATTGAAAAAAAGAAATGATTAAGAAAGCAAGTACACTAATTGTTGAGTTTTGGATTAAAAATGCAATAATCAAGACTGATGATAAGGAATCATACTGCTATGGTATGGAATTGATTTTGTCAACATTAATAAATGTTGCTTTTATGGTTATATTATCATATTACGTTATAGGATATCCTATAGCATTTATTCCGTACATAGCAGTGTATACTCCGTTGAGGTTGACAGCTGGAGGATATCATGCACGTAGTCATCTTAAATGTATCTTGTATACGCAGATTACCTTTATTGTATTTGTGATGTCTGCATTGGCATTGGCAAAAAAAAAATATATGGTGTTTGATAGTGCTATATATGGTGGCAGTGTTAACTGTACTGAGATTGGCTCCGGTTGAAGCAGAAAATAAACCATTAACAGGAGAAGAAAAGCATAAGCAACAATTAAATACATGGGGATTTCAGACTATCATTTTAATTGTAATTGTTATAGCAGCAATTTTTGGAGTACTGAAAAATAAAATAGTGCTTTGTGTTATGGCTGCTAATATTTCGGTAGCGATTTCGTTGATTCTTGCAAAAATTATTGATTAAATGTCAAACGTGTACGAATTTGTGTCATTCATGTATCTATCATTGCTATTTAATCATTTTAGTATAAGATAAAATTTAAACATTAGAAATTTTATTAGATAGGAGAAAATAATTGATAATTGAAGGTGAATGGAGAGAGACCAGTTTAGCATTTATTGATTTTATAAAAATTAATTATAATGAAGACCCATATGATTACTTGAAATGCATGGGATATGAAATACCTTATATAAACAATTTGAAATGTGGAATATTATATGATTACTTTAAGTCGTATATAGAATTATTCAGATTTTTAGCAGACATAAAATCAGATATAAATTGCTTGGTTTTTGCACCTAATATAAATAGCAATGAAATGAAAAAAAAAGTTTATAGCTATTGTAATGTCTGATATTAACTTAAGTAAAAGTATAATTTTAGTTAATCAAGAACAGTATTCATATATATTTGATGTATATTTTCCAGATTATAAGTTAGTTACAGTTTCATATAATAGTAAACTTGACATAGCGTCATTTATGTGTTTGGACGATTATTTACATAGCTTGAAAAGTAAGAATAGAATTTTTTTAAATAAATGTTTAAAACATTTTAATGATTTTGGGGACGTTTCTTTTGGAAAATTAGATATTAAAAATGAAAAAAGTACTATGATAGATTTATATATTGAGACTTGCGATAGGCATAAAGATTTTAGAGAATGTGATGATTTTTCCTTAATCTAGATGAAACTCAAAAAGTGGAATGGTATGGCATTTTCAAAGAAAGTGAATTAATAATGTTTTCAGGGTATTGGAAAAATAGCAATTCTGTTGTTTTTGGAATGTTTGGTAAAAATTATAAGTATGAAAAACTTATAAGAAGTCATATGCTTATTTTGTGATGAATATTAATATGATTCAACAAGCTATAAACGATAATTATAAAATTATTTATAGTAGTTATGGTGAAAAAAATATTAAGAAACAAATGGGATATATGATAGAAAATTATGCGTGTGTTATGCCGAAAAATTAAAAAGAAAATATAGGAGTTAAATAGATGGATTCATATATATTAATGAATGGATTGTGTAACCAAAGTGTAGATTGTGTTAGCAAAGAAATTAGAAATTTGGAGGAGTGTGCGTGGAAAAAAGAACTTGGAGCCTCACTCGAACTTATTAAAAAAAGATTAAATATTTTTCCAAATGGTTTATGGAGACTGTACCATAATGCAAAATTAGTCTCATATATGTATTATATTAGGATTGATGAGAGAAAAAAATATTATTCTTGGTTTGATTATTGTGATAATGGAACATGCGAAAACTTTAAGAATGATGGCAAGCTATTGTTTGGAGTGTCTATTGGATCTATTGAAAAACATATGGGAAATTATTTGTTTAGTATGGGCATGGATAAAATTATTGAAGGATATTATAAAAATGTTGAAAAGGTTTGCATGTGTAGTCGTATTCCATCATTAAGTCGATCTTTTAAAAGAATTGAAGATGTACCGTGCCTTTGAACTTAATGATGAAATTTTGATGAGAGACCATGTTGTTAAAATGTTTCTAAATAAGGGGTGCAAACCTATGGAACTTTGTAAGGATGGGTATTATCTTGATCAAGAATCATTAGGGTATAGTTTGACGATGGGGAGGCTGGTTAATGGAAATAGTTCATTATAAATCTATAAAAGAAATTCCTCAGAATGAATGGGAAAAATATGGATTGGATTTTGCATTATCAGATGGGGTTTATGATTATGCTATATATAATGAAAAATATTCAGTCTATAGTGTAAGCTATTTGAAGATAATAAGTCGAAAAGACTATTTTTTGTATTATGTATCAATTTAAAAATCTCGGTGAATCGGTAAATGAACAATGGTATGTACAATATTTAAAGAAATTTTTCGGAGAGCATATTGTAGAAAATATCAAAAAATTAGGATATAAAAAAATAGTTTTAATAATGTTTCCTAAAATGAAAGAAAATATTGTGGATATAGAAAATAGTGTTACAAGATATTTGCAAATTTATTTTTGGAATAAAAAATGGCTTTTAATTTATTCTTTGTTTGAGAAACCTAAATACAATAAGGGATATATATATAAAGGATCCAGGATCATCAACTGGTGCCCGGTCTGCCAGACATCCATTTCTGATGC
>ENA-OQCX01000504-OQCX01000504.1-human-gut-metagenome-genome-assembly--contig:-NODE-504-length-20150-cov-9.256805_pt1 | contig 20150 bp, 22 predicted proteins | sample MGYA00242762_ERZ504587 | MGnify/ENA primary metagenome ERZ504587 (study PRJEB26092, sample SAMD00036337) | human gut metagenome | host: Homo sapiens | study: EMG produced TPA metagenomics assembly of... | reverse complement strand
CAGGAAGGGAAACACTTACTGCTGTTCTTGCCAGTCAGATTATGAGCAATGTTCCCGCTGCGCTTCTTTTATCCGGCTTTACAGATAATTACCGGGCTTTAATTGTCGGAACCAATATTGGAGGTCTTGGCACTCTGATTGCATCCATGGCAAGCCTTATAAGTTTCAAATATATTGCAAAAGAAAACAGGAATCTGAGAGGGAAGTATTTGGGAATATTCACAGCCTCCAATATTATATTCATGATATTCATGTTAATATTGTATTTTTTTCTTAGATAAAAGAATAGATAAAATGTTAAAAAAGCATCTGATACCTAACATTTGAGATATAAATCCTAACAAAAAGGTATAACGGATGCTTTTTTATGCTATACTTGTATCAACAAACATAAGGAACAAGTGCACAGGTTCAATTGTAAAAGAGGTAGTATATGAGACAGATTATTTTTCACAAGGAAACGAAAACTTTTCATTTATACAATGAAAAATCAGTTATATCTTATGTGTATTAGAAAATGGACATCTGGGACAATTATATTTTGGAAAACGACTTCATGATAAAGCAGATTTTTCTTATCTGGTTGAAAAATGTGGACGCCCAATGACATCATATATATATGAATGGGATCGTACTTTTTCATTGGAACATATCCGACAGGAATATCCTGTTTACGGTACGACAGACTACAGACATCCGGCAATTGAATTGTTGCAGGAAAATGGCAGCAGGATCAGTGAGTTCCAATATGACAGCTATGAGATTATTGACGGAAAACCGAAACTCTCCGGATTGCCGGCAACTTACACAGAGTCCGAGGAGGAAGCGCAGACATTGCGCATCTTCCTGAAAGACGCCTTGACTGGTGCAAAACTGGCGCTTTTATATACGATTTTTGATGAATATAGTGCAATTGCAAGAAGTGCTTATATTGAAAATGCTGGTAAGAAAAATCTGCATGTATTAAATATGATGAGCTTAAGCCTGGATCTTCCGGATAAGGATTATGAATGGATGCAGTTGTCCGGTGCGTGGTCCAGAGAGCGCTATATTAAGAATCGAACATTGGAGCAAGGCATAACAGCTATCGACAGCATGCGCGGAAATTCTTCTCACGAACATAATCCGTTCCTTGCTTTAAAACGTCACAACACAGATGAAAATGCAGGAGAAGCAATTGGAATAAGCCTTGTATACAGTGGAAATTTCCGTATGCAGGCAGAAGTAGATACACATGATGTGACACGAATTACAGCCGGAATCAATCCGGAAGGATTCGATTGGAAATTAGAACCGGGAGAAAGCTTTCAGACACCGGAAGCAGTTCTGGTTTACAGTGAAAATGGATTAAATGGCATGAGTCAGACATTCCAGAAGCTGTATGCTAAGAGACTCGCAAGAGGATACTGGCGTGATAAGGCAAGACCTATTTTAAACAACAACTGGGAAGCAACTTATTTTGACTTTACAGAAGATCGCCTTGTAGAGATTGCAAAGAAAGCAAAAGAATGTGGAGTAGAGCTTTTTGTCTTAGATGACGGATGGTTTGGCGCAAGAAGAAATGACAGAGCCGGTCTTGGTGATTGGGTGGCAAATGAAGAGCTTCTGCCAAATGGTATCAAGGGTCTGTCAGAAAGAATTGAAGCACTGGGATTAAAATTCGGTCTTTGGTTTGAGCCGGAGATGGTAAATAAAGACTCTGATCTTTATCGAGCACATCCGGACTGGATCTTACAAACACCGGGAAGAAATACATCACACGGCAGATACCAGTATGTACTCGATTTTTCAAGAAAAGAAGTAGTAGATCATATTTACGGAATGATGGCAAAGTTATTATCGGAGTCGAAAATCTCATATATTAAATGGGATATGAACCGAAGTATTACAGAATGCTACAGCAGCAAACTTCCTTCAGACAGACAGGGAGAAGTGTTCCATCGTTATATTTTAGGTGTATATGATCTGTATGAACGTTTGACAAATGAGTTTCCAGAAGTATTATTCGAATCCTGCGCCAGCGGTGGCGGAAGATTTGACCCGGGAATGCTGTATTATGCACCACAGGGATGGACAAGTGATGATTCGGATGCAATTGAGCGTCTGAAGATTCAGTATGGAACTTCTATGTGTTATCCGCTCAGCAGTATGGGAAGCCATGTGTCTGTTGTCCCGAATCACCAGGTATTTCGCAATACCCCATTACATACAAGAGCGAATGTAGCATACTTTGGAACTTTTGGATACGAACTGGATCTCAACAAATTGACAGAAGAAGAAATCAAAGAAGTAAAAGAACAGATCACATTTATGAAAGAATACCGGGAAGTGTTACAGTTTGGAACATTTTATCGTCTGAAAAGTCCATTCGAAGGAAATGAGACGGTATGGATGGTGACAAATGAAGACCGCACGCTTGCAATCGTAGGCTACTATCGTATTTTAAATGGAGTGAATCAGCCGTATAGCCGTGTCAGATTACAGGGATTGAACCCTGATATGATTTATGAAAATGTATGGAACCATACAGAAAATTACGGAGACGAATTGATGAATTATGGATTGATCACATCCGATGTGACAGCTGGTGAAGTGCCAGGGAATGTGACTCCTTGTACCGATTTTGAATCTAGAATATATATGCTGAAAGGCAAAAAAGTTCAGGAGGTAAGATAGAAAATGACGAAGACAAAAAGTGGACTTCCAGAATAGGCAATATTCCATCGCAAAACAGGCTGCAGAACCTCCTGCTCTTGACATGCGTTTTAGTAACTGTTATATATAAACAAAGGGCGAAAAGCTGATTTTTCAAGCTTTTCGCCCATCATTATCATAGAAGAATCTAATTTACAGACTTTTCTTCATAGTCTCTCCTTTGCCACATCCTTTAAGGTTGCCATACTTCTTCCTCTAAAACCTGTATCTTTTCTATACTTCCCTTATGAAGTGTTTCTCCTCCATCAGTGCTGTATGCAATGCGCTGGGTAAACTGTTTCCCTGCGCTCCACTTATTATTGTTTCCGGCTGTCGTATAGAAAAATACCAGCGCATCCTCCGGCAGTCCGAGCATCTTATGATCATTTACAATGCCGCTTCCGGAAAACATCGTTCCGGTCTCGTCTGATTATTTCATTTCCAACATTGTAAATCCGTTTTATCAGATATAACTGATAAAATACTTAATCATGAATACTTGTAAAGTGCTCTTTTGCAAACTGCATATCCTGTACCACCTCTACTGTTCCAAGATAAATATCATTTTTGTCTCTCACTGCATAATAAGTAACTAAAAATGGTTTACCTTGCTTTTCCATCCAAACCGGAACGCTATCCATTGTATGATTTTTAAAACTTTCTATAATGGAACGAACCATTGGTTCTATCTTAGGCGGATGACAAGAGAATACTTCTCTGTCAATTGCCATGCCAGGGCGTTTGAACACTTTCGCTCCTTCGTTAAAGTAACGATTTATATTATTATCATCGACAAATGTAATCTCTATTGGCAACGTATTAAGCATAGCTTCCAGCTGTGCTACGCTCATATGTCCACCGCCCATTACTATTTCACCTTCATAAATAGCCGCCTCATGACGATTCTTTTTATCCTGAATATATTTTTCTGCTTCTTCCCATCTATTCTCAATGCCATACACTAATGTATAGTCTTTGGCATCTTCATAGATTCCATACCATTCTTCGACTGTAAAATTCACTGCGCAGATAGGAAACAATATATTAGCCTCTTTATAAATCATTTCATCCGCTCTTGTTAAAACAGCCTGTACTCTTTTAATCCATTCTTTGTCATGATTGCATTCCTTATCTATTGCTGCTAATTCATCTCTAATTTCATCATCAACACTCCACATAACGTCTGATGGTCCTGAAATTTCATAGCGAACCTTAAGCAGTGGATAAATCAAATCACCTTTTTTTGCATAGTGTGTTGCTATTTGTCTGAAATCTGATATTTTTTTGCTTACATCTTCGCCCTTTTCCAGTGCACCTCTGATATCTGCTATTTCTTTGCTAAACCTTTCATTTTCTTCTGTAAAAGAATAAAGAGGATGCCCCTTTGTTTCTCTGAGTGCTTTTGCAAGCTCATGTTTTCTGACATATGCATCCGGCATAGTTTTCATTTCAGATGCTTCTTCTTTTTTCAAAGATTCTTCGACTGCCTTTTCAGCATTTGCTATTTTTTCTTCTTTAGTTAAGCCATGAAACAATGCACTATGCACATCACACAGTTTCTGCACCTCTGTAATAGGTGTTCCCTCTTTTATAAGTTCCTGCTCTGCCTTCATAATTTCAGAAGCATCTACATCAGAAAAATTTTTAACAAAATCTTTTTTAACACTTTCTAAATCTTCTCCATTTCCAAGCCTCTTTAAATAATCCTTCAGCAATTCTGTATTGCCGGTCTCTTTGACTTGAAATTCTTTGCTCGCCATAGAAGAAATATCCGGCATATTACCGGTAATTTCAAAACCATTTTTTATAAGTTCTGCTATAACAACCGGAATCGAAATTCCTTTTGACTTTGCTCCCTTAGGAATTGTCATAATTCGTCCGACAGAGTTTAGCATGGCCGGCTTCTTAATTTCGTCAAACCCAAGATTTACCATAATATCAATCACTTCCGGATAAGTTTTCGTAATATCATACACCGACCGGTTTAAATCAATTTTCTTACTCATAATATTTTCCCACCTTTCACCTATTTCATTTTAAGAAAAAATATCTCTTAATTGTAAATTTAGTATCTTTTTCCGTTCCATCCTGATTAATTATTTAATAACTTTTTTAGATCCTCTTCCGGTGTACTTATTGGAGAAATACCATAATTTTCTACCAGGAAATTCAACACATTTGGCGAAATAAATGCCGGTAATGTTGGTCCGAGGTGAATGTTCTTTATTCCAAGATAAAGAAGTGTAAGTAAAATACATACGGCCTTCTGCTCGTACCATGAAAGTACCATTGATAGCGGTAGTTCATTTACATCACATTCAAATGCTTCTGCTAAAGCGATTGCGACCTTGATTGCACTATAAGCATCATTACACTGTCCCATATCCATGATTCTTGGAAGTCCTCCGATTGTTCCTAAATCTAAATCGTTGAACCTGTATTTTCCACATGCAAGCGTCAAAATAATGCTGTCTGCAGGAGACTGTTTTACAAACTCTGTGTAGTAGTTTCTTCCTACTCTGGCTCCATCACATCCACCAACCAGGAAGAAATGTTTAATATCTCCATTCTTTACTGCTTCAATCACCTGACCTGCTACAGATAATACAGTTCCATGTGAGAAACCGGTTGTTACCTGTGCTCCACCATTAATTCCGGTCATATGCCGTTCTTTGGTATATCCACCTAAGGCGAGTGCCTTTTCAATAACCGGTGTAAAATCCTTTTCTTCTCCTATGTGTACAATTTCCGGATAAGATACCACTTCTGTTGTAAATACTCTGTCTGCGTAGCTTGGTTTTACAGGCATAAGACAGTTCGTTGTATAAAGAATTGCTCCAGGAATATTATCAAACTCTTTCTGCTGATTCTGCCATGCTGTACCAAAGTTTCCCTTTAAATGAGAGTACTTCTTGAGTTTTGGATATGCATGCGCCGGGAGCATTTCGCCATGTGTATAAATATTAATCCCCTTATCTTTTGTCTGCTCTAATAAAAGTTGTAAATCCTTTAAATCATGACCGGTAATAACAATAAATGGTCCTTTTTCAATTGTAAGAGGTACCCTTGTTGGTACAGGAGTTCCATAAGTTGTAGTATTTGCTTTATCTAAAAGCTCCATACATCTTAAATTTACTTCTCCAACCTCTAATACAATAGGAAGTAGTTCATCCATTCCCCAATCTTTCGTTCCGATTGCAAAAAGTGCCTTATAGAAGAATTTGCTGATTGTTTCATCGGTATATCCAAGCACACTTGCATGATATGCATATGCAGCCATTCCACGAATTCCAAAAAGTATTAAGGATTTTAATGAACGAACATCTTCATCAGTAGTCCAGAGAGTATTCATATCAAAATTATTGTTTTTTCCACATGAGCCGGAACATGTAAAGCAATTTGGTACTAATTTCTTTTTTGTGTCTTCTATCTTATTAATCAAAAGCTTTAGTGTCTCATCATTAAAGCTTACATTTGTAATAGTTGTAAACAATCCCTCAAGAACTAATTGATTCATCTCTTCAGTTACAAGGTGCTCATTGCCCTCGGCTGCACGAGCAAGTCCAATTAGTGCTCCTGTAAGCTCATCCTGTAATCTTGCAGTATTGGCGGACTTTCCGCATACTCCTGAATTTCCGGTACAGCCTGTGCATCCTGCTGTCTGTTCACATTGATAACAAAACATCTTATTTTCCATGTCGTTCTCCTTTTATATTGATTTATTCATTATTTTCTGTTGCTTAATGATACTATATCAATCTCATAACAATAATTCCGTTGTCTATACAACATTTTTGTTTTATTTTTCAATTTTTGTGATATACTAAGGAAAATGTAACTATTCACTCTGAAAGAGCGGTTTTGCGAATGGGGACTGAATAGTTACAGGAAAACCTAAAAAGAAGGATTAAATATCTCATGGAAAAATATATTAACATCTTAAAAAATACACCTTTGTTTCAAGGAATTTCAGAAGCAGAAATTCTTTCTATGCTTAAATGTCTATCTGTCAGCATTAAAAACTATTCAAAGGGCGAATATCTGCTAAGAAGTGGAGATAAGGTACAGACTATCGGCATGATTCTATCTGGTCAGGCTCTCATAATAAATGATGATGTTTGGGGGAATCGCAATATTATTACAGAACTATCATCAGGAATGCTCTATGGCGAAAGCTATGCCTGCATCAGTAGTGTTCCTGCTCAAATCAGTGTTATTGCCAATGAAAATCTCACCGTCATGCTTTTCAATATAAATCATATTATTACAACCTGTTCTTCATCTTGTAGTTTCCATACAAGATTGATTCATAACCTTTTAGAGATAATAGCAAGAAAAAATGTAAGATTAATGAACAAAATAGATCATGTTTCTAAGAAAAATTTACGTGACAAGATACTTAATTACTTGTCTGGCGAATCTATGCGTGCCGGTTCTAACACATTTACAATCCCTTACGACAGACAAGGGCTGGCAGATTATCTGAATGCAGACCGAAGTGCTCTATCTAATGAATTGAGTAAATTACAAAAAGAGGGTGTCCTCTCTTACAAGAAAAACACCTTCTCTTTGAAATATTAGTTGGTTATTGCTTTTGCATAGGCGACGGATATGAAACACCATTTTATAAAAAAGATTAAAAAGATAGCAGTCTCCAGTTTTTTGCCAGAGACCGCTTATTGTAGTATCACACACCTTAATTTAATTGAATGTCCTTTGCATAGGAATATGATATAATCTCACCCTGTTTTGTATCGTTATATCCTTTCTCGTTATGAGAATAATTTGATATGTCAACAGAGCCAAAATCCTTAAATTTTACAAATATTCTTTGAAGAACATCTAGTTCTTCTTGAGATAAAATATCTTTTGGCATATCGCACTCTGGAATTACCTGGTGCTTTTCATATCCATTGTCATATATTACTTCAATATGTGCAATGTGAGCAGCCTCCATCTTACCCAAAAGCATATCAAAATGCTCTGGAACAGGGCCATAAGGCAAATGAGCATACTTTAATCCGGACATTGAAATTCCATTCTCTTTATAAAAAATCATATCTGAATAATTAAGAAGTTTCATCAATTTAGTCTTTAACAATTCCGAACTTTCATGCGCAAAAAACAAAACCATTGCACATAGTTTTTCATAGTCAAAGCCTTTGAAACCATTTTCTTCGCAAAGAATTCTTGAGAAAAACATTTCAAAAAATCTTCTTCCAACACGGTAATCTGTATCTTGCTCAAGTTTTTCTACCGTATCCATCAGTTTAGCCTTCTGTCTTTCATCAAGGGCAATTTCATTTTCTGTCAAATACGTTCTCATATTCTCAGGTTCACGTAAAAATAGTAAAAGGCTATTATGTGCCTTATCTTGGACAGAACCATTCTCATATCGACAGATAGTTTTATCTCCCCAGTTCAACAATTTGCAAAACTTCTTTGACTAAGTCCATACTTCTCTCTTATCTTTTGATTTCATCTGGGAGAAATTCTGATCCAGATAATCAACCTCTATTTCTTCATATCTTTTGCAAGGTCTGACTCCTTCCAGAGAAAGACACCCTTCTTCTGTCTGAAATGCACCCAGCTTCTTAGTGATCACCGGATTGACCATAGCAAACTGGAATGGTCCTGCTGCCACTACAATAATTGTTTTCTTAACGCCAATCATATTCGCTGCCATTCCGACACATCTGTCAAGATTCGCCCGTAATGTATCAAGCAAATCATTTATTACCTGTTTATCTGCCTCTGTTGCAGGCTCTGATTTCTGTGCTAGAAACAGCGGATCTTTTACTATCTTTTTTATCATATCTGTTCCAAATCTTTCTATCTCAATACAAGGCTTCAATTTTCCATAAAAATTCATAATTTAATTATGTTTTATAATTATATTCACCCAGCTATTTTTCTATATAGATATCTCTTCTCAAACTCTTTAACATCAATAGCTTTAGAAAAATAATACCCCTGAAATACATCACATCCCAGCTTTGTCAGATTATCAACCTGCTCTTCTGTTTCACCCCCCCCCTCTGTAATAATCAAAAGATTAAGCTCCTTTGCCATTTTTATCACAGAAGCAAGTATTATGCGGCTTTTCTTAACATTCTTAGTCTCTTTTATAAAACCCATATCAATCTTTAATACATCAACATTAATATCCTTTAATGTATTAAGCGATGAATAACCGCTTCCAAAATCATCCATTTCAAGAGTGAATCCTGCTTTTCTTAGTTCTTCCAGCTCTCCCATCAGATTAGGTACATCTGACATAATCGTAGTTTCTGTGATTTCAATTTTTAGATTAGATGGTTCTATATCATATTTCTTTACAAGACCTACAAATGTGTTAAATATATCAATATAATAAAAATCCTTAGGAGATATATTTACCGATATTTTCATATTGATACCAGCTTTCTTCCATTCTCCTAACTTAGCCGATGCCTGCTCCCAGATATATCTGTCAAGTCTGCTTATGAGCCCAGAATTCTCATATACAGGTATAAAGTCTATTGGTGAAACAATCGTTCCATCTGGCTTTATTCTTCTTACTAAAGCTTCTGCACCTGTAAGCTTCCCTGTTTTTGCAGAAATCTGTGGCTGAAGATACATCTTGAACTCACCGGCTTTTATAGCCTCATCAAATTCATCAACTATTGTCTTATATTTAATAGCATCTTCAAGCATTGTGTCATCATAATAAGCTTGAATTCTGCTATATCTGAATAAATGATAAGTCTGTTCTTTTTTTTATCTGGCAATTCTTTAATTTTCTGCATAAGATGCTCAAGATTGCATAATCCAGTAAGCTTATCATGTCCGGCCTCATGTCTTTTATTCCTGTCTATTTTTATAATCATATACTGAAACACTATTACTGCTAATAATAATGCTACTACAATTCCCGTTATCATACGTTTAACCTTCTGCCATCCAATCTTTTTCCTTCATTAACCGCTTGTTTCATACATGTAGCTGTCTGCACGCTTAGTAAGCTCTTCCATAAGATAATAATGCTCTCTTGTGCTTATTTCATATCCTTCGGCATATGAAATTTTAATATTGTGTTTTTCATTGTAAACATTTACTTTTCTTTCAAGACTATCTAGAATCCGGTGTATCTCTACTACATTTGTCTTCTCCAGAATAACACAGAATTCATCACCACCTATACGGTACGCACTAATACGTTCATTCTGCACGCCTGCAAGTATAGCTGAAAAGCTCTCAATATATCTGTCCCCCCATCTCGTGTCCAAGAGTATCATTAACTCTTTTCAGATTATTAAGATCAAACATTACAACTCCCACTAAAAATGTACTATTTGCATTATTAAGTCTGTTTATATGATTCTGGTATGCCAGCTTGTTATTAATTCCTGTTACATCTGTATAAGCCATACTGTCAACATCTGCGTTTATACTTGAACTGGCAAAGAATACGGCAAGTATGATTATATCAAGAAGCAGTGCTATACACGAAAGAATCCACGGAAGCATTTCGTTATGTTTTCGCACATAAACAGTAAGATATATCTGTATAGCTATCACTATAGTCATCATGACACTCATTACAAGGAGCAAGCTTTTAATATATTTCCTATTAGACATAGTTATCTCTCCTTTACATCAGGCAACTATAATACGCTTAACATACTCCTTAGCCAGGCCTATTTTACTATCCTTAATAACTACTATATAATTTCCATTGATTTCAGATAGTACACTTATTTTACCGCCCACAACAAATCCAAGACTTTGAAGCCTGTGTACCATATCTTTGTTTCCAACAATTCTCTGAATTATATATATTTTGTTTTTATCTGCAAGATTTAATGGCATAGTCAAAATCTCCTTGTTTAATATGTCAACGAGTTAGTATGGGCTAACTTCACAAGTTGAATTATATCATCCTCTTTTTATTTGTCAATAAAAATTTCATACCTTTTTCCTATGTTTTATTCACCTACCTTTGTCCTGCTTTAGCATGATATTCTGTAATGTCCTCTGCCCAGTCATCGTTTACTTCCACTCTGCACGCTCTGCTCTTTGTGACCTTGCTGACTGTTTCATAATTCAATGACACTCCCTTTGAATCATTTTCATAGGTTACAGATATATAACGAACAGCACCTTTCCAGCCTTATGTTCTTCAGGCAAATGCTTCTGCACATTATCAATCTTTTTGATTGCCTGACCTACCACTTCCCTGAACTAAAAAAAGCCCGTCCAGATTAGAAATGTTAATCTAATCTAAACGGAACCTTACCGCCAGGCTTGATATTATCAAGCAAGTTACCATCATTATATTTCCACATTTACATTGCTGCAAAAAATGATGTTCCCAGTAGGAATCGAAGCTACAACTACAGCTTAGGAGCTCGAATCCGTCATAGAAACACATATAATTACAAGTTAATCCAAGTCAAGGAAAGCCTTGATTTTTCTAACTATTTTATAAATCTCTGTCAAAATAAGAAAACTCAATTTCATCTCTGTAAAACGGTTTTGGGTGCTTGTCCGGTGCTCGGAGCACCGAAAGGCTTCAACCATTCCGTTCATGTGAATTCATACATATGGCTACCATTCCTTCACAAATCTGCAACCGTGATAACGCTGTTTCCTTATTAGATTAACCTTATTATACCGTGTATGAAGTCGGATGCCGATGTTTTTTTGACCATAATTTACCTATTTTCAAATCAACATTTTATATCATTTCATCCCAATCCTCTGGAAATCCGATATGTACTAATGAAATATCACTCTCATATTCCTCTATAAGTGCTCTCAATTCTGTCATAATCCTATCTTCCCACTCTTTCTTATCAGGATATAAGAATTTAAGCGTCAATATCTGCGAAAATAATTTTCTATTTGGTTCAAATGATACATTTTTCGGCATCTTAGGCAATGCTGGAAACGACCAATAATATATTCTTGAATAATGTGCACAGCGATTTCGCAAATCAGTCAGACAGCGAAGCCAGCTTTTTAAACATACACTTGATGTATGATACAATTTCTTTGCAATCATTTTCTGATCCGCCGATTTCAAATCTGCATACAAATACGACAGCATTCCCATGGAGAAAAACTCGATAATCACCCAGATTGGAAATTGTCCGTTATACTTGTTCTTATGATGTTGCACAACTAAAGTTGTTTTGTTTTCTTCAACACAAATGTCAAGTAGTCTCTTAAATTTTTCATCATTATGCTTTTCATTGTATATATCGGGGTTTAAGTATCCTAACGCACCATAGGTATGTCCACAATAATATGCCAATTGTGTCCTAATGTACAATTCTATTTTCTCAATACATTCAAATATCAGATTCCTTATGCGACCATCAAAATCATATATTCGCTTAATCCTATTAAAATTGATATTTTCAAAATATGTTCCATCTGCTTTTCTGAATGGTAGGAAATATGCTGATAAACGATAGTAATTTGCCTGTTTCAAAAAAGATTCGCACACTTTATCATCATCAACAACAAAACCTTTTTTCTTTATAATTTCAACCTGTTCCTCATAAGTCTTCGGCAATTTCATAATTACTGTTTCCTCATGGTCACCATTCCTCATATGATACTCTTCGGTTTTATCTGAATTATTCAATCATTTTCTCCCTAAAATAAAAATGTCTCCCCATGGGACACATCACATACGTGAGAGGTGCGGGGAGTCCTGTTGCTATTATCTTATGCTATTTTTTATAAAAAATCAACCATTTATCATAATTTGACTATAATTTACATTAGCCAAAGAATTTCATTCTAATACAATCAAATTTAATAACGCCTGAAAAACCTGTTAGGTATGATTCAATCCCCATATCCTTTTTCAGCAGTTCAGTTTGTTTTCCAAAACAGAAACATTAGTTCTTTTTAACAATTCATACTTTTGAACATTAGGAAGTTTTAAAAATTTATTTTCGACACACTCCAATCCATATCGTTCTATTTTCACTATAATCACCACTTTCACTCTATTAGTGAAATTAGTTATAACAATGAAACTTTAATGAGTCAACTGTCATTTCCATTTAGAGTATTTTAATTGTAACTCTTTTTATGTTACAAATAAATTTTTTTTGATTAAGCATAACAAAAATTGAAGGATGACTTCACAGCCATCCTTCTACTAATTTTCACAGTTTATTCTACAATGGAAATGGGTTTTTGGTCTCCATCCCGACCGCTGGAACAGGTTTATGTTCTCTGTTTCTCCGTATAAAAATGGTGGATGTCTTACCCACCATTTGGTGGACCCGGGTCTTACGACCAGCCCAATTATTTAATGTGCATACACACACCAGAATCACATCTGTGCTTATATTGTATGCGATAATATTTAAAAATACAACATTTTTTCTATCATAATTTACTTTCGGTCTTTATCCAAGCTCATCAAGTTTTCCGACCTATATCAGGCATTTATCTTCTGATCCAGCCATTCATCAAAGCTCTTCTTGGAAATGCGGTACTTTGTTCCAATCTGAATCCAGCGGAATTCATTTCTCTAACCTGAATGAGAAGGGTATGAACAAGGTGCTTGAATATATCAGCGATCTGGAAGACACCGGCAACTATAAGCCGGCAGATATCATTCCTATTCATGTGATCCGGGAAGGAAAAGTATTTTACAATACTGTTTCTGCCGGTACCGGCTCTTTCCTCGACAGCGATGAATATGAAATGATTTCCTCTCCTGATATTCCGGAAGCTGCAACCTTCGGTGTATATGTAGATGGTGACAGTATGGAGCTATATATCATAATAAGGATCTCATCTGGATTGAACAGACAGCATGCCTCGATGATGGCGAAATAGGTATCTTCTATCTTGATGGAAATGCATACGTGAAGAAATTCCAGAATAACAGACTCGGAACCTACCTCGTATCACTCAATAAAAAATATGATCCGATTCCGGTTACAGAAAACAGTTCTTTCAAAATTTTTGGCCGTGTGCTTTCATAAGTCCGTTTTATGGGACACCTGATTTGGCAGAATTATAATATCCGTCAGGACATGCACACTTTTTCACACTATTTTTTATATTTTGGAGGTACGCAGATATGAATATGGATATAGACATAAATACAGGCACAGACACAGTTACCTGCAGGCTGGTTGAAGCCAGAAACAATCTTGGCATCACGCAAAAGGAACTCGCCTCTGCCACCGGTATCAGCGTGAAAACTATTTCTAATATAGAAAAAGAAATAACTATGCCCTCTGTACTCTATGCCATGAGAATTGCTGATTTTTTTCATCAACCGGTAACCAGCTTATTCAGCTATCATCCCAGCCATGAAAATGATAAAGGAGATAATCCAAATGGAAAATAGGAAACCATTGGATTTGATGTCGAAAAATGCAAAGGCATAGAACCTGTGATAGGTGCTATGCTTCGTGCTTATTCATCTTCTCAAAGTGTCAGACGGCACATTGTAACCTACTCATTTACTATAGTTATTTATTCCCAAATACTATAAATATTATTGTAATCAGTTTTTACTTTTCCCATCTATTAATGTAGTAATAATACTTAATAACAGTGCCAATTCCAAAACCCCTGTTTCCAAACCACATTTATAATTAAGCATAATAAATGCAATTACAAAAAGTATAATTGTTATTAACCGTAATAAAATTACTAATTTTCTCATTCGCTCCCCTTATTTTTTAATAATAACCAATTACAATATTTCAAAACGCTTTTCTTAGATATCGAAACACAAATTCCTAACTCCATAAAAGTCATCAACGTGCTACTGCCCCCATATGACATTATAGGTAATGGTAGTCCCGTATTGGGAAACAAAGAGGTTGCAACACAAATATTAATAACTACTTGTAATGCAATATGTATAAATATCCCTGTTGCCAAAATTGTATCATATATAGATGTTGCATTAATTGCTATCTTCATTATTTGAAACAACATATATGCATAGGCTAATATAAGACCAATTCCACCAAAAATACCTAATTGATGAGTTAATAATGCAAAAATAAAATCTGTATGTTCCTCAGGTATTAATACATAATTTTTACCTAATCCAACTCCCATCAATCCCGCTGATCCGATACCATATAATGCAGACTGCGTTTGATATGCAATATCTGGATACTGCTCCGGATGTAGCCAAGCTGCAATACGTACTACTCTATATGAATAATTGCTGAGATTTTGTACGTCTGGCAGATTATTATTAATATAAAGAATATATCCAAATATTACCCCAAAAATCATAATAAAAATAGGCACTTGAAATCTGATTGTTTTATTAAATGACAATGTTAGACCAAACGTAATTCCCAAAATAACCAAGGAACTTGATAAGTCTGAACTCAACTTTAAAGTCAGTAATGCTGGTATGATACCAAATATCCAACAATATATTGTCATTTTAAATGATCCAATAAATTTATGATATTTATATATAAACCTCGCCAATAACACTATCAATCCAAATTTCATAACCTCTACTGGTTGAATTTGTATAAAAGGTATTCTCAGCCATCGTGTAGCACCATGCGAGGATACCCCTAAAGATGATTTAAGTAATAGTAGTAAAATAACCGCAATAATATATACAGCCTTTGAATGCTTAAATAAAAATATTAAAATATTAAAATGTGCTCCTATAACCATCAACATAACACCAACTAAAATAAAAATAAGCTGGCGCGATACATAAAACATTCCCGATTCACTATATGTAGCCGACGTAATCATCAATATGCTCATGCCGGCTATACATATCGAAATAAAATATAGTTTATAGTAATCTTTTTCAACCGTATCCCATATTCTCTTTTTCATAAGCACCTCTATCATCTTAGGCAACTCAGACGGTTCAACACATACTTAATCAATTAAAACTGATGTTCTAAAACACTATATTGTCCATCATCAGCCAAACAAATAAAACGCATATGTGAACCCACCCAAGTTGCATCATCTATTATCTCATAATCTATACTTTTCCAAACTGAAGCTATTACTTCTTCTGAACTAGTTAAGTCCAATACTCCATAACCATCCTTACTTTTAACTATTGCAAAACAACTGTACAAAGGCTTAGATATTTCACTATAGTTATCTAATGATTTTATATCTTCAATTTCATAATTATCTAAATTCAATTTCATAATTACAGGAACGCCATTTTTTACCCCTGTAATTAAATTATCCTCAACAGGATCAAACTCATTTATATAGTCGCAATTATCCACTATAACCTGAGCGTGTCTAATAATTGCCCAATCATTATCATGGTACTTTACTCTCGCTAAACCGTTAACAAAATTATAGGCTTCTTCGAAAGTATCGTTATTCAGTTTTTCTCCATCATCATTGATATAGAAGAAATCGTTATTATCATTTTCAGAAACAACTGCATATCCCTCTTGCATTTTGTCCGCTTTGATATATTTAGGCTGGATAACAATTGTTCCTTGAGTATTTATAAACCCAATTTTATGCGTTGTTTTGGATATGAATCTACAAAGATCTTCATCATCCATCAAATCATCCGTGTACAGATAAAGACCATCATCCACCAAAATCCTTTTACCAGTATCTTCATTCACTAAATAAACATTACCTTCTTTATCATTATCCTGTGTATACTGAAAAGTTATAGGGGCAATGATCTTTTGATACTCTGTCGAGTCTTGTATATTATCAACACTAGACGCCTCCCCAGCTGCTTCTTGAGTATTCTTTTTCATAATTACTATCCCAGATGTAAATACTAAAACAATTATAATGATTAGACATATATATATAAATTTTTTCATTTTATTTCACCTCAATAAATCTACGCATATTTTTCAAGCCGCGTGCTATATCCTTGATCAGTAATATTTTCATTAAAAATATTACTACATAACTCTGATAGCGAAGATGAAAGCCGAATTTCCTCATTTTTATTTTTAACACTATACTTTTTAATTAATAAGCGCTGCTTTTCGTATTCTCCAGTTAATACTGGTATAACCAATTCTGTAGTAATCTGGGCATCATACAATGCTCTATGTACCTTTTTCTTATCGACTGATACTCCATACCACTCTGCCGCTTTTTCTAAAGACATAAGTGCTTTTTCGCCTTTAATTCCCATTATTTCTGGATACGTAATTTGAAAGTCCTGCCAATCATTCATTATTTGTGGAAATTCTATCTCTTTATACATACATTCTGCTTTTAGCTGTATTAAATCACTATCTGACCAACTATAAACTCGTATCTTTCCATCACCTATCCATCTTTTCAAATCATCTACTGCCTCCGAAAATGATTTTCCATCCGTCAAATCTATGGTCTTTATACCTGTCAGTCTTGTAATGTAATTAACTACTTTACGGTTATATTCTGGTTTTATCATACAACTAAACTTGTCCACAATCTTACCTTCAGATGATACTTTTACTGCTCCCATTTCTATAATTTCATTTCGCAATAACTTATAAACCTCATTGTTTTTTTTATCTACCGGATTCATCTCAAAATCCAAAATAATATGATAATCGTACATTCCCATATCCCCTTTTGCTTTGATAAAACAAGCATATCACCTTTTACGTATGTCATATAGAATTTGCCCTAGTTTATTATGAAACCTATTATGAAACCATTTACACATCCATTATTTAATCTCCATTATTCCCCCATCATTGAATACGGTATATTCTGCAATAAGTTGTTTGTATCTTTCATCTTCCTTAATGTTATACCTATCAGTCTCACAATATGACATTCCTCTCCTAAACACCAACTCTTTTCCAACATCTAATTCAAGTATATCAAGTAAAGGTCTATCACTGCGCAAAGCTATATGTTGTGCTGTTTCTAAGTCATTTCCTCCCATGAACACATAGCTATCGCAGTTATTTTTTATAGTTATAGCTGCACTATTTCCATAAACTGCATTCAACTGGGCTTCGCTTTGCAACAAAAGTACCATAGAAATACCTTTTTCTCTGAATACTGCAATGTATGAATCCAACATAGGAATTGGACACCCCGCTGCAGCATCATCTGCTATTAAACAAACATCTATGGGTAATCTCCGATTTTTATTTTCTTCTGCAATTTTAAATAGTTCCTTAAAAGTTAATGTATAAAATAAATTTATGAACGTATTAATTCCCTGATCAACCGCTGATGTTATTACAAATATAATGGTTTTCTTGGTTGCCAATTCATTATAATCGACCTTACTTTTTAAAGAAAACATTTCACATAATTCTGGTGAAAATACTTTATCCAATGACGAATTAAGTGTTGAATATACACATCCAGCTGTTTTAATAGGAAGTTTACAAAAAGTTTTTGAAATTTATTACTGCAAAATTTGATCTTCCTTCTTTTTCGTCTATAAGATCAAAGTAATCATCATAATTTGTAGTTATTGTTCCAGCGCCGTCATCAAATTTCAAACCATGTAGCATATTCAGAACATCCTCAAAAGATGGATTTTCTTTTGTCATTAAAACATATGTAATTAATGCTGTAAGAAGTGAAACAGCCGCATCATCCCAGAATGGATCTGCCGTCGATTTTTCTCTTCTCTGCGAAACAATAAGACTTTTTGCCAAAAACGTAATATCTGCATACGAATTTACGTAATTAAGAGGATCAAAACACCAATCTGATTTGCATGGATTCACAAAGTCTAAAACATGTACACTATACCCCCTCTCTCTTAATAATGGTAAAAATAAATCTACTATTCTCCTCTTTGATACTGATACAACCAAATTCCTACTGTATGTTTCAAGAAGGAACGGTTCTACAATTGACATAGTCTTTCCAGCACCTGAGCTACCTACAACCAGAATATTATTATTAATTCCTGTTTTTTCTGAATCTGAAGTAAATACTAGTTTTTTATCTGCTCCCAAAATAATATTATCTGCCATAGTCTATCCCTCCATACACTGACTAAATTCAATAATTTCATCCGCAATTCCAAATTCTAAAGCTTCCTGCGCTGAAAAATAATGATCAAACTTATTGCAGTTTCAATTTCCTTTATAGAATGGTTCGTGTGTTCTGATATAATTGAATTTAACTTTTCCCTAGTTTTCATCAAACTATCCGTTAAATTTTTTATATTATTCAAGTTTGCATTTATATTTCCATTTAAAAACACTTCATGAATCATTATTTCTGAATTTGTTAAAATTAATCGCCTATTGGCACTTAAGAATAGTACCGCCGCCATTGAATACGCTTTACCTAACAGATTGTTGTTACTTCTGCCTTAGAACCTACAATTGCATCTATCATCAGCAGTCCTGCTGTTGTTTCTCCACCACAACTATTGACAAATACCTTAATTGGCTTAGTTGACTCCATATTCAAATATAATATTTTTTTTGCAAATTCGATGGCTATATCATTAGTAATCTCTCCTTCTATAAAAAGCATCCTTTGATTAAGTAATTTAGCATCAAGACTTACCTGTGTCGTTCCATTATTTGATTTCTGTAAAATTTGACTCATATCTATTTCTCCTCGTAAAATACCGCCAATTAGTTCCCATTAATTATTAACTGAGCTTGTTCACTTGCTGCATCTAATATAACAACTGACCTATTTTGTTCTGCCATTGAACCTTCATAACCAACATTCTTAATATGCCATGGATTATCTGAGCCTAATCCCTTTGTTGTTATTCGACTACTATCAACCCCAAACTGCACCAATGTCTCTTTTACAGCATCCGCTCTCTTCTGACTCAAATCAATTGAATTGCTTCCATTCTGATCTCCAGCAGTTGTTCCTACCAATAGCACATTTAATGTAGGATTGTTTGATAAACTCTCCGCAATTGGACGTATCGTATCACTTGCTTTATCAGGATTACTGTACTCAGCACTATCTCCTTTAAATCCAATTTGTTGTTCATCCAACATTACAGGTGTTTCAAAAGATTCCTCTATTTCTTCAGAATCAAGGCATACTGGTGGCTCTGTTTCTATATTTACCACACTCACAGATGGCAACTCATTAGAAACATTGTCCTCATCAGTTTCTTCCACCCCCGCATATGTATTACTTTTAAATTCACCCCACTCGCTTCGATAACTGCTTTCCATATTGCCTGCAAATTTTTACTCTGCTTTGGGGACAGCTTACTTTGTGGGCTTTCTACTTCTGCTATTCCCGTCCAATATACTGTTAATCCAGTTAAATCAGGCAATGCCTCTTGCATTTTCAAAGAATCTACTATTGTCTCGGGTTTAGCACATATTATATTGTTTGTAAAATCAAGAATTCCTGTTGTTTGCAATCCCGATCCATTACAAACTATTACCTTAGAAGTGTAAGTATCGTCTAATCCATGTAACGAACTTGAAGCTAATCTTAATCCTTCAAGAAAATCCACTTCTGGCTCTACCGCAGTTATTTTTTTTATT
>ENA-OQCX01000503-OQCX01000503.1-human-gut-metagenome-genome-assembly--contig:-NODE-503-length-20158-cov-1.855224_pt1 | contig 20158 bp, 31 predicted proteins | sample MGYA00242762_ERZ504587 | MGnify/ENA primary metagenome ERZ504587 (study PRJEB26092, sample SAMD00036337) | human gut metagenome | host: Homo sapiens | study: EMG produced TPA metagenomics assembly of... | reverse complement strand
TCCCATCTTGCCTTTACTACTCAAAATTAGATTATAATACGATAAGGCTTTTCATAGAAGTTTTATCATCGGCAGAGCGAAGGCGATTTATTTGGTCATGTGGCGGGCGGGTCCTGTGCGGCGGGCGCTGTGAACCATGTCAGGCGGGGAACCGAGCAGCATTAAACAGTCAGCACTGTGCGCCACAGTCTGCCTGTCCGCTGCATGACCAAGTGAACGGTTCGCTTTGCCTTTTCTTTTGGAAAGGCATCGCAGGCTGGAAAGGAGTGGTTGCCGTGTATCAGGTGCTTTACCGGAAATGGCGCCCGCAGGTGTTCTCCGATGTTGCCGGGCAGCCGCATGTGACCGACACGCTGCGCCGGGAGCTTCAGGAAGGCCGGCTATCCCATGCCTACCTCTTCACCGGATCGCGCGGCACGGGCAAAACCACCTGTGCGAAGATCCTGCCAAAGCGGTTAACTGCCTGCACCTGTGGATGGGAACCCGTGCAACGAGTGCGAAATCTGCAAGGGGATCGACAGCGGCTCAATTTTAGACGTGATCGAGATTGATGCGGCGAGCAACAATGGCGTTGATAACATCCGCGATCTGCGTGAAGAGGCAAATTTTACTCCCGTCGCGGCGAAATACCGTGTGTATATCATCGACGAGGTGCATATGCTTTCCATCGGCGCATTTAACGCGCTGCTGAAAACGCTGGAGGAGCCGCCCTCCTATGTGTTGTTCATTCTTGCCACTACGGAGGTGCATAGCTCCCGGCGACGATTCTTCCCGTTGCCAGCGTTTCGATTTTCGCCGCATTCCACCGGAGGATATTGCCGCACGGCTGGAATATGTGGGCCGGTCAGGAGGGAATGGAGCTCGCGCATGACGCAGCGCTGCTCATTGCCCGCATTGCGGACGGTGCATTGCGCGACGCGCTTTCGCTCCTCGACCAATGCGCCGGGAGGTCAAAGCAGATCACGGTGGAGATTGTCAGCGAAGCGGCTGGTCTCGCAGGCCGCGGCCATCTCTATGAGCTCTCCGCGGCTCTCCGCGCGGAGGATAGCGCCAGGCGCTCACCCTGCTCGACGAGCTGCATCAGGGCTCCTGCGATATGGAGCGGCTGTGCGGCGATCTGATTGACCACTTCCGCAATCTAATGATTGCGAAAACAGTGCCCACCCTAGGCGACTCATTATCTGCACCGAGGGTGAGCTTCAGCAGATTCAGGTGGAGGCGGAGGGCTTTTCGATGGAAGCGATTCTCTCTGCACTCGATTTGTTACAGGGCACATTAGAGCGCATGCGCTCCGGTGTGAACCGCCGCATTGAGATGGAAATGGCGCTTATCAAGCTCGCCACGCCTACCCTCTGCTCAGACAGCGCAGCGTTGCTCCGTCGCATTGAGGCGCTTGAGCAGGCAATGCGCACCGGCGCGTAGCTGTGGCTCCACAGGCAGCGCCAGAAAAGCCCCCTGAGCTTCCGGCGAGGGCGGAAAAGGCGGCCTCCAGCCCGGCAAGGATGGATTCATTATCAACTCCGCCTGATGCGCCGGGGCCTCTCACTTCCCCTTCCTCAAGGCGGCAACCGGTTTCCACGCCTGAGCCGCCTCCAGAGCCGGATCGGCCGGATGATGAGCCGCAGGCTGGGCAAGAAGGGGACGAAGCCTTTCTAAAGTGGCCGCAGGTGCTCTCCGTTTTATCAGAAATCGATAAGCCGATCGCTGGGATTTTATCCGGCTCCAGCGCGTTTTTCCGCGGGGAGTTTGTGCTCATCCAGTCAGAAAACCCGCTTTTGGGCAGCTTTATCCGGCAGGGCAGCCATTCCTCCGCGGTCAAGGAGGCAGTGCTCCGTGTGACAGGGCACAAATACCGCTTGGGCCTTTACAGTGGCGGCGAAAAGAAAGCGCCGAAGAAAAAAGCAGACCCGCTCGACGACCTGCTGGGTCGTTTAAAGAATGCACAGGTGGAAACGGAAATTCGATAGCCTGATTTGGAAGGAGATTTTCCTATGAAAATCGTTCACGGCACGCTGCAGGATTTTCACCGGTATTGGCGGGATGCGCCATGGGCGGAGCCGCAGTTTGCCGCGTATATGGATGCCGGAAAGGCCGAGTTTTGGTATGCTAGAATTGGGCTGCGGGTGGTTGGGCGCGTTTATCTGTTTCGGGAGTTGCCGGATGCAGATGCAGCTGATGGCATCAAACGGGCCTATCTATGTAATTTGCACGTCCTGGAGCGGTATCGCGGCCGGGGAATTGGCTCTGCGCTGCTGAATCGGATGGCTGATCGAGCGAAGGAATTGGGCTTTTTGGAGCTTTCGATCGGCGTGGAGGAAGAGAATGACGCAAATATGCGCTTATATCAGCGAATGGGCTATCTCGATCTAGTAAAAAGTGTCACGGAGGATTTGATTTGCGTGAAGAATGCAGATGGAAACTCCTCTGCCTGTGGTGCATATCTCTTGATGAGGAAAGAATTATAATTTGGAGGAAGAGCAGATGAAAGCAAGAATTCCAAACGCCGGCAACAGCGGCAATATGATGAAGCAGATTCAAAAGATGCAGGAGGAAATGGCGCGTGTTCAGGAGCGTGCGAAAACGCCGAATATACCGCAGGCGCGGGCGGCGGAGCGGTCGAGGTGACGGTTAACGGCAAGCATGAGGTGGTCAAGATCGACATGAAGCCGGAGATCGTAGATCCGGAGGATATTGAGATGTTGCAAGATCTGCTGATCGCTCCATCAATGAGGCAATGCGTAAGGCAGATGAAACCTCGGAACGTGAGATGGGCAAGATCACTGGCGGCTGAATATTCCCGGTATGCCGGGAGGCCTGTTTTAAGCGATGGCAGGGTATCAGGTAGCCGCGCTTTCGCGGCTGATTGAGCAATTTGAGCGCATGCCCGGCATCGGGCGCAAGAGTGCGCAGCGGCTTGCCTTCTATGTGCTTGGCCTGTCCGACGCGGAGGCGAAAGGTTTCGCGCAGTCGATTCTGGATGCGCATGAAAAAATCCACCGCTGCAAAATTTGCTGCAATTTGACGGACACGGAGCTCTGCTCCGTCTGCGGCAATCCCGCGCGGGATAAGTCGAAAATTTGCGTGGTGGAGGATCCACGCGACGTGCTCGCCATTGAGCGCACGCATGAATACGAGGGCGTTTACCATGTGCTGCATGGCGCAATCTCCCCATGAACGGCATTGGGCCGGATCAACTCGCCATTAAGGAGCTGCTCGCCAGGCTGGGCTGCGGGGAGGAAGAGGTGGATGAGATTATCATGGCGACGAACCCGACTGTGGAGGGGGAGGCAACGGCCATGTACATCTCCCGCCTGTTAAAACCGATGGGCATCAAGGTGACCCGCTTGGCCTACGGCGTGCCGGTGGGCGCTGATCTTGAATATGCAGACGAAGTAACCCTCTCCCGCGCGCTGGAGGGCAGGCAGGTCATTTAAGGCGGATGGAAAACATTGTTCGCCGCTTTTTGCTTGACAATTTTTTTCATGTGATATAATCCATTATCCGGCCGATGATCTGGGCAGAAGGGGGTGAAAGGCCGTGGGAACAGCGCACAAAAGTGATTTGCAGACGATTGCAACCAATAAAAAAGGCCTTTCACGACTATTTTGTCATTGAGAGCGCGGAGGCCGGCATTGAGCTGTTCGGCACGGAGGTCAAATCCGTGCGTCAGGGGCGTGTCAATTTGAAAGACGCATGGTGCTCCGTCAAGGATGGCGAGATATTTGTCAATGGCATGCATGTTAGCCCCTATGAGCAGGGGAATATCTTTAACCGCGACCCGATGCGTGTGCGCAGGCTTTTAATGCACAAACGGGAGATTAACCGCCTTTATGGATTGACGAAGCAACAGGGCTACGCGCTGATTCCGCTTTCCGCCTATTTCAAAAAGGGGCGGGTCAAGATTCAGGTAGGGCTCTGCAAGGGTAAAAAGAATTATGATAAGCGCGAAGATATGGCCCGCAAGGCTGCGGCGCGCGATATCCAGCGTTCCCTCAAGGAACGTCAGCGCTAAAAAGGGCGATGCCCTTTCCACCATTGGCTGAGCCGGGCTGTATAAAACGGTGGTTGGCCGGATAGGATGACCATTTTTAATAAGGGGATGAAAGGATTTCGACGGGGGTTTTGAAACACGATAAGCGAGCAGCGGCGCGGAACCGCTTTAAAAGCCGCACTTTTTAAAGAATAAACGACAACAATAAAGTTTCGTTACAGGCTGCTTAAGCCTGCGTCCTGTCTTTGAGTCCTGCGGCTTAGATTTGGGCGTCGATTAGCAGGGAACGTGAACAGGGGATGGCCTCCTCCCCTGTCATGACTTGGAGGCTACCGTAAGCGTCAGCCTGCCGGACGGCGGGCGCTGAGGGGAATCCTAGTAGACCGGATACGCTCGTAGAAAGTTGTGCGGATGAGCTTTCGGACGCGGGTTCACTCCCGCCATCTCCACCACGAAAGTCAGGTTAAAATAAATGCAGGTTTGCATTTGCTTTAACCTGACTTTTTTGTTATACTGCAATCAAGGTTATTTATATAATATACGGAATACAGAGCAATCATTTAAAATTCTAGAGGAAGAACAGTGTTTAGAGAGATATTAACAGAATTAATTAAAGATAACGAATGGGCAAAGTTGCAAAAACCGTGTGATGAGAGTGAACTTGCTAAAGCAGAAAAATATGTAGGGTATTCCCTCCCCAACGAATTAAAAGCACTCCTTAGGGAAACAGACGGAGATCAATGGTTTTTGCTTTCGGTCAAGGAAATAATAGAAAATGTTGAGAGAAATAGAAGCGTTATGGCGGAATACTTTGAGGAAGGCGAGTTCGAAGAAAAAGTAAATCGAAACATCTATTTTGCAACAAACGGATGTGGTGATTACTACTGTTATCGTGTTCTTCCTAATGGTGAAACCGATACATCAGCGATTTATATTTGGGAGCATGAGTTGTTTGAAATTCGTGAGGTTGCTAAAGATTTGATTGACTTAATCAAAAAGTATTATAACGATGAGATTTAACCAAAAGAGCAAACAGAGATAACTTCCAATTTGTTGTGTGGGTTATGAGCATAACCTCGTTTGCATCTATTTCTACCTAATGACACAAACCTGTGGCCCGCATTTTGAGTGCTGCGGGTTCTTTTTTACCCAAACGCCCCCTGTGATGAGGCCATTTTTGTCTTCCCCAATATAAAGAAAGGAAAAGAGAACGATGTTTTTTCAAAAGAAAATGGCGCCCTATCCCTCCCGAACCTATCCAATTATGCAGCAGCCTTCTTTACAGCCGAACGAGGGCCAGTTAGCGCAGATGCAACGCCGATTCGGTATGTTCCTCCACTTTGGTGTCAACACGTTCAACAACACGGAGTGGTCGGACGGAACGCTGCCGGTCGAGAGCTACTGCCCCTCTGCGATCGATGCGGACAGTTGGGTGCGCACGGCTTATGAGGCGGGGATGAATTATGTCGTCCTGATCACCAAGCACCACGACGGCTTTTGCCTGTGGGATACGCACACCACCACCTATTCCGTCAATTACTCCCCGAATCAGACCGACGTCGTCCGGGCAGTGGCGGATGCCTGCCGAAAATATGGCCTCCGGCTGGGCCTCTACTATTCGCTTTGGGATCGGCACGAATTATGCTACGGGGATGACGAGGCCTATGTCCAGTACATGGAAAAGCATTTGACGGAGCTGCTGGACGGCCGATATGGCGAGGTGGTGGAGCTCTGGTTTGACGGCGCGTGGGATAAACCGTGCCGCGCGTGGCAGCTGGATCGGCTATATAACCATGTAAAGCAGATGCAGCCCATGTGCCAGATTGGCGTGAACCATACCGTTGGGAAATACAGCGAAAAGAAGGGCGGTCCGCAAAAACGCTATGAGCCTAGGAATTATCGTGACCGTGACCCTCTGCGGATGTTTCCCTCGGACTTCGGCTGTGGGATCCGCACATGTGCCGGGAGGACGACCCGAAATATACACCTTTAACAAAAAGGAATATTATCTTCCCTTTGAGCAGACGATCTGTTCCCGCAAGGAGTTCAGTTGGTTTTATTCCGATACGTATGCAGACAAACCGCTGATGGACGCGCAGGAGATCATCCGGAATTATCGCATTCTTGAAAAGACAAATAATATGATGGTGATCAATTTGCCGCCGGATCAAAACGGGAAGCTGGTGCAGGCGACGTGATAATCTGATGCGCGTGGCCGGGGAGCTGGGCATTCGCAGAGAAATAGAAAGGTTCATGGTTGAGACCGCCGGCTCTTCCAAAGAACTGATATTTCATCATCAGCCTGTTAGAGGCTTTCGTGCCTTTGCTTTCATGCGGAAAAAGATTCCCCCTCGCCCCTTCTCATATGGGAAGAGACAATGGGGAATTCATCAATTTAATCATATTCATTCATGGATATGTCTCTTTTTGTTTCTTGGGATGCTTTTGAAACACAGCTTCATGTTTTTATCAGATGCGCGTTGATGCTACCTACCAGTCCATAAATATCGATCCACGTTTACGTCTCTTAGAGGAATACTACTAGTTTAAGAAGCTTGATGAAAAAGTGCATGGAGTTTGTCACAAGGCAACAGGAATTGGATTTGCTTCAATGGGTCATATTCTTTCTCACAATATGTAACTAGTAAGTCGCCGTTTGATAATGAGCGCATACCTACAAAATAAGGCTTCTTAAGGGGAATGGGGAAATTGGCTGCTATTATTTTACCACTTTCGACCTCAATTGCATAGAGCGGGCATTCTTTTTCTTTTAATGTGTCGTCGTCCTTCACATTACTTTCTATAAAGAAAATATATGTGCTGTTTTGTGATTCTGAATTGATTGTGGAAATCGCATAGGAAACATTTCCGTCTGCCCCTTTCATGATCAATTCTGTTCCGTTTGACGTTCGTTTGCAAATGTAACTCGTCAGGCTTTCGTAGGTGCGAAAAACAATATAATCGCCGACCAGCAAAAATCCAGAGGTTGTTCCTCGCCGATGATGTTTTCAAATCCCGGTACCGCCTCCGTTTCCAGTAATTTTCCATTATGATCATAGTGATAGAGAAAAAACTTGTATGAGCCGGAAATCCGGCGGCGGCCAAAGCCGTAAATCTCACCGTCTTTCACGGCGAAGCGCTCAATCAACGTGCCTTCGCTATCCGTCCAATCTACGTCGTTTTCATATATTTCACGGATGATTTCTTTCTTGGTTCCATCAAGAGAATAAATTGTGGCGACTGTTAATGTCGCATATTCGATTTTTTTCGATGGCGCCTTTACGACATAGTAAGAAAGAAAATGCTCTTCATCAATTTTGCAGAGATAGATGAGAGGTGAATTCAACTTGAATTCATCGACGATTTCTACCTTGCCTGTGTTGCAGTCGATTCGTGTCAGCTTCATATCGTGCCCATCTTCTTCTTCAAATTGAGAAGTATAGCTTCTCCACTCATATAAGTATCGGTTCTTAAGTGTGATATAGGAACCTGAGCCAACTTGCCAAGATGGAAAGCCATCAAGGTATATCAAAGGAATTTCTTTGTAAGTTTTTTCATCAATTAAGATTTCTGTGATATCTATTTATTGTTTATCTGCGTTATATAGCGATTTTGCTCCGAAATAGTTTTGACTAAATTTTTCTGTAATTGTAAGCCCAATTTCATTTTTTTCTATGGCCTTTTGAAAAGAAGCATCCCAATTCATTCGATGGGTATCAAAATAATATGTTTAAAGAAAGACTAACAATTTGTCTGTAACATTTGATGCGTCCTATATGCGCAGTCAGGCGATGCCGAAAGCAAGGCCTTTCGCGCCAGATTATTTGTGGCGGCGCAAACCGGTGCGTGAGGATGACGAAAAAGGGGACGGCTCTTTTTTGCTTTTTCATGTTCACAATTTACAAATTGTCTATTGACTTTGGACTTCAATCCTTTATGATGGAAGAAAACGGAACACGCCTGAAGGAGGCTGCAACATGGCGAACCTGATCGACATAGAGCACCTGTCGAAATCCTATGGAAAAAACAAGGTGCTGGAGGATATTTCCGTCTCGTTTGAGGGGGGGAATATCATCGGGCTGCTCGGCCCGAATGGCAGCGGCAAAACCTCGCTGATTAAAATTATGACCGGCCTGATTAATGATTATGAAGGCAGCGTAAAAATTGACGGTCACAGCCCAGATCCGTATACGAAGAGCATCGTTGCTTATCTGCCGGAAAAAACCTATCTGGCAGATTGGATGCGGCCTGTAGACGCGGTAAACTATTTTGCCGATTTTTATGAGGATTTTGACAAGGCAAAGGCGGTTTCTATGATCAACAGCTTTCGCCTGCCGATGAAGCAAAAGATCAAATCTATGTCCAAAGGCATGCAGGAAAAGCTACAGCTGGTTCTGGTAATGTGCCGCAAAGCGAGGCTCTACCTGCTCGACGAGCCGCTTGGCGGCGTTGATCCCGCTGCCCGTGCGTTTATCCTGGATTTTATTATGAAGAACTATGCGGAGAATGCCTCCATTATCCTTTCAACACATTTGATTAACGATCTGGAGCGCATTTTTGACCGTGCGCTGATGATCGGCAATGGAAAAGTGTTGGTCAACACTGCGGTGGAGGAGATCCATGCCTCCGGCAAAACGCTGGAGGAAACGTTTAAGGAGGTGTTCGCTTATGCTTGGGAAATTAATTAAGCATGAGTTTCAGTCGAGCGCCCATTCTGTAATGAATATTTACATAGCCGCTGCGGTCGCGCTTGCCGCAATGCTGCTCTCCTATGCGGTGAAAGTCACCTGGGTTGGCGTTATCGGATCGATCGCCTGATTATCATCGGGCTGATCTGCGTGGTGATTACCCTGGTGGCGGTTGTTACCAATTTTAACCGGACGCTTTACGGGGCGGAGGGCTATCTCAGCTATACACTGCCGGTCAAAAGCAGCGCTCTGCTTGCCTCTAAAGCGATCGTCTCCTTTGTTTGGGTGTTGCTCAGCTATATTTTTATGATCGCAACGTTTTTTATCGTCTTTGCGTATGTGCAGTCTTCCATTGGCGAAGAGGTTGGCAGCATGATGGATATGCTTATGGCCACGGCTGGCCTACCCTCCATGCAGGCGATTGGGAAGGCGCTTGCCGTAACGGCGGTGGGCATGTTCATTCAAATCGCGGTGTTTGTATCCGCCGTGTTTTTTGCTGTGACGGTGGCGAATGTCCGCCCGTTCCAGCGGTTTGGGATTCTCACGGCGCTGGCGGTTTTTTTCTGATCTATATTGTGATGCAGGTTCTTCTATATGTGGCGACCACCTACATCCCGTTGACCGTTGTGATTAACACGGCAGGCAAGATTGTAGTTTCCTTCTCCACCAGCATGGGCGGCCAAGGGGGCGCAGGAGGGGATGGTAATCGGCATCGCGGGCTTTGTCATCGAGCTTTTAATTGCCTCCGGCCTGTTTGTGGGCACCAACGCATTGATGAAAACAAAAATCAATCTTAAATAATTTTATTAGGCGGAGGGCGCTTCACGCGCTACTCCGCCTTTTTTGCGGAAAAACGACAGGAGGTGTTTCATTGAAACTGATTGATATCTCTTCCGATTTGCTCACGGCACCGGTTTATCCGGGCGACCCGGAGCCACGCCTGCACGTGGTTAGCCGGATCGCAAATGGAGATGAGTGCAATCTGTCCGCTCTGTATGCCTGCCTGCATACGGGCACGCATGCGGATGCACCCATGCACTTTATCGAAGGGGGAAAGAGCATTTCAGAAATGCCGCTCGAGTGTTTTATCGGCCCCTGTACCGTGCTGGAGATCGAGCCGGGGCCGGTGACGGGCGAGCAGATTGACGCACTGGTAAAGCCCGGCTGTGAACGCGTGCTGTTTAAAAGCGGCGGCGGCGCCTATTTTTTGGAAAGTGCAGGCGATGAACTGGCCATGCTCGGCGTGCGTTTGGTAGGGACAGATGCGCAGTCTGTTGGCTGCCCTGGAAATCAAGCCGCCCACACCGTGCACTTTTGCAGGAGAATATTGCAGTGCTGGAAGGCCTATGTTTGGAAGCGGCACCGCCGGGAGATTATTTTTTGATCGCTCCACCGGTGAAAATCGTGGGCCGGGACGGGGCGCCTGTGCGTGCTGTGCTGGCGTCAGACTATATTTTTTGGGGTGGGGGCCGGTAAAATATGAGGCAATAAATGCCGCAAAAAGTTGCCTCTGGCCACTGATCAGGGAGGGAATTGTTACATCTATTGTGATTTTTCGACAAAACAATTGAAAAATCTCATGAAATCTGCTATACTCAACAACGCAGTGTTTTCAGAGGAGAGAAATCTGTACAGAGGTGTGGGAATGAAACGATTCTTCGATTTTATTTGCAGTCTGTTGGCGATTATCCTCCTTTCGCCGGTGTTGTTGTTGCTCAGTATGGTCATCTTAATAGATAGCGGGCGGCCGATTGTGTTTCGGCAAAAACGTGTTGGGCTTAATAATCAGCTTTTTGATATCCGCAAATTCCGCACGATGAAGCAGGGCACGCGAAACGCGCCAACTGCTGATTTGAAAGAATTTGACCATTGCGTGACCCGGTGCGGGCGTTTTTTGCGCAAGACGAGCTGGATGAGCTGCCGCAGCTGTTTAACATTCTGCGGGGGGAAATGAGCTTTGTTGGCCCTCGTCCGTTAATCCCGGAGGAAGAGGAAATCCGTTCCCTGCGCGAAGCATCCGGCGTTTACCGGATGCGGCCCGGTGTGACGGGCCTTGCACAGGTGAATGGGCGCGACTTATTGACCGCGGAGCAAAAGGTGGCCTATGATGCTTACTATGTGGAGCATCATACGCTTTTCATGGATATTCGGATTCTGTTTCAAACAATTGCCGCTGTTTTAACCGGGAAGGGCTTTGCAGAGGGTGGCGAATTGCAGCATCACGGCGAGCAGGGCGAGGATGATTCAGAAATTGAATAACAGGATTGTGTGCCGGTAGTTGCCCAGGGCTTTTGGCCGTGGGCTTTCTTTCATTATAAAATAGAATAGAAAGAATCTTCATTTGAAGATTCGCAAAATAGCTGAGCGGCAGAGGCCCATCGGCTGTTTGCTGCTGTGTTTCTAATTGGGTGAGAGATGAGCTGGGCAGATGAGTGATCCAGCCGGTTTTTCACCGCCTATTTACGAAGATTGATCGGGAGTGTTTGGCTCATGGAGGAAATAATTGACGGATATGCCGAATGGCAAAACCGCCCCGACCTGACCGGAATCGGCCGGATGCCGGAGCGTGCTGCATTTTTTCGCTATGCGGACAAACGGGAGGCGCTTTCTGAAGCGGGGTTGCAGTCGGCCCGTTGTATGCCGCTCAACGGGAAATGGCGCTTTCGCCTTTACCCCAATCACCAGAAACGGCCGGAGGGGTTTGCCGATCCAAATTTTCGCGCAGCAGGTTATAATACGATTGAGGTGCCCGGCTCTTGGCAGATGCAGGGCTATGGCGTGCCGCAATACTGCAATATGCAGTATCCATGGGAAGGGAAGGAGGAGCCTGTTCCGCCCTATGCGCCGGTGGAAACGAATCCGGTGGGGTGCTACCTCAAAAGCTTTCAGCTCCCTGTCGCCTGGGCGGAGAAACGCGTTTTTCTCCGATTTGAGGGAGTGGAATCCGCCTTTTATCTTTTTGTCAATGGGAACCGGATCGGCTATGCGGAGAATTCTTTTGGCCCTCAGAATTTGAGTTGACGGCGTTTTTGCATCCGGGGAAAAATCTAATTGGTGTGGAGGTTTACCGCTGGTGCACTGGAAGCTGGCTGGAGGATCAGGATTTCTGGCGGTTTGCAGGCATCTTTCGGGATGTATACCTATATGCTGCAAATGAGAGCTTCCTAGCGGATATTGCCCTTTCAGCCTGCCGGACGCCGCCTATCAAAACGGGGAGCTGGAAGCTTCCGCGTGGGTCGATACGCCAAAACCCGGCCAAAGGCTTGAGATGACGGTGCTCGATGGCGGCGTCATTGTTGGTTATGACAGTGCGGATGTGCCGGAGGGAGGCCAACTTTCCCTGCATGCAACAATTGCGAAGGCCAAGCTATGGAGCGCGGAGAAGCCGCACCTTTATACAGTGCTGTTTGCCCTAAGCGGGGATGAAGGCGTGCTGGAATATGTCCCCTTGAAAGCGGCTTTCGCCGTGTGGAGATCCGGGGCGGGATTTTGCTGCTCAACGGCCGCCGACTAGTGCTCAAAGGCATTAACAGGCACGAGTTCTCCTGCCGAAGCGGGCGAACGCTCACACGGGAGGAAATGATCGCGGACGCCCTGGTGATGAAAGCGAATCATATCAACGCTGTGCGTACCGCCCACTACCCCAATCATCCAGCCTGGTATGATATCTGTGATGAATACGGGCTGTATCTCATTGATGAAAATAATCTGGAAGCACATGGCACACAGGGTGGCGTCGCCCCGGGCTGCCCCGCGCTGCCGGGTAGTCTGCCGCAGTGGGAGAACGCTGCATGGGCCGCATCCGATCGTTGTATGAGCGGGATAAAAATCACGCCAGCATCATCCTGTGGTCACTCGGCAATGAGTCGGGCGGTGGGGCAAACATTCAGAAAATGCACGACTGGCTGCGGGAGAAGGATTCTTCCCGCCCGGTGCATTATGAGTCCGTTTGGGGCAATCCGGAGCAGGATCTTTCCGTAACGGATGTATACAGCATGATGTATGCGTCGCCCGAGCAAGCGCGGGAGTTTCTCCACACCCATCCGGATCGGCCGTTTCTGCTGTGTGAATTTGCCCACGCGATGGGCAATTCCTGCGGTGGGGTGGAGCGGTATACGCGGATGCTGGAAGAGGAGCCGCACATGCAGGGCGCATTCATTTGGGATTTTGTCGATCAGGCGATTCTCACCAAGGATGACCGGGGCAGAGACTATTTTGCCTATGGCGGGGATTTTGGCGACAGGCCGAACGACGGCAATTTTTGCGGCAATGGGCTGTTATTTGCAGAGCGCACGCCAAGCCCGAAGCTTGCGGAAATTCGGCGGCTTTATCAGAATATTTCGTTTCGCGCTCTTGATGCGGAGCGCGGGACGATTGAAATTGGCAACCACTTTTTGTTTACTGACCTGTCGGAATTCGAATTCCGCTGGGAGCAAGTTTGCGGTGGAGAATTCCTGCGCGGCGCGTCCTTCTATTTTGCTCTGGCCCCGGGGAAAACGCGGCTGTTGGAGCTGGAGCTCAACCGGATCTGCCGGCAGGAATGCTATCTGAATCTTTCTGTTCTCCTGCGTGAGGATACCCCTTGGGCAAAAGCGGGCACAGAGATTGCTCGCGCACAGTTTGTGAGCAATCCAATGGCGATTGGGCGGCGCTTTGCACGCCCGGAAAAGTATCTGACGATCCTGGAAAGCTATGGCGCGCTTTCGATCCAGGGAGAATCGCTCTGCGTGCGTTTTTCTCGGCGGACGGGGCAGCTCGTCTCGCTTTGTAGGAAAGGGCAGGAATATTTATCTGCTCCGCTTCGCCCGTCCTTCTGGCGTGCTTGCACGGATAACGACCGGGGAAACCATATGCCGGTGCGCTGCGCCGTGTGGCGCTTTGCAGGGCAAAACTGCATTTATGCGCTATACGGTGGCTGCGCAGGATGCACCGCGAGGCGTAGTGCGGGTAACGAGCCGGTTTATCATCCCTCTGAGCCGGCGTGTGATGGGGTGCTGACCTATACCATCACGCAGGCGGGCGTGCTGGTTGAGCTGCAATTCCACCGGATGGCAGGCTTCCCGAGTTGCCGGAGGTTGGAGTATGCTTTGAAACGGCGGCCAGCTATGAATCGCTCACCTATCTGGGGCGCGGGCCACAGGAGAATTACAGCGACCGGCAAGCAGCCGCGGATATTGGCCTTTACAACATCCCGATTGATGAAATGTATGTCCCTTATTTGCGTCCGCAGGAGAATGGGGCGCGCACGGATGTGCGCTTTGCCTCGCTGCAAGGGGAAAAGCGTTCGCTGCGCATTGAAAGCGTGGAAGAAACGCCCTTTACGCTCTCGGTTTGCCGCTGGTCGCCGGAGGAATTGGAGGCGGCTACCCATGAAAAGGATCTGCCGGAGAGCGGTCGGCTCTTTGTGCGTGTATTGGCACGGCAGGCAGGGCTCGGTGGGGATAATAGTTGGGGCGCGCTCCCACAAGAGCAGCATCGGCTCCCCAGCGGCAGGCCGTATCAACTGCGCTTTGCACTGATTCCAGAATAAAAAAGAAATCCCCCTCTCCCAATGGGGAGGATTGCGCCGTTCAGTATGTGTGAATGACCAGTGGAAACGGCATTGTATTAAGAGACAAACCCTCCGAACAGTGGGAAAGGATGCGTTATTTTGAGGAAAGAAATGCGAGAGAGAAGGGAGATCGCTACGAGGTGATTTTCAAAACAGAATAGGAGATTGATGATGCATAACATTCCAGATCCTAACGTGGTGTTTCAAAATGAATATGACTTTCTACACTGGTAAGTCGAATTGCTATATGTAAATTCGACCCAGGAAATCCATATAAAATGAGAAATCACCGAACAGCTTGTGGTGTGCGAACATTTGTGCTATACTCATAACCAATCAAAGGGGGGAGCGCCGTGCAGATCAATCGTCTATTCGAAATCATCTACCTGCTGCTGGAGAAGGGGAGTGTTACAGCGGCCGCGCTCGCGGAGCGGTTTGAGGTTTCCGTGCGCACGATTTACCGGGATATCGACCTGCTTTCCGGTGCAGGGATCCCAGTTTATTGTAGCCGCGGGCGGGGCGGCGGCGTAAGCCTACTGCCCGATTTCGTATTGGATAAGTCCCTGCTGTCCGAGCGGGAACAGGATGAAATCTTATTTGCGCTGCAAAGCGTTGCTGCCACACATGCGGGCGGGGAAGAGGTGCTCGAGCGGGTCAATACTCTGTTTCGCCGCCAGGGGGCAGATTGGATCGAAGTGGATTTTTCTCATTGGGGTTGGGATTGGGGCAGCGATGAGGGGAAAGCGGAAATTTAACCTCCTTAAGGATGCCATTCTGAGCCGTCAAAAGCTGCATTTCATTTATTACAGCGCCGCAGGCGAAAGAAGCGAGCGCACCGCTGCGCCGCTGAAGCTGCTGTTTCGGGGTGGAGGATGGTACTTGCGTGCCTGGTGCGAAAAACGCGGCGCCATGCGCACCTTTAAAATCTGCCGGATGGACGAAGTGGAGCTTTTGCATGAGGCTTTGACCCGGCTAGGCTTTCCACTGAGGGAGAGGAGGCGGGGGCGAAAACAGATAACGGAGGCGATCAGCCTCCGCTCCAGATCGTGCTGCGGTTTGCGCCGCAGATGGCCTATCAGGTTTATGATCTATTCCCCCATAGCGCGATTATCAAGGAGGAGGACGGTAGCTTCACCGTGCGGACCTATGCGCCGGATGCGGAGTGGCTCTACAGCATGCTGTTACAATATGGTGCGAACGTCCGTGTCCTCAGCCCGCCTCAGGTGCGTGAAAAATTGCTCCGCCGCGTGCGGGAGATTGTTTCGCTTTATGAGCCTGGCATATATGACACGCAGATGTCAGCTTATTTTTGTTATCCTGAATCCATCGCAATTGGAAAGGATGGTCAACATGGATGAAAAAATATTTTGCCAGAGCTGCGGGATGCCGATGACGCAGGAGGCGCACTTTGCAACCAATGCGGATGGGAGCCGGAATAACGACTACTGCTGCTACTGTTATGACAAAGGCGCGTTCAAGCAGGATTGCACGATGGAGGAAATGATTGATTGCTGTGTAAAGATCGGGCAGGATATGGGCATGTATTTGGATCCGGAGCAGGCGCGCAGCAGATGCTCGCCTGGTTCCCCACGCTCAAACGGTGGAAAGGGAACGCGGCGCAGGGCTGAGGCAGCGGCAAACTTCTTTGGCTGTTTTACAATGCTTTGCGGGCGGATAACCCTGGCCACGATCCCCAATTTCAGCAAAGGCAGGCGATCAGATGCTTCCGCCCATTGAAACGGTGCCCGCCAAAACCATTGTCACACGCACAAAAAGCAGCGAATGGTTCGGCACGGATTACAATATGAATCTTTACCGCGGCTGTTGCCATGGCTGCATCTATTGCGACAGCCGGTCGGATTGCTACCGGATTGATCATTTTGACCAGGTGCGCATCAAGGAGAACGCGCTTCAAATTGTGCGCGACGACCTGCGGCGCAAGGTGAAGCCCGGCGTTGTGGGCACGGGTTCGATGAGCGACCCTATAACCCCTATGAGCGCGAGCTGGAGGCCACGCGCCATGCCTTAGAGCTGCTGGCAGCCTTCGGCTTTGGTGCGGCAATCGCCACAAAAGGCACGCTTATTACTCGTGATATTGATATCTTGCAGGAAATTCGGGCGGAGATGCCCGTGGTCTGCAAGCTGACTATTACCACCTGCGACGATGCGCTTAGCCGAAGAATTGAGCCGGGCGCGCCGCTCTCCTCCGAGCGGTTTCATGCGCTTGCGCAATTGATAGAGTCGGGCCTGTTCGCGGGAATTCTGCTGATGCCCGTACTGCCGTTTCTGGAGGATACGCCGGAAAATGTGCTGGGGATCATCGCACGCGCGGCACAATGCGGTGCGAAATTTATCTACCCAGCCTTTGGCATGACCTTGCGGGAGAACCAGCGGGAATGGTATCTCGCAAAGCTCGATGCGCTTTTTCCGGGTGAAGGGCTGCGGGCGCAGTATGAGCGGCAGTACCGTCGTGATTACCGTTGTGTGAGCCGCCGGGCGAAGGAGCTGTGGGGACTGTTTTCCAAAGCGTGTGAGGAGGCGGGCATTTTATATCAGATGCAGGATATCGTGCGGGCGAGCCGGTTGGGATACGAGGGTACGCAGCTGAAGTTCTTTTAAAAGCGGAAGAAGTGGAAGAAAGAAAGCGTGGCAGAGGCGTTGTTTCGCTTCTGCCACGCTGAAACGATTCATAGAACCGTTTTTTATATTACACTATTCAACCGGCAACTCCGTTGGCGTAGTCACGCGTTCCAGAAAAGCCCTTACCGCCTTTTCATAGCCCTCCCGGTCCTCCAGATATGCCATCGCGTGCGCGGCGCCTTCCACAAGGAGCTTCGTCTTATGTGTTGGGCACGCATCATAAACTTCATGCACCATCGGAGTTGGCACAAAATCATCTCGGCTGCCATGAATAAAAAGGAAGGGCACCTTCGCTTTTTGAATCTGCCTGACGGCTCATCCTGAGCAAAGCGGTAGCCTGCAATCAGCCCGCATACCATGCTGGCCGCCGGAATCAGCGGCCAGGCGGGCAGCTTGTAGCGCAGCTTTGCCTCGTGGGCGAATACATCCTTTGCAGTAGAAAAGCCGCAGTCCTCAATGATCCCCTTCACCTGGGGAGGAAGCGCCTCCCCGGAGCATTCATCACAGTTGCCGCGCCCATGGAGATCCCCTGCATGACAATTTCACAGTCCTGGCCGTAAGTGTCGACGATGTAATGGACCATGCGATGCAATCAAGCGGTCGAGCCAGCCAAAGCCGATATAGCTGCCCCTCGCTCTTTCCGTGCGCCGCGGTCATCCGGCATCAGCACATGATAGCCGAGCGAGTGGTAAAAGGGCAGCATGTAATAATATTCACGCATTGGGCCGCTGCGGTAGCCGTGGATGGCGAGGAGGAATTTGCGGCTATGCTCCATGCCGCCCTCAGCGGGCACCAGCAGGCCGCGCAGATTGAGACCGTCGTGAGAGGTAATCGCAACCTCCTGTGTTTTATGCGAGGCCACCCAGTCGTTTCCCTCGCGGACAGCTTTGCGCCAGCGCTCCAACTCCTCCGGCGTGACATGACTTTTGTTCATCGGGTCGCCGGGATGTTTCTCCCGTACCAGAACCATTTTGAAAAAAACGGCGCCGACTGCTGTGGCCAGAAGGAAGAGCACAAGGCATACGGCGGCGGCGATGAGCAAGGAATTCCAAATAATCTCCATAAAAGTGAACCTCTCTCTATTGAAGTATGCTATCATTCTATCAGGCGCAGGCATTATTTACAATCGCTTTTTGTGAAAATGCAGATTTTATCAGCGCGATTGACAGAATTTCTGTTCAAAACAGTTGACAGATCATGCCGGATGGGCTATAGTATAACCGTCAAGCTTTTTCCATAACAACTGAATAGAGGCGGCCCCGTTCATGTATTGCGTGTGCGGGGCCGTTTCGTGCAAGAAAAGGGGGTTCCTCATAGATAATAGAAAAAATCAGGCAAGAGGCTTGACGGGCGGTTCCCCATCTGCTATAATACTCGGGTACAAGAAAGAAGGACGCCTTTTGTTCTCACCTGCCGGGAGTGCCCGCGTCAGGTCAATACCGGAATACAGGGCAAAGTAGCCCCTATTTTTGTGTGTTGAGCGTGGACGAAGGATTGTCCGCGCTTTTTAATTTTGGCCCTGCCGGTAACCCGGCGGTGCCCAACAGGTTTTGGAGGTGCTTGAACATTAGCAACAAAGACATGCAGATCAATGAACAAATCCGTGACCGGGAGATCCGGGTGATCACGGATGCAGGCGAGCAGCTTGGCATCATGTCTGCGCGGGAAGCGCTACGTATCGCCGAGGAGAAGGACCTTGACCTTGTCAAAATTGCTCCCCAGGCCACGCCGCCCGTATGTAAGATTATGGACTACGGGAAGTACCGCTTTGAGCAGGCCAAGCGGGAGAAGGAAGCAAGAAAAAATCAGCATATCGTGGAGATCAAGGAAATCCGCCTGTCATTGAACATTGACAAGCACGACTTTGAAACCAAAGCCGGCCATGCCAGACGGTTCCTGAAGGAAGGGAACAAAGTCAAGGTTTCCATCCGGTTCCGTGGCCGCGAGATGGCGCACCCTCAAAACGGCTTGGAGATTATGAAGCGCTTTGCACAAGAGCTTCAAGAGGAGAGCAGCGTAGAAAAACCCGCCAAGCTTGAGGGCCGTTCCATGATTATGTTCTTGGCAGCAAAACCAGTGAAGTAATAAGGAGGATATTTATCATGCCGAAAATTAAAACCCATAGCGGTGCAAAAAAGCGCTTTAAAATGTCGAAAAACGGCAAACCGATCCGTGCCCATGCCAACAAATCTCACATCCTGACCAAGAAGAACACAAAGCGCAAGAGAAACCTGCGCAAAACGAGCGTGGCGGACACCACGAACCAGAAGCAGATTAAGCGCCTGGTTCCGTATAAATAAGAGAGACACGCAAGAAACATTTACATTAACGGAGGTAACCTACCATGGCTCGTATCAAAGGCGCGATGATGACGCGCAAGAGAAGGAATAAAACACTTAAGCTCGCAAAGGATATTACGGCTCCAAGAGCAAACTGTTCAAAACTGCGAAGCAGGCTGTTATGAAATCCGGCCAGTATGCTATAATTGGCCGCAAGCAAAAAAGCGTGATTTCCGCCGCCTGTGGATCACCCGCATTTCTGCCGCCTGCAAGCAAAATGGGATGAACTATTCCACCTTCATGAATGGCCTGAAGAAGGCGAATGTAACGCTCAACCGCAAGATGCTTTCTGAGATCGCCATTGCGGACCCGGCTGCCTTTACCTCCCTGGCCGAGCAGGCAAAAGCAGCGTTGAAATAATGAATTGTGAAGCCGCGCCCGGGGTGACTCGGGCGTGTTTTTCTTTGCATTTTCCAGCGCTTAGATCAAGGAGGAATCCTATGGAGGAGATTACCAGCCGCTCAAACGCCCGTGTGAAGGCTGCCGCGCAGCTGCTTTCCTCTGCCGCCGCGCGGCGTGAGGAGGGGCTTTTCGTATTGGAGGGAGCCCGGCTATGCATGGATGCGGGGCAAACAGGCATACCGTTGCGTCAGCTTTTTTAACCCGCCAGGCATTGGAACGCTACCCGAAGGAGACGGCCTTTTTGAAGGAAAGAGCCGCTTCCGTTTTTTTGATTACAGAGGAAATTAGCCGCCGTTTGGGGGATACACAATCCCCGCAGGGCATTTTTTGCATCTGCGAGGTACTTGACAAACGCCCGGGCGACGATACAATAGAAAAGAATGGCAGCTATATCGCCCTTGAGAATATTCAAGATCCATCCAACCTTGGCGCGGTCGCCCGCACGGCGGAAGCGCTGGGGTTAAGCGGCCTGATTGTTTCGGGCGGAGTGCGATCGTTTATTAGCCCAAAGCCGCAAAGCGGTCGCCATGACCGAACTCGCCCCGAT
>ENA-OQCX01000502-OQCX01000502.1-human-gut-metagenome-genome-assembly--contig:-NODE-502-length-20165-cov-3.299731_pt1 | contig 20165 bp, 28 predicted proteins | sample MGYA00242762_ERZ504587 | MGnify/ENA primary metagenome ERZ504587 (study PRJEB26092, sample SAMD00036337) | human gut metagenome | host: Homo sapiens | study: EMG produced TPA metagenomics assembly of... | reverse complement strand
GAAAAACTGAAAAAGCAGGGCTGTTTTCCGCATGAAACTGCGGCAGCAGCCCTGTCCTCTTTCATTCAGATGATCTGTATCCTGTGCAGATCAGCCGAGATCGATCTTGAGATCTCCCGGCTTGATGATCCCTTTTGCACGGAAGATCTTGCCGATCACCCAGGTAATGAGTAATGGAAGCACAAAACAGATCAGGATCATTCCGACCCAGTCAAACGCTCCCGTTGTATAGCCTTCCGGCATCTGTGCCCATCCTGTGATCACGCCGATCGGTCCTACCAGACCGGAAGTTCCCATTCCGGATGAGATCGCAGGGCCATTGTTCCGCATATGGAACACGCAGGTTGCGATCGGTCCGGTGATCGCAGAAGTGATGACCGGAGGGAGCCAGAGAACTGGTTTTTTCATCAGGTTCGGGACCTGGAGCATGGAAGTTCCCAGTCCCTGTGCAACAAACCCGCCGATCCCGTTATCTGGAAAGCTCAAGATCGCGAAACCGAGCATATGTGCACAGCATCCTGCAGTTGCTGCTCCGCCTGCCAGTGCCAGTCCGTTCCAGACTTCCATTGTCACGCTGCCATCCGCAATACCGACGAGGACTGCCCCGCCGCTGATGCCGATTGCGGCACAGATCGCAGCCGAACTGATCGGAAGTGTCAGGACAACTCCAACTACTACCGATACGATGATCCCCATCCAGAACGGTCTTAGATCTGTTGCCCATCCGATAAAGGAACCAAGTGCATCGCAGACACTCTTGCATACAGGTGCCAGAAGCATCGCCAGAACTACGCCAACGATCACGGTGACTGCCGGTGTCACGATGATGTCGATCTTTGTCTCCTTGGAAACCAGTTTTCCGATCTCACAGGTGATGACTGCCACAAAAAATACTGCCAGTGGTCCGCCGGAACCGCCGATCGCATTGCAGGCAGCTCCTACTGCACACAAGGAATACATGACCAGCGGCGGTGCCTGGAGCGCATGACCGATCGCAAGTGCCATCGCAGCACCTGTCACACTGGTCGCATAACCACCGATCTCCAGAAGCTTCTCTGAAACGAAACTTCCCGGGCATACATTCTGCCCTATGGTGTTGATGATCGTACCGATCAGAAGTGACGCAAAAAGTCCCAGTGCCATGGAACCCATCGCATCGATCCCGTAGCGTTTGAACGATATGATCACGTTCTTCCGCTTCAGAAAGCTTTGTTTTTCGTTGCTCATAATCTCTTTCCCCTCGTAAAGTTTATTTGTTATCCAGAACTTTTTTATTCTTCCGGATCTTTGACCGGCTCTGCCGGGATGAACACTCTGGAATGGTTTTTCTCGGCTTTTTTCTGTTTTTTTGCTTTTTTCTGTGCTTCTGCGCAGAATTCCATCTGAGAATTGATGAGAGTTTTGCCTCTCTTGTCCTGTTTCTCATACGTTCCATCAGGCTGAAGCAGATGTGCCTTTACATTGTCACGGAATTCCAGATCCAGGATGTGCTTGATCTCTTTCTTGATCTGCTCATCCTCTACCGGGAATACGATCTCGACACGGCGGTCCAGATTTCGCGGCATCCAGTCTGCACTTCCCATGTAGATCTCCTCAGCTCCGCCATTCTGGAAGTAAAAGATCCTGCTGTGTTCCAGGAATTCTCCGACGATGGAGCGCACATGGATGTTTTCGCTCACTCCCGGGATTCCCACTTTCATGCAGCAGATGCCTCGTACCAGAAGATAGATCTGCACGCCGCAGGAAGAAGCATGATAAAGAGCTGAAATGATCGCCGGGTCACATAAAGAGTTCATCTTGGCAACAATGCATGCCGGAAGTCCTTGTTTCGCATGTTCTGCTTCTCTCTCGATCATCTGCAGGAAACGGTTTTTCATCCAGATCGGTGCGACGATCAGACGGTTCCAGCGCTTTGGCTCAGAATAACCGGAAAGCATGTTGAATGCAGCCGTCGCATCCTCTCCGAAACGTTCATCGCAGGTAAAGATACCGCAGTCTGTATAAAGTTTGGCTGTGGAATCGTTGTAGTTACCGGTTGCCAGATGCACATAACGGCGGATGCCGGTCTCTTCTCTTCGAACGACCAGAGTGATCTTGCTGTGTGTCTTGAGACCGACAAGACCGTAGATTACATGACAGCCGGCTTTTTCGAGCATTTTTGCCCAGACGATGTTATTTTCCTCGTCGAATCTGGCCTTCAGTTCCACCAGTACGGAAACCTGTTTACCATTTTCTGCTGCCTGTGCAAGCGCTGCGATGATCGGTGAATGGCCGCTGACGCGGTAAAGTGTCTGCTTGATCGCGAGGACACCAGGATCCTTCGCTGCCTGGCGCACGAAATCTACGACCGGATCAAAGCTCATATATGGATGATGCAGGAAGACATCTCCCTCGCGGATCACCTCAAAGATATCCTTGTCATTCTGGAACTGCGGCACAGGTGCCGGTGTATGTTTCGGGCTCTTGTACTCGTCAAAGCCTTCCAGTCCATAAAGTTTCATCAGCATGGTAAGATCCAGCGGTCCATTGATGCTGTAAATATCTGCTTCCTTGATCTCAAATTCTTTCTTGAGGATATCAAGAAGACGTGCATCCATCTTTTCTTCTGCCTCAAGTCGGATGACCTCGCCCCACTGGCGTTTCTTGAGCTGTTTCTGGATCTCTACCAGAAGATCCTCTGCCTCATCTTCGTCGATCGTGAGGTCCGCATTACGCATGATACGGTACGGATGCGCGCAGACAACATCATTGCTCAGGAAAAGCTTGCCGATATTGCGCTCAATGATCTCTTCCAGAAGGATCACGGTACGGTCGCCTTTTTTTGCGGAAGGGATCTCTACGATCCTTGGAAGTACAGAAGGCACCTGAACGGTGGCAAATTCCAGCTCTTTGGTATGTTTTTTGTTATTTTTCTTGGCGATCAGTGCGCCGATATTCAGAGTCTTATTGCGGATGAGTGGAAATGGTCTGGAAGAATCCATGGCCATCGGAGTCAGTACCGGATACACATTGTCCTCGAAATACCGGTCAACAAATTCCTGCTGTTTCTGGTTCAGATCCTCATGCTCTGCAATCAGGTGAAGTCCCACTTTCTCAAGTGCCGGAAGGACAGAACGGTTGAAGGTGCTATACTGTACTTTTACCAGCTCATGTGTCTGTTTGCTGATCTCACGGAGCTGTTCTTCGGAGGTCATTCCTGCGATGTCTTTTTTCTTGTAACCTGCATGCACCTGATCCTTGAGGGATGCGACACGCACCATAAAAAACTCATCCAGGTTTGAAGAGGTGATGCTTAAGAATTTCAGTCTTTCAAACAGGGGGAGGGATTTATCCCTGGCTTCGCTCAAGACTCTCTCATCGAATTTCAGCCAGCTTAATTCCCTGTTTACATAGTATTCCGGTTTTTCAAATTTACTTAAATCCATATTTTTCCTCCTCTACGCTCTGCGGCGGCGTTTCAGCACAAGATGTATTCCAAAGACTTCCTCAAAGAACGCTACTTTGTCCTTGAGAAGTCCAAGTTCCAGAGAAATGTCACGGCTGGAGTCGATCATAAGCTGCAGTTCTCTGTCTTTGAGCACAGCCTTGAGCCCTGCACTTTCTGATAATGGCTGCGGTCCATGGCATTCGCAAGGCGAAGGATCGCGGTCAGTTTCGCTACCAGAAGATAACGTTCCTTGTCGAGTCCCGGACCATCGTCATAATTTCCATAATAAACGAATTCTGTCGTATTATAACGTACCGCGCTGGCAATGACTCTTCGCTCTTCTGTGGAAAGTCCGATGATCTCGGTCGCCATGATGATGCGGTAAGAACACTCTGCCACATCGCCCATGCTGATGTATTTACCGCAGTCATGGAGCTGTACGGCGATCTGGAGAAGAAGACGTTCTCTTGCACCCATACCGTGGACTTTCTTCATGCTGTCAAAGATCGTCAGTGCGATATCCGTTGTGCCCTGGATATGGTTTTTGCCGCTGGAATAGCGTTTGGCAATGTTTCTGGAAGCAACCAGAATGTCATTTTCGAAATTGTGGGCGCTCTTGATGAACTTCTTCTTTTCTCCGTAATCGTAGGCAATTCCATCAAGAAGAGAAACTCCCGGAACCCAGACTGCTTCTGCCTGGAAAATGTCGATGAAGTTTTTGCAGATGACCATCGTCGGAACGATCAGGGACGCATACTCCAGATCGATCCCCATCTCATCTGCCAGTGCCTGCTCTGTCTTGTATACCGTTTCCTCATAATGCTTCCCAAACTCTTCCATTGTGAGGATATGTTCTCCGATATGCTCCTGAAAGATCGTATCTGCAAGAAAATCCCCCATCAGGATCACATTTTTGATCTCCCGGTCTTTCAGATACAGCCGCTGAAAAGCGGTTAGGTCATTTCGGATAAATTCCATGATCAGCTGGTCGTAATGCGTCGTGGTCTTCTCAAGTTCTTTGAGCCGTTCACGGATACGCATGCTTCCCATCTTGAGGCTCTGTGTTGTTACAAGTGCATCCTTGTCAAAAAGAGACACCTGCAGCCCGCCGCCTCCGACATCCAGGATCGCAGTTCCCTTCTGGATCATCTTTTTGAAGCTGGATTCTTTTGCCGCGATCGATTTGTAGCCCAGAAAATGCTGCTCGGCATTGCTGAGGATCTCTACATGGATCCCTGTACGGCGGTAGATCTGTTCCTGAACGATCAGCGGATTTACCATCTCACGGAATGCACTGGTCGCACAGGCACGATAATCGGAAACTCCGAATTCCTTCATCATCTTGTCAAAATCCTTCAAGATCCCACAGATCGCATCCACGATCTCAGGTTCCAGTCTTCCCGATGAATAGGCTCCCTTTCCGATCTCCAGGCGGTATCTTACATCGTTCAGCTGACGGAATCCGATCTTTTTGGAAAACTCAAAGATCTTCATGCTGATCTCATAAGAACCGATATCAATCGCTGCAAATGTTGTAATTGCCATATCCCATACCCCTTCCTGCTTATCTATTAGTTTTCCTCTTTTCCGAGAAGGTGATCAATAAACTGCTGTGCAGTTCTTCCGGTAAGTCCTCCATGAGAGATCTCCCATTTGCCAGCTTCCGCAAGGAGCTGGTCTTCCGGCATCTGGATGCCATGACGGGCTGCCAGTGTCTTGACGATCGTGTGGAATTCCTTGCGGTCCGGTGCGCCGAAGTAGATACGAACGCCAAAACGATATACCAGAGAAAGTTTTTCCTGTACGGTATCAGAGGAGTGGATATCGTCACTATCTCCAACTTCCAGTTTGTCCCCTGCTCTTTCGCGGACAAGGTGACGACGGTTGCTGGTCGCATAGATCAGAATATTGTCCGGTTTACGCTCCAGACCACCTTCGATCACAGCTTTCAGATATTTGTATTCAATTTCAAATTCTTCGAAGGAAAGGTCATCCATGTAGATGATAAACTTGTAATTGCGGTCCTTGATCTGAGCAATGATCTCGTTCAGATCCTGGAACTGATGCTTGTAAGCTTCAATGATACGAAGTCCCTCATCATAATACTGGTTCAGGATTCCCTTGATACTGGAGGATTTACCTGTACCTGCATCACCGAACAGCAGACAGTTGTTTGCTTTTCTGCCTCGGACAAATGCTTCTGTGTTTTCGATCAGTTTCTGTTTCGGGATCTCATAGCCTACCAGGTCATCCAGACGTACATGTGCGATCCTTGTGATCGGAACGATCTGTGCTTTTCCATTCTCGTCTTTCTCGATACGGAAAGCCTTATGAAGTCCCAGCTTGCCTACGCCGAAATCCTTATAGAACTGGACCATATCTTCCATGAATTCCTTTGTATCCTTGGCTGCTGCCAGTGTGCGGCTCATCTCGCAGATACGGTCGCGGATACGTTTGTTGAACATCTTTCCACTGTCCTTCGGTGCCTGATAGTCGCAGAGGATACCGCAGCAGGAAGTATGGAATACTTTGTCCAGAAGATTCAGGTCAAAATCATACAGTTCCTTGAAGATTGCAAAATCATGGAGTGCCAGCTCATTGATGCTTCCGTCGATATGTCCACGGATCTCGCTCGCGGTGCTGAATGCATTCTCGTTGTTCACAAGAAGCAGAGTCAGATAATTGTGCCACAGGTTTCCTGCAAATCCATAGGAACCTGCTGTCTCGATCAGACCGTTGACACATTCATAGAAATCTTCTTCCATTTCTTTTGCGTTTACGGCTGACTTCTCACAGGCATCCATAAGTGCTGTCATCTTGTCAAGGATCTCTCCATGTTCAAATCCTCTGTATAATACGCATTCTTTTACTCTGGTCATTTTTATATTTCCTCCTGCTGTCCGTAATTTCCAAGTACACGTACCCCGATCGCCTCTGCTTCAAGACCTCGAAGTGCATTTTTGACCGCCGGATCTTCCAGGTTTCCTTCGAAATCTACAAAGAAACGGTATTTCCAGTTCTGTCCCGGGATCGGTCTGGACTCGATCTTTGTCATGCTCAGGCTGTTGTAGATAAAATGTGACAGCATGTGATACAGAGTACCGCTTGCATGCGGCAGTTCGAAGCATACGCTGATCTTTCCTGCATTTTTCTCATAGATCGGTTTACTGCTGACAATGATGAAACGTGTCACATTCTGATCATTGTGGCAGATGTTTTCGGCAAGGATAGAAGTCCGTAGAGCTCGCCTGCTGCACGGCTTGCGATCGCCGCCTGGTTTCTCTTCTGCTCTTCCTTGATCCTCTTGGCTGAAGCTGCTGTGTTCTCTGCCTTGACGGTTTTCCATGACGGATGTTCTTCGAGATAATGTTTACACTGTGCAAGTGCCTGTGGATGGGAATAGACGGTGTCGATCTCGTCCACGGTCACGCCCGGAAGTCCCAGAAGCACGTGCTGTACGCGGACCCCCTGCTCCCCGACGATATAAAGCTGATATTCTGTCAAAAGATCATAAATATCCGTCACGATCCCCTCTGTGGAATTCTCGATCGGAAGGACTGCATAATCAGCCTTGCCAAAAGCAACCTCCTCCATCGCTGCACGGAAGGTCTTGACATGGTAGCTGTTGATCTCCTCCGGGAAATATGCTCTCATGGCCGCATAGCTGTATGCGCCTCAACTCCCTGAAAAACAACGTTACATCTTTGAGCGGAAGTTCGTCGACCATCTTGTAGTTTCGCTCTGTTCCGACACCATTCTTGGTCAGAAGCTGGTACTGGCGTTTGCGGCTGATCGCCATGATCTGCTGAAAAAGCTCCTGCGCACCAAGGCTGTTGAAGCTTCCATGTGCCTGATTCTTGAGAACATCCAGTTTGTCCTGTTCTCTCTTCGGGTCAAGTACCTGCTTTCCTGTATGTATCTTGTATTCTGCAACATCCTCGCAGACTTTCATTCGTTTTTCAAATAACCGTAAGATCTCTTTGTCGATGACATCGATCTCCTTGCGGCATTCCTGTAATCTATCATTCGTTATTCCCTTCCGATACCGGTGATCCGGATACCTCTTTTCTTGTATTTACGATCCGGGTGATGTCCCCGATAAAGGACAGTGAGCCAAAGGACAGGATCACATCGTCCTTCCCTGCCATCTCAAACAGTTCCTCGACCGCTTTTGCGATATTTTTCTCCGCGTGGACATGTGGGTTGCATGGACAGATCGCTTCGGCAAGTTCCTCCGCCGGGAGTGCCCTCGGGTTATCCGGTGTCTCGATCGCAATGATCTGTTCTGCATAAGGGCAGAGTTTCCGGATAATATATGGATAATCCTTGTCCCGGAAAACACCCATGATAAAAAACATCCTGCGGTCTTTGAAATATTTCCGTACAGAATCCTCGAGCATATCTGCCGCAGCCGGATTGTGTGCTCCGTCCACGATAAACAGCGGATCTCTGTGGATGATGGTCAGTCTTCCGTTCCAGTGGGTTGCCTTAAGTCCTTCCCTGCGCTGCTCTGTCGTGGTATGATAGCCTCTCTCATCCAGGATACGTAAGGCTTCCAGTGCAAGGACTGCATTCTCCGTCTGGTAGGAACCGGCGAGAGAAAGTGTGTATTCCTCTCCTTTGTAGAGGAAAACGCTGTCCGGTAAAATCTGCTTCCAGCACTTCTGCCTGGGAAATATCTGCCGCGCAGAGGTCTGTCCCTGCCTCATGACTTACGTTCTCTATGACCTTCAGTGCCTCCGGTTCCTGTCCGATCGTTGCCACGCTGCAGCCTGGTTTGCCCCCCCCCCCATGATGCCGGCTTTTTTCTCCGCGATCTCTGCGATCGTGTTGCCAAGAAGGACTGATGATCCATGCTGATCGGTACGAGAACAGCAAGTTCTGTCGTGCGGATCAGGTTTGTCGCATCTGTGATACCGCCCATGCCTACTTCCAGGATGACCGGATCACATTTTTCTTCTGCAAAAAATAAAAATGCCACCGCCGTTTCGATTTCAAATGGGGTGGGATGTGCAAGACCTTCTGCGGTCATTTCTTCGATCACTGCAGCAACCCTGGTCGTATGTTTTGCAAATTGCTCTCTGCTGATCGGTGTTCCCTCCACCTCGATCTTTTCTCTGTAAGAATATACGGATGGGGAAATATACCGTCCAACGTGATATCCGGCATTGGTCAGTGTCGTATATAAATACGCGATCACGGATCCCTTGCCGTTGGTTCCTGCTACATGAACATATTTAAGCTGATCCTGGGGATTGCCAAGGCGCTTCATAATTTCCTTTATATTGGTAAGATCCAGGGCACCGCCTGCGTACTGCTCTGCGTCTCTGATGTATGCCCTGCTTTGCTGATAATCCATGTTGTATGCTCCTGTTTCTTAAATGTGTTATTTGTATAAATATAACATCTGTGTATCTTTTTTTCAAGACCAGCCATACTAATTTAACGCATCGTTAATATTGGTTTTGATCAAATCTTTTTTACTTCAGGAGGAACCGCTATGAACCAGAATCTGACAAAACTTTTTTCTCTGCGGCTCGATCGGATGGTGCATGGAGGTTTTCTGGACCGGGCTTCACTCCCTTTTGTCCGGCCAGTGGACAATGACAGGCAAAAGTTCGCTTCTCATGTTCCCGATCTACGGCTGTGCTGCCATCATCGCTCCTTTGTATGCACGGATCTCCTCCCTGTCTTTCGTCTGCCGCGGACTTCTCTATATGCTGGGATTTTATATGGTCGAATTCATAAGCGGCAGTTTTCTCAAAGAAATCGGCATCTGTCCATGGGATTACTCCGCTGCCCGTTTTCAGTACAGAGGAATCATCCGGCTCGACTATGCTCCTCTTCTGGTTTGCCGCAGGATTGATTTTTGAAAAAATACTTACGAAATCTGCTTGAAAAATCGATTCTTGTAGTATATGATTGTGCAAGAGAGAATTTTATTGAATTTTCGCAACATCAATAAGGGAGGTTTCTTATGAGACATTTAATGAGCCCGCTGGATCTTTCCAAAGAAGAACTTGACGATCTTCTGACTCTTCCAGCGACATTGAAAAAAATCCATCAAAGTATGCGCATGTCTGCGATGATAAGCGACTTGCCACCTGTTTTTATGAACCAAGTACACGTACACGTTTAAGTTTTGAAGCAGCCATGATGAATCTTGGCGGCAAGGTTTTAGGTTTCTCTTCTGCCGGTTCCAGTTCCGCTTCCAAAGGCGAAAGTGTTGCCGATACGATTCGTGTTGTTTCCTGTTATGCAGATATCTGTGCTATGCGTCATCCGAAAGAAGGCGCTCCGCTCGTAGCTTCTATGGCTTCTTCTATTCCTGTTATCAACGCCGGTGACGGTGGTCATCAGCATCCTACTCAGACCCTCACTGATCTTCTTACTATCCGTTCCCTCAAGGGAAGACTTGACAACCTTACGATCGGTCTGTGTGGCGACCTGAAATTCGGCCGTACCGTTCATTCTCTGATCGAGGCGCTGGTACTTCGTTATTCCAATGTGAAATTCGTTCTGATCTCACCGGAAGAACTTCGTGTACCAAGCTACATCCGTGAAGATATCCTTGAGAAGAATAACGTAGAATTCGAAGAAGTAGAGCGTCTGGAAGATGCACTTCCGAAGCTTGACATCCTCTACATGACACGTGTACAGAAAGAACGTTTCTTCAACGAAGAAGATTACGTACGCATGAAGGATTTCTACATCCTCGACAAACAGAAAATGGAACTGGCTCCAAAGGATATGTACATTCTTCATCCGCTTCCGCGTGTAAACGAGATCGCTGTTGAAGTAGATGATGATCCGCGTGCCGCATACTTCAAGCAGGCACAGTATGGTGTCTATGTCCGTATGGCACTGATTCTTAGATTACTGGAGGTGGAAGTATAATGTTAAACGTTGGAGCACTTCACGAAGGTTTCGTACTTGACCATATCAAGGCCGGCAAAGCCATGACTATTTATCATGACCTGAAACTCGACAAACTTGACTGCACCGTTGCCATCATCAAGAATGCCAAGAGCAACAAAATGGGTGTCAAGGACATCATCAAGGTAGAATGCCCTATCGAGAACCTCGACCTGGACATCCTCGGTTTCATCGATCACAACATCACCGTCAACATCATCAAAGACGAGAAGATCGTTGAGAAAAGGATCCTGAAACTTCCAAAACAGATCACAAACGTCATCAAATGTAAGAACCCACGCTGCATCACTTCCATCGAGCAGGGCCTGGATCACGTATTCATCCTCGCTGACCCGGAGAAGGAAGTTTACAGATGTAAGTATTGTGAGGAGAAATATCGCGGTAAACGCAATAAATAATCCTGTTTCAGAACAAAAAAAAGAAACGCTTCGAAAGGTGCCTCCCGATAAGAAAACATCGTGGGGCAAGAGAGAAACGGTATAGCTTCGCTATGCCGTTTTTCTCATTCTTGCCTTGATGAAGTAACTTTCGATACTTCCAGGCTCCAATGCCCTTATAGTAGATGTCAATTTCCTGGGTGCGGTTCTTGCCCTTTGGATCGCTGGCGGCATGGACAACGATCTTCTCGACAAACTCATGTAAGATACATGGGGTTAATTCAGGAATTTCCGTATACCGTTCTACAACGGAGAGAAACCTTTCCACATTGGCGCTTTTTTGTTCCTCTGCTTCGATTTCATCACGGAGAGCAGCCGCTACATCTTGAAGCTGATGCTGCTCTTTCTCGTAATCGGTAGAGAGCTTTTGAAAACGCTCGTCAGAAAGTTTTCCCGAAATAGTATCTTCGTAGAGCCGCTTGAAAATGGTGTCCAGCTCTGCAATCCGCTTTTCGGCATCGGCCAATGTTTTCTGCCGTTTTGCCAAACCTTGGTTACGTTGGCGCATATCCGCATCCATGACCATCTTCACAAAATCGTCTTTGCGCTGTGATGCGAAGGAAACGATCTCGCGCAGATTTTGCAGAACCAATTCTTCCAGGATAACAGTTCGGATAGAATGTGTCTGCCCACATACATCACGGCTTTTCCGATAGCCGGAACACAGATAGTATTCCTGATCGCGCCGGAAATTGGTTGCCCTGCATTGGTACATAATGGAGCCGCAGTCGGCACAGAACATCATGCCGGAGAACATACCCATTTCTCCCATCTTTGTGGGTCGGCGCCGCGTCTGCCTTGCGAGCCTTGCTGCATCGGCAATCGCCTCCGTCCAGATGGCTTCGTGGGTATTATCAAAAATCTTCCATTCGCTTTCTGGATTGTGCAAGGTCTTTTTACTCTTGTAGGATTTTTTACGGGTTTTGAAATTAACTGTGTGCCCCAGGTATTCACGCCAGCGATCCATGATGTCGGCAATCGTAGAAGAATCCCAAGCGTAAGGAGAACCTTTCTTTGTGACATTGGTTGTCCTGCCTTTACTCGCATAGTAAGCAGCCGGAGTAAGAATTTTTCTTTCCGTCAGTTTTCTTGCAATCTGCGAGGGTCCCAAACCATCCATGATATAGAGACCAATTTCATAAACTACCTGGGCGGCTTCTTCATCCTTCACCCATTGCTTTTTGTCATCAGACGATTTCATGTATCCATACGGAGGCAAAACAGTCAAATGTTCTCCTGCATTGCCTTTCACTTTCATAACGGCACGGATTTTTTTGCTGGTGTCTTTAGCGTACCATTCATTGATGATATTGCGGAAGGGCGTAAACTCGTTGTCACCCTGAGTGCTGTCCACACCATCATTCACCGCAATAAAGTGAATATCATGTTCGGGAAACATGATTCCGTATACATGCCGACTTGCAGATAATCACGTCCGAAACGTGACATATCCTTGATGATGACCCTCTTGACAAGGCCAGCCTCAATGTCTGCAATCATCTGCTGAAAGCCTGGGCGGTTGAAAGATGAGGTTAGATAACGATACTTTTTGAAACACAGTAAAATCAAGGTTTTTCGGACAACGGACAAGCATGGTTTGTACTACAACTAAATATTGCACCGCACAAGCGGCGTTTCCCACTTCCACACGGAAGAACAGGAACGCCGCTTTTTTCATGCCCTTTGTTACGCAGTAGGGGCAGAAAAAGCCTTGCTACAAGCGGCTTTGCGGGCGTGTTTTTCGTGCGGTAAGGGATTTATACCTTTTCCCTCAAAATCGCTGTTCTACTGCGTAACAAATCCAAAGCAAAGGAGTGATGAAGCTATGGCAGTTTTCCGTGTGGAACGCAACACAGGCTACACCGTAATGAGCAACCACCACTTACGCAACAAGGAGCTTTCCTTAAAGGCAAAGGGGCTGTTATCTCAAATGCTGTCCCTGCCGGAGGATTGGGACTATACCCTTGCAGGGCTGTCCTACATCAACCGGGAAAGTATCGACGCTATCCGTACCGCCGTTTGGGAGCTTGAAAAAGCCGGATATATCACAAGGCGGCAGGGACGCGACGAGAAAGGCAAAATGACCGCTATCGAGTACACCATTTACGAACAGCCGCAGCCGCCGGAATTGGATTGCCCGGTATTGGAAAATCCAACAGCGGATAACCCGATATTGGAAAATCCGACAACGGATAATCCGACGTCGGAAAATCCAACGCAATTAAATAAAGATATACAAAGAACTAACTTACCAAAAAAGAAAAATCAAATACGGATTTATCAAGTACCCATCCATTCCTATCCATTCCCTAAATCCCTTGCCTTATGGCGAGGACGAAACGGCACAGCCGCCGGAACGGAAAAGAACGGAAAGGAACGACGCTTACAGAGTGTATGAGGAAATTATCAAAGACAATATCGCCTATGACATTCTCTTACAGGACAGAAGCCTTGACCGCGACCGTCTGAATGAAATTGTTGACCTCATGCTTGAAACCGTCTGTACGGCAAGAAAGAAAATCCGTATTGCCGGGGACGATTACCCCGCCGAGCTTGTGAAGTCAAAGTTTATGAAGCTGAACAGCGAACATATCCGCTTTGTGCTTGACTGTATGCAGGAGAACACCACGAAAATCCGCAACATCAAGCAGTACCTAAAGGCGGTGCTTTTCAATGCCCCGTCTACCATTGACAGCTACTATACTTCCCTTGTCGCTCACGACATGGCAAGCGGCGCATTATCCGGCAAGCCTAAATACGGCGACCCGGACTACTACACCTACAACGAGGGCGAAAGCCTGTAAACGAAAAAAGGAGGATTTACCACATGGCACAGAAAACAGGAGCTTTAATTTTTGACGAAACCGCTGACCGCTACGATATTCGCTTTGATATTGCCGACTATTACGGCGGCTTGCATTGCGGCGAGTGCATGGACGTATTCACAGGCGGCAAATGGAAGCCGACCCGGATTGAGTACGGGGACAACTGGTATCTTGTAGGTATCCGCGCCGAGGACTTGAACGGGCTGCGGGTGCGGATTTAACGGGGCGGCGTGAAGAACGGACGCCCTTTTTTCACGCCCAAAAGCGGCGTACCACCTTAACACTATCACTACTACCGGGAAAGGAGGACGGTAAACATTGCAAGATGAAATCAACGAAAAAGTGGTTGCGCTCTCTGTCAAGGGAGCGAAGCTGACCGCTGAAACGCTGCAAAAGGCAATCAAAGCCATGCTTGCACAGGCAAAAAAGCAGCAGGAAAAACAGCCCCACGGGAAGCAGACCCTAAAGCAGCTTGCGAAGCAGAACGCGGGGCTATCCAACATTGAGATAACCGAGGGCAATATCAAAGCCTTTGAGCAGACGGCAAAAAAATACGGTATCGACTTTGCCCTAAAGAAAGACAGCACCGAAACGCCGCCCCGTTATCTCGTCTTTTTCAAGGGGCGGGACGCGGACGCTCTGACCGCAGCCTTTAAGGAGTTTTCCGCAAAGAAGCTGACACAGGAGCAAAAGCCCTCTATCCGAAAGGCACTTGCCACATTCCGGGAAGCAGCAAAGCAGCTTAACGCGAACCGTCAAAAGACAAAATACAAGGACAGGGAGGTATCGCTATGAAGCCGAATATCAAGAAGCTGCTTATCCTAAACGCCCCCTATCTGCTCTTTGTGTATCTCTTTGATAAAGTCGGACAGGCGGTGCGGCTCTCGCCGGGGGCTGACCTCTCCGGCAAGCTGGTTTCCATTGGCAGCGGCTTTTCCGCTGCCTTTTCAAATGCCCTGCCGAGTTTTAACCCTATGGATTTGCTTATCGGCATTGTCGGGGCTGTCGTTATCCGGCTTGCGGTCTATGTGAAAGGCAAGAACGCAAAGAAATACCGTAAGGGCATGGAGTACGGCTCTGCACGTTGGGGCAATGCCGAGGATATAAAGCCATATATCGACCCCATGTTTGAAAATAACGTGCTGCTGACGCAGACCGAAAGGCTGATGATGAGCAGCCGCCCGAAGCACCCGAAGTATGCAAGAAACAAAAACGTGCTTGTCATCGGCGGCTCCGGCAGCGGCAAAACAAGGTTTTTTGTAAAGCCCAACTTAATGCAAATGCACAGCAGCTATGTTGTCACAGACCCGAAAGGAACGGTTTTAATCGAGTGTGGAAAGCTCTTGCAGCGGGGCGGGTACAAAATCAAGGTGCTAAACACCATCAATTTCAAGAAATCCATGCGGTACAATCCCTTCGCCTATCTGCGCAGCGAAAAGGATATTTTGAAACTGGTAAATACCATTATCGCCAACACCAAAGGCGACGGGGAAAAATCCGGCGAGGATTTTTGGGTGAAATCGGAACGGCTTTTTTACTGCGCCCTTATCGGCTACATCTGGTACGAAGCCCCGGAGAATGAGAAAAACTTACGACGCTGCTTGAAATGATAAATGCGTCGGAAGCCCGCGAGGACGACCCGGAATTTCAATCCCCCGTTGACCTCATGTTTGAACGCTTGGAGGAAAAAGACCCGGAACATTTTGCGGTGCGCCAGTACAAGAAGTTTTTGCTGTCTGCCGGAAAAACAAGAAGCTCTATCCTCATTTCCTGCGGTGCGCGTCTTGCCCCCTTTGACATTCGGGAACTGCGCGAGCTGATGGAAACCGACGAAATGGAGCTTGACACCTTAGGCGACCGAAAGACCGCGCTTTTTGTTATTATCTCCGACACCGACGACACCTTTAACTTTGTTGTATCAATCCTTTACACACAGCTTTTCAATCTGCTTTGTGACAAGGCAGATGATGTGTACGGCGGGCGGCTACCTGTTCATGTGCGCTGTCTGCTTGACGAGTTTGCAAATATCGGGCAGATACCGAAGTTTGAAAAACTCATTGCCACGATAAGGAGCCGCGAAATCTCCGCGTCCATCATCTTGCAGAGCCAGTCGCAGCTAAAGGCTATCTACAAGGACAACGCCGATACCATTGTCGGCAACTGCGATACGACCCTGTTCTTGGGCGGCAAGGAGAAAACGACCCTTAAAGAAATGTCGGAAATCTTGGGGAAAGAAACCATTGACAGCTTCAACACTTCCGAAACAAGAGGACGGGAGCTTTCCCACGGGCTGAACTATCAGAAGTTAGGCAAGCAGCTTATGAGCGAAGATGAAATTGCGGTCATGGACGGCGGGAAATGTATCTTGCAACTACGCGGGGTGCGTCCGTTCTTCTCCGAAAAATACGATATTACCAAACACCCGAAGTACAAGTACCTTTCCGACTTTGACAAGAAAAATGCCTTTGACATGGAAAAGCACTTGCGCCGCCGTCCTGCAATCGTAAAGCCGGACGAGGTATTTGACTATTACGAAGTTGACGAAGCAGATTTGCAGGAGGACACAGAAAATGAATAAGCGTATCAGAAAGAAAAAGGCAAAACAGCAGCTAATCCGGGCTATCAGCGGGCTTGTGGAAGCTGCCGAGGAAATGCAGCGGGAACAGGAACGCAGGACAAGACAGGCAGGTATTTCCTATATCAAGTATATCGAAGCTGTCCGGGAACGGCAGTACGGCATTAAGCCTGTCTACACACCGCTTTTTGAAAAGGAGGGAGCTTAAAGTAAAAATAATAAACACGGGCTACATGGTACGCGCCCCTACTCCTTGCGCGTATCGCGGCAGGAAGCCGCACCCTACAACTGAATACCGCCGCGCAGCAGCAACAAACGCAGCGCGGGGACTTATGACCGCGGCAGTTATCGAAAACTGACCGCCGTTTTTTATGCCCTTTTTCGGGCAGCCGCACAGCGGCAGAAAGGAGTTATATTATGGCATTTTTCAACAGCGCAGTAGGCGTTTTGCAGACACTCGTTATCGCTCTCGGAGCAGGTCTTGGCATTTGGGGCGTTATCAACCTCTTGGAGGGCTACGGAAACGACAATCCGGGCGCGAATGCTCATGTGCCATAAAGTAACATACAAGAATTGATAGACAGCAACCCACTATTCCGTTATTATCTTACGCACACACTTTGTAACTTTTTCGTTAAGCCTATTGACTCTGATACTTCGGAAGAGATATAATATAGTTGCTACTTAGCTAACCTAAATAGCGAAACTAAAGAGAGGCGACGATATGAATAACAAATATGTCCAGCAATTCAAAAAAGGCTCTCTGGAAATGATACTCTTATGCCTAATCGGACGCAAGGAAACTTATGGATATGAAATTATAACCGAATTGAACAATAGTGCGTCTGTTTTGGGATATGCGAAAGAGGGAACCATTTATCCCATTTTGTATCGTTTACAGGAAGCAGAACTAATCAAATGCCGGTTGGCTCCGGCTGCGGCAAATGGCGGCTCAAAAAAGTATTATTCTTTAACGGATAAAGGCAGGAATGTACTTGATGAACTAATCTTATTTTGGTCAAGCTATGAAACTGCGTAAATGGCTTTATAGAAAGTTATCAACAAGCGAGGGTGTCCAAATGAAAGAACAATATATCAAACAGGTTGAAAAGGAACTATCTTTACCACGCAAAATGAAAAAAGAGGTTGTGCGTGACTTAAATGAAGTTTTTGCGTCTGCTATGGAGCATGGAGAAACAGAGCAGCAGATTATCCAGCGTTTGGGGACGCCAAAAGAATTTGCAGACAGCACCGCAGAACAGTTTGGTATTGATAACACCAAATCGAAAAAAAGGAACGGCATCATTTCTACTCTTGCTACGCTTGTTATCGCGGTTGCTGCCTTTTCGGTATATGCTGTTACGCAATCAGGAAAAGTACCAGAAGGAGCAATCGGACAAGCCGACGCGACAACAAATATACAGATTGAGGCGCGTTTGCCTTTGATATTTCGCAAATCCTTTTGGCTATTGGGTTTGCAGCAACAGCTATTGCTATTTTGTTAATTATCCGAACCATACACAAAAACAGGAGGTAACCAATGAAGAAGTATATTTCTGTATTCACAATCATGGTTATGATTTTTTTGGCTGCGTGTTCTAATCAAAATACATCATCTACACCGACAAGCAATGAGAACAATACGCAATCTAATAGTGTTACAAAATTGGACGAGGGTGTTTGGCCTGCGAATGAGTACACAGAGGGGCTTCCTGTTGCGCCTGGTACGGTTGCATGGGCTACACTTGATACAGAACATGAGAATTGCAATATCAACCTTACCGGCATTAGCGAAAACGACTATAACGAGTATATGGAGCTTTTGAACCAAGACGGCTTTTCCGTAATTGAAAATGTATCAGAGGAAATCGAGGGAGAAAACTATGTTTCTATCGGGACGCTTTTATCAAACGACGAAAAGTGGTTAAGTATCAGCTACATACCCAATAGTCTAACTATCTACATTTCCTTTGACAATAACTGAAAGAGATAACGGAATAGCAAAGCCAGTCGAGCCAGTCAACGGTCAAGATGAACGGCGCATACGCGCCGCCGTTGACAGCCCCGCCCGCCTTTGCAGACAGGCAATCAAGGGCGACAGCAAAAAGTGCTGCCGCCCCGCACTATTATCAGAGAGGGGGAATTTCCATGACCGAAGATGAAGCCTACAAAGTGTATATCCAGTACACCTTTAACGCCTTTTGCAAGGTTGTCATTCGTCACGCCGCCATAGATATAATTTTGAAGCTGCGCCGGAGGTGGGAACGGGAAGTTTCCCTTGACTATCTGATGAATGAGAAGTTTGTCCAGCTTGCCGAGCCGGAACAGCTTGAAGAATACCTTTTTACCGCCTGCGGCCAGACCGCCGTTCTGTACCATGCGGAACTTGCCGCTGCCCTTGCCCTTTTGCCGGAGCAGGCACAGGAAGAAATTTTCCGCTATTACTTCCTGCGCCAGCCGCAGAGAGTGATCGGCGTACATATCGGCCGGACACGCAGCACAGCGGGGCGGCATATCCAGCTTGCCTTGCAACGGCTTCGGAAGGAAATGGAGGTGAGCCGGTATGAATAAACTTCTCCCCTATGAAACAATCGTCAAGGCGCATGAGGGCGACCCGGACGCAATCGACACCGTTCTTTCCCACTACGCCGGATATATCCGATACTGTTCCAAAGTACACGGGAAAGTCAACGCCGAGGTTGAGGAATATGTGAAGCAGAAGTTAATTGCCGCACTGTTCAAGTTTCGATTTGACCGATAGTAAGCAGAAAATTAAGGAGGCAAGAGGTTTTATGAAAAATCAGCTTTCAACAGTGACGGAAGTTGTAGTTAGAAGCATCTTTTACATCATCACAAACTATGTATTTGTTAGCATGGGACTGTCGTTTCATACTCATTGGATTGCAATTCTATTTTTACTTTCAATGGTATGGGCTACTATTGACTACGGCAAGTCTGTAAACAAAATAACCGGGAAAAAGGTTATTGCTGAAATACTATGTATATGCTGCATTGCGATAAGTATAGCGATTGCATATTTTGTGGGATATATTCAAGGAGCAATCGTTTCCTTTTGAAAACATAACGCAATAACTCTCCGTTTATCATACCAATATGAAATGAGTTTTCAAAACTGAATACCAGCCGCCACCGGCGCGGCCAGCGAAAGCAGTAAGTCTGAAAAAGATTTGCTGCTTTTTTTGTTGCCCGGCTCCGTTCCCGGCCATTTTGCCCTGTTCAGATTGTAGTAGTAAGTGAGGGGGGAAATTTTCCTGCCCCGGCGTTTGGCATTTTTGATTTTTGTCCGTAGTAAGAAGCAAAGAGAAAATAAGCCGTTTTGTTTGGCAAATTTCAAAACGCGGTGGTGTAGGGAGTGAAAGGAAAAATTCTCTGCCCCGCCGGTTGCCAAAATCCTGTTGCCCGGATTACAGAAGCGAAAGAAATTTTGAGAAATCCCCGTTCAGCGGGTAGCTGGCGGCCTTTGAAATGTATCTTTAGCGAAAAGGAAAAAAGACCGCCCACAGCGGGCTGAAAGCCCCGCCCTGTTCGCTCTATGTACGGAAAAGCCCGGACAGGGATAGTCTGCGGCAGTTACAGAGCAAGATTCTACCGCAGTACCAAAATTCGCTTATCGCTCATTTTGCCCCTGCGGGAATCTTGTTGGGGAGTGCCTTCCCCAAACCCTGCTTATGCGGCTTACGCCGCTGGAAAATCCCTCAAAATAATTTTTCGGATTTTTCAAAAACAGTTCCGCTTTACACCCTGTTTTTCTCCTATTAGTGAGAGGACACCACGCACAGCCGAAGGAGGTTTTACCATGCGAAAACGATATAACACGCCGCACCGCAGCCGGGTAGTCAAGACACGCATGACCGAGGAAGAATACGCCGAGTTTGCGGAAAGGCTTTCTGCTTACAACATGAGCCAAGCCGAGTTTATCCGGCAAGCCATAACCGGGGCAGCCA
>ENA-OQCX01000501-OQCX01000501.1-human-gut-metagenome-genome-assembly--contig:-NODE-501-length-20176-cov-1.956307_pt1 | contig 20176 bp, 31 predicted proteins | sample MGYA00242762_ERZ504587 | MGnify/ENA primary metagenome ERZ504587 (study PRJEB26092, sample SAMD00036337) | human gut metagenome | host: Homo sapiens | study: EMG produced TPA metagenomics assembly of... | reverse complement strand
ATTTTTTTTATATATGGCATTATCAAATGCCAATCAGTATTTTTGCATTGCTGGAGCACTGGCAAGCCGTATCAGATTTTTGAGGGCTATCATCGGCTGATCCAGCCGAGCTTTCACAATGCTCTGAACGCAAAAAACAGATTTGGACGCAATAAATAATATAAAATTTCATTAGTGGTTGACTCTCTATTTATTTACATATATAATGCATATATATACTAACTTATATAAAGAGGAGGTGATCCGTTGAAGCACTTGATCATTGGCATTGTTTTTTTTCTGAGTGGTTTAGTTAGTTTCTTTGTAGCAGGTACAGATTATGCTGTTTGACGATGGACTAATTCGCTTTTTTGATCCCTCTATCAATTGTATTTATGACTTTAGGCTCCGTATTATTAATCATTGAATATTTTAAAAAGGAGAAAAATTAAAATAAAAAATTCTTTCCTCTCTGCTAGTTGTCGTGCTACTGCTCGGGTATACGCTAAGCACATTGGCATATACATCAAGCGAGCCCCTCTCTGAGGAAGCGTATATAAAAGCCGTCAACAAAATTATGCTGCAATATGAGCAGGATCCTGCGCTTGCCTTGCGCAAGCTGAGCCAATTGGATACGCAATTGCTGTGCGCGCCGAAAAAAGTTTCCTATTCCTCGAACGGCGATATCGTTCCATATGGCGCTTCCCCAACGGACTATGAATTAACTGTACATTCATTTAGACGTGGCAATTCTCGAAATTATTATTTGGATGCCTGCATAGAAGCAAAAAAAACAGAAATCGCTCCTGGTCCATTGGATAAAATTAGTATTGAATGGGATACCAAGTATGCGGATTATTATGTTTCGAATGGAGATAGCAACATCTCCAGTGTAGCCGACCGCAAAACAGGAATTGTCCTGTTTAATATTGAGGATAAAAAACTAAAGAAAGGTGAATTCGCAACCTGTATTGTTCAGGTAACGCCAAAGCAATCAAATGTGTGGTTGGAATTTGGATCGAAATATGTACACAATTATACAACAGTCATTCTGCTTAATGGAGAAGCCAGTTATTCCTTTGCACCGTCCTCCTCTTTGTCAAGCAGCGGAGAGGCGTCTCTGGGATTGACCTATACCTACGGGTTTAAGATGACGTTTGGGGCTTCAACCAAAGGATGGCAGTTGTGGGCTGATAACGCTGTTTATCTTTAAAGGATCGTCAAACTTCACAACATTCAAATAAACTCGTAGCAGTTCTGCGCAAAAGGATACGCAGAAAGAGGGTGTTCGCTGACGCTTTATGCCTTTGAGGAACGCCTTCTTTTTGCGTTTTATGCGGCCGCCATTTGCTATTGATCCGCCCGCCCTTTTGTTCGAGCGGCAATCAGATCCTACAGCGCCTTGGAGAGGAAATCCCGCAGCCGAGGGTTCTGCGGATGCCCGAAGACTCCCGCGGCGTGTTTTCCTCCAAAATCTGCCCATCATCCAGGGTAAGAATCCCATCCGCCTTCGTCATGTCTACGATTGCTCCGCGGAGGATCATGTCTGTTGAAAACCAGCGCTCCCGGATAAACCGATTGACTTGCGGCCTGTTTGCCGCAGTGACCGCTGTAAAATCCATAGGCTCCCCTCCTCTCTGAATGCCACAGAGATTAGCCGAGAGAGCCTCTTATCATCCTAGGGAAAACCGCTTCATCTGCGTTTCAGCCGCTTCGCCAGCGTCCACATAAACGGATGCGATCCTTCGCCGAGCTGGTGAAACCACCTCACCTCGCTGTAAAGGGCGTAAAATGCACATTTGAGGTCGCACAGCCGGCTCAGCTCCACCTTGCTTTTATAGTTCTCATAAAGCCTAAAACAGCTCCCCATCACATTGTTCAGCGCAAAGAGCTCATATTCTCGATCCGCCCACATGCTGTTGTAAGGGTCAATGACCGCCTGCGGGAGGAGACTCTTGGGGTCGATCAGGATGTTTGCCGGCCAGTAGTCCCCATGGATGAGCACCGCCTGCCGGATTTCTTCCCCAAAGATATCTTCATAGCGGCGAAACGCCTTTTTCCATCGTCTCGCAGGTTCCGCGCGAAACGCCCAATCCTGCACTGCCTTTTGCGCCTTTCTCCAGAATCTCCTTTGCCAGCGGGTAATAAAAATCGTTCCATGTGGGCAGTCCGGCGTGTCCAACGGGCCAAAGCGGTCATTTTCGGCAGATGGATACGGATCAGGCTGTCCACCGACAGATCGCTCATCCGCCTGCGCTTGGCGGGTGACTTCCAGTAAATGTTTTGTTGAGCGCCGATACGCCGGGCATCAATTCCATCCCAAGCGCTTCGAGCGGTTCCTCCGGCGTTGCATCGTGCACAAAATAGAGGCGCGGAAACGGGATAATTGAGTATTGCGCCAGAAGTGCGATCTGCTCCGCCTCCTGCCGTGCCATCCCGCCGCGCCTTCCGAGCGAAACAGTTTGATACAGCAGGTATGCGGCTCCCCTTACCCGTTGCCCGGTAAACATCCGCCGAGCCCCCGGCATTCAGCGGCTCCGCAGGAGATAAGGCCCATCCCCAGCTCACGTTCGACAATTTTCCACAGAAGCTCCTGTTGCAGCTCCATGCGCTCCCCCCTTTCATGATGAAACTGAGTATAACAAGGCATGTTTTAAAATGCAATCCCATTTTTTAAATATGACGGCTTGTTGTCAGCTTTTGACCGATATACTGGAAAGCCGAAAGGATGTGGTGCACTTGAGCAACCCGTATCAAAAAATGTCCGGTTTATGAAACCTCCTCTTTTTTACTCCGGCTGGTACAACTGGACGATGCGAAGGACCTGCTGGCCTGCTATTCCGACCGGCGGGCAGTCGCCAACATGAACGCGGACTGCTGCACGAGCGATTTTTATTATGAAACGCTCACACAAATGCAGGAATGCATCCGATTCTGGCTGCGCGAATATCAGCAGCAAGCGTATATCCGCTTTGCAATCATTGATAAAACGGTAAAAAAAGCGGTTGGCACGGCTGAAATTTTCGGCGGCACATTGGGCGGCGGCCTCAGCGGATTCGGCGTGCTGCGGATCGACCTTCGCCCTGCCCTACGAGACCGCCCCCCCTACTCAATGAAATTGTTTCACTCGCAGCCAATCGCTGGATGCCGGACTTTACAATTTCTATTCTTTATACAAAAGCCGGGCACACGAAGGCAACGGATACCTGTTTTGGAAAAACACGGATTTACTGCGTCCGATACATTCCGCCCAGGGATGGGCTACTATGAAAAACAGCAAATATAAATTCTTATTGACAGAAATACATTTTTTCTTCAGAGGACTAAAAAAACATGCGCGAGCTGATTTGCACCGCTCGCGCATGTTTTTGATTTGCGATTTGTCTTACAACACCTTGGAAAGAAAATCCTGCAAGCGTGGATTTTGCGGGTGCGCAAAGAACTCCTGCGGCGTGTTTTCCTCCAAAATCTGCCCATCGTCCATGAAAACGACCCGCGTGCCCACCTCACGGGCAAAGCCCATCTCATGCGTGACGACAAACATCGTCATGCCGCTGTCGGCAAGCTCCTTCATAACGGCCAGCACCTCGCCGACCATCTCCGGATCGAGTGCGCTCGTCGGCTCGTCGAAGAGCATCATCTTCGGGTTCATCGCCAGCGCGCGGATGATCGCGATACGCTGCTTCTGCCCGCCGGAAAGCTGGGAGGGATACGCATCGGCCTTGTCCTCAGTCCGATGCGGTCAAGCAGTTGAAAGGCCTTTTCATCGGCCTCCTCCTTGCTCATGAGCTTGAGCTTAACTGGAGCGAGCGTAATATTTTTCAGGATTGTCAGGTTATTAAAAAGGTTAAACTGTTGAAACACCATGCCCATCTGCTCGCGGATTTCATCAAGCTTCACCTTCGGATCAGTGATGAGCTGATCTTCAAACCAGATTTCCCCTTCCGTCGGCTTTTCTAGGAGGTTCAGGCAGCGCAGAAAGGTGCTTTTGCCGGAGCCGGACGGGCCGACGACGACGATCTTCTCACCTTTTTTGATTTCATAGTCAATGCCTTTTAGTACCAGGTGATCTCCAAATGCCTTTTTCAGGCCCTTAACCCTTATCACTCTTCGCCAGCCTCCTTTCAAGCAGCCGCAGCAGCTTTGTCAGCCCCATTACCATAACCAGATAAATTAATGCAATGACAAAATAAATATTGCCATCATATGTTACCGTTTTGATAATCGAACCCGCACGGGTCAGATCATTGACGGCTATGTATCCTGCGACAGACGTCTCTTTCAGCAAAACAATGAATTCATTTCCAGCGCCGGCAGAATGTTTTTGATTGCCTGCGGCATGATGATATAACGCATCGTAGCGCCCTTAGACAACCCGAGAGAACGGCTTGCCTCCTCCTGCCCTGGATCGACGGCCGCAATGCCCGCACGGATAATTTCCGCTACATAAGCCCCCGAATTAAACCCAAAGCCAATACACGCAATCGGCAAAGCATTTTTCCAGGACGCCAGAATGACAAGGGACCAGATGAAAAGCTGTACCATCACCGGAGTGCCGCGGATTGCCGTGACATACATATTGCAGATCCATTCCAACGGGCGCAACGCTTTTTTATCCTTGCAGAAATACTTGATCATTGCAACCAGCATGCCCAAGCTAATGCCAATCACAGCAGCGGCAGCGGCAATCACCAGCGTATTCCCCAGGCCCTTGAGAATCGTCATATAGCGATCCTGATAAATCAGCAAGTTATAAAAATAATCCCCCACGGACTGAAGCCATTCCATAAAACGCCTCCCTGACTCACAGTGAAAATAACAGCAGACGACCCTCTTGCAAATCGCCTGCTGTTATTGACAAAATCAATTCAACCAACTGCTATCAGGAATGTTTGACAACATATTCCTGAATTTTGCCCTCGTCCATCAGCCGCTTCAGAACCGTATTGATGGCGTCGAGCAGCTCCTCATTATCCTTCTTGACAGCGATCGCATAGGATTCCGGTTCATAGCCGGCATCATAGCAGATCATTTTACCAGCGTTCTTTTCCGTATCTTTTTCGCCGGAAGCTCATCGATAATCACGCAGTCCACACGGCCGAGCAGCATATCTGCCGCCGCGTCGATTGCGGACTTATACTTTTTGACCTCTTTTGCTTTGATAACCTCCGCATCGCTTGCATAGTAAACGTCGCCGGTCGTGCCTTCCTGCACGCCGATCACCTTACCATCCAGCTTAAACGTTTTGGTATCCGTTCCGGCCGGAACAATCACATACTGCGTTGATGTAATATACTCAACAGAGAAATCAACCTGCTTTCTGCGCTCATCGTCAGCCGTGATACCAGCGGCTCCGATATCGCCCTTGCCAGCTTTGATGTAGTCGATAATCAAATCGAATTCCATATCCTGAACCGTGAGCTTAACGCCGAGCTCTTTTGCGATTTCGTTCGCAATATCGACGTCTACGCCAACGACCTCATCGTTTTCGACATACTCAAACGGCGGAAACGCCGCATTCGTCAGCATGACCAGCTCGCCCTTTTCCTTGATCTGGGCAAGACCGCTCTGCCCTGCACAGCCAGCAAAGCACGCGAGCACCAGAACGCCCGCCACCAGCAGGGACAGCGCTTTCATAACCTTCTTCATTTTCATGACCATCCTTTCCAAACAGTTCCTTCCTCTTTTTCGGATTAAATTTATTATAACATGCCTTTTTGAATTGGCAATAGTGAATTTGTATAAACAAAGCCCTATTTTGCATAAAAATTCATCATTTTATGTATTGTGATACGCAGTTGCGCGGCGGCGGACTATCCCCCCATTAGCAGGCGAACTGTTAGTGCAGAAAGCAAAAAGCAGGTCAAATCAGCACAGAGGGCCGCGGGGATCGTATGCCGCGTTTTTTTCACGCCCACCGCGCCATAATATACCGTAACCGCATAAAAAGTGGTTTCTGACGAGCCCATCCATCACGCTTGCGACCCTGCCCGCAAAGGAATCCGGGCCGCAGCTGCGCAAAATCTGCTGGAACATCGTCAGAGATCCGCTGCCGGAGAGTGGGCTGAGGATGGTCAACGGCATCACTTCCCGCGGGAGCCCCGTGATGCGTGAGAGAGGCTCCATCAGCCCCATGAGCACCGCTAGCCTCCTGACTCCCGCAGCATCCCAACCGCCATCACAAGCCCTACCAGTGGGGCAAGCAGAGAACGAAACGTGTCGAAACCCGTTTTTGCCCCTCCAAAAAACAATCGAACACCTTAACGCCATGCGCTAAGCCATGTAGGATGATAAAAATAACGATCACCGGCAAAATCCATGCGCTAAAATTCGCCATATCTGCCGCCTCCTTTTAAAATGCAGGCAACGTTATCCGCCCCTTTTTCTCCGCCTGACCCGGAGAAGCCACGCCATCGCCAGGCCGACGCATAGCGCGGCGGCGGAAGTCAGCCAGGCCGCCGGCATAATATCCATCGGCACAGCTGCGCCGTATTCCTGCCGCAGAAGCGCAACCGTTGTTGGGATCAAATGCAGCGCCGCTGTATTGAGCACCACAAAATTCACCATTTCATCACTTGCGATTTCTGGGGTTGGGTTGTTCGCCTGTAGGCCCCGCATCGCTTCCAGGCCGAGCGGCGTGGCGGCATTGCCAAGGCCCAGCAAATTCGCCGTTATATTCATGGATACGGCATTCATTGCCGTATCATCCTTTTTGAAGTTTGGAAATAAAAGCCGAAGCAGGGGCGACAGCATCCGGCTAACTGTGGCAGTCAAACCGGAGGCCTTGGCGATTTCCATCAGCCCGCCCCATAGACAAAGCGCGCCCAGGAGCTTAATGCATAGGGTAACCGCATCCGACGCGCCCGCCATAACGGCATTGGAGAGCGCCTGCATATTCCCCTGCCATGCAGCCGATAGAAAAGCCAAGAGCATCATGCCTGCCCAAATATAATTCATCATAATTGGTTAGTCCCCTTTTGTAATCCAATTTTTGTATATTTGCCTTTCCTCTACAATTGTATTGAATTTTTGGTCATTTTATCCCAAAATTCGTGTCAAAGTTTGTTGAACTTTAGATTGACTTTAATGTCAGTAAGTGTTAAATTATATACAAGGTACTTTGTACCCCGCGAATGTCCCCGAAAGGAACCGTTATCCGTCGGTCGATTCGCAAAAAAAAGGGAGTGTGGTACTATGAAGTCAATCGGTATGGTAAGGCCCGTCGATGAAATGGGCAGGATTGTCCTTCCCAAAGAGCTGCGCAGGCAGTTCAACATTGAGGATGGTGAAGATTCTGTTGAATCTTTGTAGACGGCGACAAAATCATTCTCAAAAAAGTATGCGCCTGCATGCATCTTCTGCGGCGACGTAGAGAATGCGGTCGAGTACAAGGGCCACCGCGTATGTCCGGATTGCGTGCGCAAGCTCAACGTGATCGTCGAGTAAGCACAGGCACGGAAGGCAAGAAGGGGCGGCCAAGCTTTCCATCCAGTTTTTCCCTTGACAGGCTGCCGTTGTTTGCAGTATACTGTAGCAGCTTCGTGAGGGAGTAGTTCACGCGGAAATCGCGTGTCAAGTCAACATACTGCCATAGGCCTGGCTTGCCTTAATGAACAAGACTCATGTACAGCTCTGATTGGGCTGTACATGAGTTTTTTTATTTTGTAAAAGCCAGCGTATGAAATTGAAAATGGAAAGGACTGTACTACGGATGGATTCTGTCACCCTGTTCCTTCTTGCTTGCGGGCTCGCAATGGATGCCTTTGCCGTTTCCCTCTCCAACGGTTTATGCTATCACAATTTTCGGCGAAGCAAGCAGCGCTCTCCGCCGTCACCTTTGGCATATTTCAGGCCATCATGCCGGTGATCGGCTATTTTGCGGGCCGCTTCTTCAGCGAGGCCATTTCCTCTGTTGATCACTGGATCGCTTTTATCCTGCTCGGGCTGATTGGCGGGCACATGCTTCTGGAAGCGATCAGGGAAATCCGGCACCCGGAGGCCTGCGCAGAGAAGCGCCCCTTTACTCTGCGGATTTTACTCGTACAGGCCGTTGCCACAAGCATTGATGCGCTCGCTGTTGGCGTGAGCTTTGCCGTCGTTGATACGAACATTGCGGCAGCCGCGGCAATCATCGGCATCATCACCTGCGCTTTATGCGTGATCGGCGCCGCAATCGGTCAAAAATGCGGCGCGTTCCTCGGCCAGTGGGCAAAGCTTCTCGGCGGGGTAATCCTGCTTGGTATTGGGTTCAAAATTTTGATCGAACACCTAGCTTCCTAAGTTCCCTAAGCCAAAATAAAAAAACACAACAGGCCGCCAGGAGCCTCTGGCGGCCTGTTGCTATGTTTCCTTTGCCTAACGTAAACTCTCATAATCCCCTTTTTTGTGTAAACCAATCCAAAAACTGCTGGATTATATTTTACATTATTCCTTTTAAATTTCTAGATTACACCAGTTAACCGATTATTTCCATCAAAAATATTGCTTTTATGCCAATATTATGATACGATAACTAATATAATAACGTAAAAAGGAAGAAAAAAATCTATGTGGATTGCACATAAAAACGAAGATGGGCAACGGGAACAAAGCATTCTTGAACACCTGAAGGGCACAGCGAACCGCGCGCAAGAATTTGCGAATCCTTTTGGCTGTGGCGAATATGGCCGCTGCTCGGCATGCTGCACGATATCGGGAAGTATTCCGAAGGGTTTCGAGAGCGGATCTTAAACGGAGGCGGCAAGGTGGACCATTCCACAGCAGGCGCGCAGCTCGTATGGGAGCTGTCAAACACCCTCAACGCGCGAATCGCCTCCTATTGTGTTGCGGGGCATCATACCGGCCTGCCGGATGGGGGCAGCGCGGCCGACCATGAAGCGGAATCAACCCTATCCGCCCGGTTACAGCGCCTGTGGAGGATTATCAGCTTTCCGCCAGGAAATCGATCCGAGCACTCTGCTTCCAACCCAGGAGCCTCCCCTGCGCCTGTTGGGAAAAGCGGGCTTTACCATTTCTTTCTTTACTCGAATGCTTTACTCCTGCCTGGTGGACGCCGATTTTCTCGACACGGAGCGCTTCATGTCCAACGGCAGCGTCGCGCGCGACCCGGGGGAACCGCTTCCCATATTGCGTGGCAAACTGGCACAATATTTAAAAAAATTCGATCATCCGCAAAATGATCTCAACCGGATGCGCTGCAACATTCTAAACCGCTGCCTGCAAATGGCGGAAAACGGCCGCGGCCTGTTTACCCTCACCGTGCCGACCGGCGGCGGCAAAACGCTCTCCTCCTGGCCTTTGCGCTTGAACACGCCAAGCACAATGAGCAGCGCCGCGTGATTTATGTGATCCCCTACACCTCGATCATCGAGCAGACGGCAGAGGAATTCCGCACGGTTTTGGGCGATCGGAACGTGCTGGAGCATCAGCACAATTTTCAATACGATTATGGCGACGACCGAATCGACCCGCGCCGCCTCGCCGCCGAAAATTGGGACAAACCCGTTATCGTCACCACCAACGTCCAGTTTTTGAATCCCTCTTCGCAAACAAATCCTCCCGCTGCCGCAAGCTCCACAATATCGCGGGCAGTGTCATCATCTTCGACGAGGCGCAGATGCTGCCGCGGGAATACCTGATCCCCTGCGTCCGTGCGATCTCCGAGCTCGTCCAGAATTACGGCTGTACCGCCGTGCTGTGCACCGCCACGCAGCCCGCTCTGCAAAAGCTGTTCCCGCCGGAAATCCGGGCAACAGAAATCATGGAGGATGTGCCCGCCCTCTATTCCTTCTTCAAACGCACAGAGCTCCAGCCAATCGGCCCGCTCTCCAACGAGGCGCTCATTGAGCGGCTGGGAGAATTAGAGCAGGTGCTCTGCATCGTCAACACCAAAAAGCACGCCAGCGATCTTTACGAGGCGCTCAAAGATGAAAACACCTTCTGCCTGACCACGCTGATGTATCCGCTGCACCGCACTACCGCCCTATCGGATATTAAAGGGCGGCTGAAAGACGGCCTGCCCTGCCGCGTGATCGCTACCAGCCTGGTCGAAGCGGGCGTAGATTTCGATTTTCCCACCGTATATCGTGCGGAAGCGGGGCTGGATTCGATCATTCAGGCGGCGGGCCGCTGCAACCGGGAAGGAAAACGCCCGGCGGAGGAGAGCATTGTCTCTGTTTTCCAGCCGGAGGAGGCCTATCAAAACAGCCAGGCCTCTTTTGCAATGCCGAGAGACGTTGCACTCTCTGTGATCCAGCGCTATGCCGACATCGCCTCCGCAGAGGCAATCCACAGCTATTTTGGAAAGCTATACAAAAATTCTGGGAACGGGTTGGATCAAAAAAACATTGTAAACCGCTTCGAAGAAGGCGCTCAGAATGCGTTTCTCTTCCCATTCGAAACGGTTGCAAAGGAATTCCACCTGATTGACGAACAGACGAGGACCATTCTCATCCCTGTGGAAAAAACGGTCGCGGAGTTGGCCAAGCGGCTTCGGCGCGGGGAACGCAATCAAAGGCTCATGCGGGAAATTGGGCCGTATTGCGTTTCGGTTTATGAAAATCATTATGAGGCGCTGGACGCCATCAGCGCACTGGAGGTTTTGGACGATGAGATCGCCATTCTGACCGACCTTTCGCTCTACGATGAAAAACCGGGCTCTCCATGCAGTCCGGCAAAGGAGGGATCGGGCTCTTCAGTTGATATACTCATTCATTTTGGAAAGGAGTGAGCCATATGGGATATGGCATTCGGGTGGAGGTCTGGGGGCCTTATGCTCTCTTTTCCCGCCCGGAGATGAAGGCGGAACGCGTTTCTTACGATGTGATCACGCCATCGCTGCGCGAGGATTGATCGAGCAGTCTACTGGAAGCCAGCCATTCGCTGGAAAATTGATCGAATTCAAGTGTGTAACCCCATCCGCTTTACCAACATCCGGCGCAATGAGGTCGCCTCAAAAATCTCCGCCAGCAGCGTGCGCAGCGCGATAAACAACGGCGACATGCCGTATTTGAACACCTCGGCGGAGATTCAGCAGCGCGCCTCTATGGTGCTTTACGACGTTCGCTATGTGATCGACGCGCATTTTGAGCTGACTGACAAGGTAGGCCCAACGGATACGAAGGAAAAGCATTATGCAATTGCCTGCCGCCGCCTGCGCGAGGGCCAGTGCTATCACCAGCCTTGCTTTGGCTGTCGGGAGTTTCCCGCGCATTTCCGGCTGTTTGAAGGCGAATTTGTTGCCACCTATTATCAAAACGAGCCGGAAAAGGATCTCGGTTTATGCTTTATGATATGGACTATTCCGACCCGGAAAATATCTACCCCACCTTTTTCCGCGCCGTAATGAAAAACGGTGTGATCGATGTTGGCGCCTGCGAGGTGATCCGATGATCCTGCAAGCGCTTGTCAAATACTATGAAATGATGGCTGCGGAGGACAAGCTTCCAAAACAAGGCTACTGCACCGGGAAAGTCTCTTATGCGCTGGAACTCTCTGGGGAGGGGGAGCTCTGCGGCATCACGACCCTAAGGCTACCCGTTGAACACGGGAAGAAAAAAGGCGATGCAGCACAATTGCTGGAGGTTCCGGAGCAAGAGTCCCGCTCCGTCAATATCCTCCCCTTCTTCCTGTGTGACAACGCCATTTACCTGCTGGGCCTAGATACTAAGGGAAATCCGAAGCGTGCCCTTCAATGCTTTGAGGCTTCCAAAAAACTGCACCGGGAAATTCTATCCGGCGTCGATCATCCTGCCGCGCGCGCAATTCTTGCCTTTTTCGACCGCTGGGATCCGGCTGCGGCTGCTGAAAACCGCTATGTGAAGGACCATCTGGCCGGGCTTACCGCCGGAGGAAACCTGATTTTTCAAGCGGATGATCAGTATGCGCAGGGTATTCCCGCCCTACGGGAGGCCTGGGAAGCTTACTGTGCAGCGCAGGAGCAGGGCGTTGAGCTGCCCTGCCTAGTCACGGGGGCGCGCCAGCCCATCGCCATCCTGCACGGCAAAATCCGGGGCGTAAAGGATGCGCAGAGCGTGGGGGCCAATCTCGTTAGCTTCAATTCCAGCGCCTATGAATCTTATGGCAGGGACAAGGCGCAGGGGCTCAATGCACCAGTTGGAAAATATGCCGCTTTTGCTTACGTCACAGCACTCAACGCGCTCCTGGCCAATTCGGAGCACCGGCTGATCATCAGCGACACAACCGTTGTGTTCTGGGCGGAGAGTGCAAACCCGGATTTCCAGATTTTATTCAACGCCGCAATGAACCCCAAGGAAGACAATCAAAAGATGCTGTGCGCCATCCTTGAAAAAATCAGCCGGGGCCTTCCGCCCAAGGAGGGCGTCAATCCCGAAACGCCCTTCTACATCCTTGGCCTTGCGCCGAATGCCGCTCGCCTCTCCGTGCGTTTTTTCCTACAGGATTCTTCGGGAACTTTTTGAAACATATTCAACAACACTACAGCGATATGGAAATTGAGAAGGCGCCCTATGAATTCCCTTATCTCTCCCCCTATTGGCTGCTGCGAGAAACTGTGAATCCCAACGCCAAAGATAAATCCGGCTCCCATCTGCTTAGCGGTGCGGTCATGCGCTCCATCCTAACCGGCGCCCCCTATCCGCAGGCATTGATGAATGCGGTGATGCTCCGCATCCATGCCGAGCAGGATGATTCCGAGCGGCATATCAAAAAAATCACACGCGGCCGAGCCGCCATCATCAAGGGCTATCTCATCCGCCGACACCGCGGGGAGGAAGAATATAAGGAGGTTTTGCAAGTGTCGATCAATGAGGAGAGCAAAAACAAGGCTTATGTGCTCGGCCGACTGTTCGCAATTTTGGAAAAAGCGCAGTTGGAGGCCTATCCCAACATCAATACCACCATCAAGGATCGCTATTTCACCTCGGCCTGCGCAACACCGGGAAGCGTTTTTCCCACGTTGATCAAATTATCACGGCATCATATTCGGGTGATTAAGGATATAAAGCTGAAGTGCTATCTCGACAACCAGATCAAAGATCTGATCGATAAGCTGGATGTTGCCGACACGCCTTTCCCCGCCCATTTTTCACTAGAGGATCAGGGGAGTTTTTGTGTTGGGATATTACCAGCAAACGCAAAAACGGTATATGAAAAAAAGCGACAGCGATGTGAAGGAGGAAGCATAAATGTCAGAGCCGATCAAGAACAGGTATGATTTTGTGATTCTTTTCGACGTGGAAAACGGCAACCCCAATGGAGACCCGGATGCAGGCAATATGCCGCGCATCGATCCGGAAACCAACCATGGCATTGTCACGGACGTCTGCCTTAAGCGCAAAATCCGCAACTTTGTAGAGACAGCCTGCGAAGACCAGCCCGGCTACCGGATCTACATCAAAGATAACGTGCCGCTCAATAAGAGTGACCGAGAAGCTTTCACAGCCCTCAATGTGGATGAGAAGAAGCTCAATAAAAAGGATCATCCGGATCTGGACGGTAAAATTCGTGATTTTATGTGCCGCGAATTTTTGATATCCGCACCTTTGGCGCGGTGATGACCACTTTCGTCAAAGCCGCGCTCAACTGCGGCCAAGTGCGCGGCCCCGTCCAGCTCGGCTTTGCCCGCAGCATTGATCCGATCGTCCAGCAGGAAGTCACCATTACTCGCGTAGCCATCACCACAGAGGCCGATGCAGAACGCAAAGGCACGGAGATGGGCCGCAAATTTATTGTCCCCTATGCGCTCTATCGGCAGAAGGCTTTATATCCGCCAATCTGGCCCGCAAGGTGACCGGATTTTCCGAGGAGGACCTTCAACTTCTCTGGAAAGCGATCATCAATATGTTTGAAACCGACCGCTCCGCTGCACGCGGCAAAATGGCAGTGCGGGAGCTGATCGTCTTCCGGCACGATAGCGAATTGGGCAACGCGCCAGCCTACAAGCTGTTTGAAACCGTAACCGTCAAAAATAAGGATTTTTCCTGCCCGCCGAGAGGTTATCACGATTATAACGTACAGGTAGACACGGCTTCTCTGCCCGCGGGCGTTACCTGTGAGCGGATGATTTAACAATGTATCATGAAGAAGACTTTCTCGCCATCTCGGGGCTCCAGCATTTTGCTTCTGCCGAAGGCAATGGGCGCTGATCCATATTGAACAGCAGTGGCAGGAAAATCTGCGCACGGTGGAAGGGCATATCTTACACGAGAATGCACACGACGCCTTTTTCACTGAAAAGCGGGGAACTGTGCTAATCTCCCGCGGCATGGCGGTTCAATCCCGCACGCTCGGCGTCAATGGCGTATGCGATGTGGTGGAGCTACACGCTTCGCCGGATGGTGTTCCAATTTTTGGCCGGGGAGGCAAGTGGCTTCCCATTCCCGTGGAGTACAAACGCGGCAGCCCCAAAGAAACGATGCGGATCGGCTACAGCTCTGTTGCCAGGTATGTGCTGGAGGAGATGCTCTGCTGCGATATTCCAGAGGCCTATCTCTATTACGGTGAGCCCAACCGCCGCAGCAAGGTGTTGCTGGAGGAGGAGCTTCGCCAGAAAGTCCGTGCTATGCTGCGGGAAATGCATGACGATTACCGCAGGCAATACACACCGCGCGTGAAGCCCACAAAGAGCTGCCGGGCCTGTTCGCTGAACGGCCTGTGCCTGCCAAAGCTCTGCCAGAAGCAGTCCGTTCAGGCATATCTCCAGGCTGCTTTGCACGAAGAGCCATCTCAAAAGGAAGGGGCAACGCTGTGAAACAGCTTTCTAACACCCTGTTTGTCACCACGCCGGATACCTATTTGGCTCTGGATGGGGAAAACGTCGTAATCCTCAAAAAAGATGTGGAGCTTCGGCGGATTCCCCTCCATAATTTGGAGAGTATCATCGCCTTCGGCTACACGGGCGCAAGCCCTGCGCTGATGGGAGCCTGCGCAAAGAGGAAAATCGCGCTAAGTTTTTTAACGCAAAATGGAAAATTTCTCGCTCGGATCGTGGGCGAAGAGCAAGGGAATGTGCTTCTGCGTAAAACGCAATACCGCCTATCGGACAGCGAATCGGCCAGTGCGGATCTTGCGCGGAACTTTTTGCTCGCCAAGGTTCACAACAGCCGCTGGATCCTCGAACGGGCAGCGCGTGACTACGCCCTGCGGCTTGATGTGGAGAAACTCAAGCAATCCTCTGCCTTTCTGGCAGAGTCCATCGGGCGCTTGGAATCTGCTTCCACGCTGGAGGAAATGCGGGGTGTGGAGGGCGAGGCAGCCGCTCGGTATTTCTCTGTATTGGATGACCTGATCCTTCAGCAAAAGGAGGCGTTCAGGTTTGCCGGCAGAAACCGCCGCCCACCTCTCGACAATGTGAATGCAATGCTTTCTTTTGTTTATACATTGCTTGCGCATGATTCCACTTCCGCTCTGGAGCAGTCGGGCTTGATGCATACGTCGGCTTTTTGCACCGTGACCGGCCCGGCCGCACGTCGCTCGCTCTCGATTTGATGGAGGAGTTGCGCGGTGTCATGGCGGATCGCCTTGTCCTCACGCTTATCAACCGCCGCATGGTAAAGCCAGAGGGATTCCATCAAAAAGAAAACGGCGCTGTGCTGATGGATGACGAGACTCGAAAGACGATTTTAACTGCCTGGCAGAGCAAAAAGCAGGAAACCATCGTGCACCCTTTCCTAGGAGAAAAGATAGCTGGGGCTTGGTGCCTTATGCGCAGGCGATGCTATTCGCGCGTTATCTGCGCGGCGATACCGACGGGTACCCGCCGTTTCTATGGAAATAAGCGGCATCTCCACGATGAATCCAGCAACAGGGCCGGCTGCGGTTATCGCTTCAACGATCCCAATGCGAAGGAGATACTTTATGCTTGTGCTGATCACCTATGATGTTAATACAGAAACAACCGCCGGAAAGAAGCGGCTCCGGAAGGTTGCCAAGCAGTGTGTTAATTATGGCCAACGCGTCCAAAATTCTGTTTTTGAATGCCATTTAGATGCAGCGATCTGCCGTGAAGTGGAACATAAGCTGGAGCAGATCATCGATCCGGAAACAGACAGCCTGCGTTTCTATTATCTCGGCAACAACTATAAGACCAAGGTGAAACATGTGGGGGCGAAGCGTCCTTTGACGTCACAGAACCATTGATTATTTAAAAAAATAGCCCTTCGCAACGCGGTGCGAACCAAAAGCGAACAGAAAAGCAGAAGAAGATTCGCACCAGTAAAAAGCATCTATAAGTATTAAATGGAACAATTTTGTTCATGAAAGGCATCAAAAAAATGATCTGAGACGAGTTTTGATATATTCTATTTCTTTTTGCATATTATTTTATAAACTTTTGCTGTCGCACCCCACGCGGGTGCAATAAAACGATACAACAATAATATAAATACTAAAAAACCACGTAGTTATAAGTCAACGACCTTTTCTACGTGGTTTTATTTTATCAAATACCGATTTAATGCGAATTATTTCGATTATTTTCGAATTTATGCAAGTCAGAATGCAAGTCAAAATTCACCCGTACAATCCCATGCATTTTTATCGGGGCGCAATTTTATGAACTTGATGTGGAGATTTCCAACCACATCAACCTCATGCTTTACCTCGCACACCATGTCAGGTTTGATCCAAACGGCGGAAATGTTCTTCGGCAGTGCGAATAGTGATGACTTATAAATTTTATGACTTTTAATTAATTCCATTGATTCCATATTCGCAATTTCAGCTATACCCTTATATACCAGCGCCCCATTTTTAACCTTTGCCAATACAAGATTTGTATTGCGGCCGTCTGTAGTATAACCGCATATGATATATGACCCATCATGATATGGATTAATCCTAATCCAGTCTTTCGATACATCACCCGGACTGTAAATGCTATCCTTGCGTTTGGCGATAATTCCCGAATGATCTACGCAAAATCGTATAGCATCTTTATCTTGATATCGTGATAACCTCAGTAAATCATTTCCTCTTACGTTCATTGATAGGATTTTTTTGCGATCTATAAGAGGTACGTTGTTTATCATTTCGTGACCATAATAGATGATATCCGTAGCAGTAAAATAATAGGTTCCGGGCTTACCGGTATCGCTGTATACGTAACCGTCTAATATACAACGCCATTGCGTGTACATGTTTAGCTTTGACAGTTCCGGGTAAATCGCCTGCATACGATTTCCGGCCATGTCTCGGACAGATGCGCCTATAAACAGCTCGATATAGGCTATACAAGGCACTCCTGGAGGCGTTAGGTCATAAATGTATGCTGGATCGTCAAACGGTTCCCCGCTCGCTCCCGGCAGCATTGGAGATAGGTTTTGCAAATCAAAAATGTCCATGTATCTATTCTTTCACATAGATAATTGATAATGCACTGGTAACATTTTCTTGCATCAAATATACAACTTTGTGATAAAATAAGTAAAAACATAAAGGAGACAAAGAATTGCAAAAATACAGTGAATATGTAAAAAGGCATCGTGAAAATAGCGGGCATGTTTTTATTGACAATAAAGAATTCGTATTTTTGAGAGACCCGCAAACAGTAAAGATGCAGGAAGGGCGATGCAAAACAATCGCAATTTGTCCATCAGAAGCAGCGCCGAGCAAAAAAATAACAGAATCGAATCTCAAAACGGTAAATGTGTCGATTTATTTGATAGAGTGGAAAGTTTTGAATGTAGAAGATCAACCAGAATCTCTTTATGAATGTGATTGGGAAAGCCCTTTTAATATTATCGAAAAAGGACATATAGGAATTGTAGATGATTTAGAAGAGCACGAAAGGTCAACGATGTACTATATTGATAACAACTTAACTCTCGAAATCGATGGTAAACTGTTTTTGTTGAAAGGCAGAAGAGAGCGCCATGACAATTATTTCCGTATGCAGGTATCGTGTGAAACCGATAAATCATACTGGCGTGGGATGATTGCTTGGCCTCAATATGAATTTATATGGGACATTTCCAACGATAACAAATCGTCTAATCCTAAGGATTGGGACCGTCCACGCAAAATCACAAATTTGCATAAAATAGTCATTAAAGAAAGAGCGTTGCATATGGTATTGGATGACCCAATGTTTGCGATGATATTAAGGATTATTGGTGGAGCCAAGAATATGATATTCTAAAAAATAATAAAGTTCCGGGTGTCGTCCAGATGCCCGAAATTTTTATATTTCTGTTGACACGTGTTATTATACGTGTTATAATATCGTTGTAAGAAAGGGGTGGAGATCGGTGAAGGGATATAGTTCGCGCGAGATTATAAAAATTTTGAAAGCAGACGGTTGGTACGAAATTGGATGTACCGGAGATCATCACCAGTTTAAACACCCTGTTAAAAAGGGCCGTGTTACCATAACCCACCCCAAAAAAGATATACCGATAAAAACACTTAAAAGCATTGAGGTGCAGGCGGGGATTAAACTACCATGATCTTTCCCTCGTCTCGCACCCTAAATAAATGAGGAGTGACAATAATGTCAAAAATCTATAAAGACAGTTACCGCTTTATTGCGGTGTTTCACTTTGCCGACGATGGTATTTCAATTTCATTTCCCAATCTTCCCGGCTGCATTCCTTGCGCCGATACAGAGGATGAAGCGTTAAAAAACGCGCGTGAGGCTCTCGGCCTCCATTTGTGGGGGATGGAACAGGACGGCGAGCCTATCCCCTCCCCAGCATCCTTAAAGGATATCAAGTTAGATGACGGAGATGTTCCCGCTGTAATCGAAGTGTATATGCCGCCAATCCGCGAGAAGCTTAACAACCGCTCCGTTAAAAAGACGGTTACAATTCCCGCATGGATGGCGCGCGTGCGGATGAAGTCGGCGTGAATTACTCCGGCGAACTGCAAAATGCACTCATGAGATACTTTGACAATGTTCGCCCAAGCTGAATAACGATGCCGGGTATCACTCCGATACCCGGCATTCTTCCGCTATTTTCTCGTCTCTCAGCCCTTTAAACACCGGCTGGCGCATTCCCCCGCTCGCTGTCCGCTCCATAAATTTGACCGTGCAGACCAGTTCCGGCCGCAGCCAAACCGCATTCTCGTTACCCACTGGCACCGGGAAGGGCGGCGCGTCTGTTTCCGGCTGCTCCGCGATCCGCGCGAAGGGCTTACCGCCTACGCCGAGTGTTACATGGCCTTTGTATACCATTTCACCGTCCTGATACTGGCCCAAAACGATACTGGTCATATGGTTATCCTTGCGGATGTAGCCGCAAACAACAAAATCATCATCTTTCAGATTTTTTATCTTAATCCAGTCCTTTGTTCGTTTGTCCTGGATGTAAATGCTATCCTTTCTTTTGGCTACAATGCCCTCTAAATCATGTTTTTCCGCAAGGTGGTAAAATTCCGTGCCTGTCCCTCCACGACGCGGGAAAGAGCAATTCTGCCGCCCTCTTTGATCGTTTTACGCAATGCGTCCTTGCGATTAGTGAGCTTATGAGTTGTTATATCCTCCCCGTCGAGATAAAGGCAGTCAAACGCAACAAAAGTCGCTGGGAACTGACGCGCCGCCAGCCGTATTTTAAACTGGTTGTTCATGAGCTGCGCCGCTGGATTTCGGCAAAATTCGGTTTGCCGTCTTTGATGATCAACAACTCTCCGTCCAAGATGCAGCGTTTTTTGACCTGCTTGTGTAGTTCCGCCAGTTCCGGCACCTTGGGGAGCATTTTTACATTGCGTTTGTTGCGCAGTTCCGTCCCCTCTCTGGGGTCGAGATATGCAACGCACCTCTCCCCATCGAGCTTTAGCTCATAGATATAATCGGGACTGTCAAATGGTTCACCGTCCGCCCCTATCAGCATGGGGTGGATATTTTTTTGCTCAAACAAATCCATCATGCGCCCCTGCTCTTACGCGACTTTTTGGGTTTGTTTTGGTTCAGGGAGGCGAGCAATGCCTCCTCCAGACTGATAATGTTGCCCTCGTTTTCCGGGGCCGGGGCAACAATTTCTTTTCCTGCAATTTTTTGCTCGATCAGCGCTTTTAGCCGCTCCTGATACTCGTCCTTATACGCGGCAGGCTCAAATGGCTTAACCATCGTGCCGATCAACTGCTTTGCCATCGACAATTCCGCCTCGCTCACATCGGGGCGCGGCACATCTTTGGGCTTATCCTTAATTTCGTCCGCAAAAACATGGTCTCGATTAGTATGCCGTCATCTGTGGGGATCAAGGCGAGCAGCGTCTCCTTG
>ENA-OQCX01000500-OQCX01000500.1-human-gut-metagenome-genome-assembly--contig:-NODE-500-length-20223-cov-2.314341_pt1 | contig 20223 bp, 27 predicted proteins | sample MGYA00242762_ERZ504587 | MGnify/ENA primary metagenome ERZ504587 (study PRJEB26092, sample SAMD00036337) | human gut metagenome | host: Homo sapiens | study: EMG produced TPA metagenomics assembly of... | reverse complement strand
CTCTGTGGGTAACTCCCGGAAAGCGTTCAATTTCCTCATCTGCCACATAGCCTTTTGTGAGAAGATTCATGGAAACATCGATTCCCTCTTCTGTCTTTTCGATCAGCCTGCCTCTGTTCTTAGGGGCAAACATGCCTTGGCGAAGTCCGTCAAGGGCTGCCTCGTTTACCTTTGCCCCTTCTTCCAGTTCTGCCTCCTCTATGTAGCCAAGATATCTGGAAGCTGCAATTCCAGCAATTCTTCCCTCGATCATAGCGGAGCTTGCTTCCTCGATTCCGGATACATCGCCCGCTACGAAAATTCCTTTAATGGAGGTCTCCCCATACTCATCTACGATTGGCACCTGGCCACCGCGCTTCGGATTATCTTCCATCTCACAGCCGGCCATTTTTAACAGCTGTGACATTGGGGAAAGACCAACTGCCAGGCAAATGTATCCACGTCGAAATGCTTTTCTGTTCCTGGAATAAACTGAAAATGATTGTCAACTTCCGCAATCGTTACACCTGTCACATGATCTTTTCCTTCTGCTTTCACAATGGTATGGGAAAGGTAAAATGGAACTCCCGTTCTGGCAACCTTTGCAGCATGTACGCCATAACCTCCGATTCTCGGTGCCGCGTCAACCAATGCAACCACATCACAGCCACACTGTTTCAGCTGGAAGCTGACAACCAGACCAACATTTCCGCTTCCCAGCATCAGGATCCGGTTTCCAGGCTTTACACCGTGAAGGTTCATCATGGTCTGTGCGGCTCCTGCTCCAATCACACCCGGAAGCGTCCAGCCCTCGAAGGTAACCATATTTTCTGCTGCTCCTGTGGCAATAATAATGGCATCTCCTTTATAATGGAAAATTTCTTCTCCCTTTTTTACCACGATTTCTTTGTCCTGATACATTCCAATGACTGTGGAATTCAGTTCTACATCAACACCTGCCTTAGCCGCCTCTGCAAGAAGCTCTTCACCGATTACAAAGCCTCTGATCTTCGCCTTATGCTCTTTGGAGCCAAAAAATTTATGGATCTGCTTAAACAGCTGTCCTCCAGGCTTTTCATTCTCATCAAATACAACTACCTTCAATCCTCTTTTTGCTGCCTCAATTGCCGCTGACAGACCAGACGGGCCTGCGCCAACTACGATCAAATCATATCTTTTCATCTTGTCTGTCCTCCTGTTTTCTGTTCCTCAAATGGCTCTGCCGATACACCATATTGTGTCTGAACCTTCATTCCTGCCTTCAGCGGGGTTACACAGGTTCTCACGTTCGGAACTCCGTCCACAACCATAACACAGTCTGTGCAGCGGCCAATTGCACAAAAGATTCCTCGAGGCGTATGCTCCTTCTTCGTGTAACGGTGAATCAAAATTCCCGCCGCTTTTAATGCCGCTGCGATTGGTTCCCCTTCATACCCCTGAATCTTCTGACCATCATATGTGAAATTTACTAATCTTCCCTTCTGCGGTACTCCTAAAATCGGATGCTCTGTAATACGTGTACCCATGGTATTTCCCCCTTTTTTGATAGACGGACAAATCTGCTGTCCGGGACTTTCTTCGCCAAAAAGGCGCCTGCAAAATAAATTGCAGACGCCTTTGTCTTTTACGTTGTTGGTTCTTTTTCTTAAGTTGTTCGTATTATAGTTTATGGGAATGGATATGTATTGTAAAAAACGATACTATTTTTACAAAATCATCTGAAGATATGTTATAATGGGAATATCTGTTGAATATCGTTAAAAGAAATATTATGATTCCGTTCAGCATAGAACATTGAATCATTAATGAAAGATACTTACGAGGTGTAAAGCTTATGAAATACAGAGATGAGTTCCACATTGCATCCACTGCGATTCTGCTCAGTGTGGCTATGGTGGGAATTTCCGTAGTCGTTCCCAAAGAAAGCAGAGTGCCAACTGCCAAGACCACATTAACAGAGGCTCCTGAAACAGCTGCAGAAGCGGAAGCTGCACAGCAGGAAGAATTTCCAATTTACAGCCAGGAAGATACTCCTACGATGACAGCTATGATTCTTCTGGCGGCGATTCTTCAGGAAGCGACCAGATCACTTATCCTACTGAGGATTCTGGAGATAGCTCAGGAAGTGACACTTCCGATATTCCGGATTATACAGAAGATACCTCCGATAATTCCGGACAAGATAACAATGAGAACTGGGATTATATTGATAATGGAGATGGTTCTGGCTCCGATAGCGAAGGAGACTATACGGAGGATACCTCCGATCAGGATATTGAATACTATGAATAAAAAAGAATCCTGCCCGGCAGGGCTTGGAAATTCCAACGGAATTTCCTGTTACATAATAAAATCCCCGGACTTCCGGGGATTTTATTATTATCTGATTTTATTCAAAAATCCAAATGGTTCCTTATCTTCCAGAAAATGCATCAGCATATATGCCGTCATGATTGCTACATTCTCTTCCTTCAGAATCCGCTTCACTTCCTCGCGGTCCGCCAGAATCACTTCAATCTCTTCCGTATCTTCCTGTGCCTTGGAACTGATTTCGCCGCTGGCATATCCATATACAGTCGCACAAGACTCGTCTGTCATTCCTACAGTAGTGAAATAGGGCTTCTGGTAAGCTTCTGCTACCGGAATAGGATCAAGCTTCAGTCCGGTTTCCTCGTACATTTCACGAATTGCGCCTTCATGGTAATTCTCATCTGGCTCTACCAGACCAGCTGGAAATTCATAAATATAATCACCTAATGTATAACGATACTGGCGAATCAACACCACTTTGTCATGTTTTTCGCCATAAATGCTATAAATGATCACACCGTCCGGATTGTTCTTATGTGTCACCATTTTCAGGCTGTCTACATCTTTTGCACGGGAAGACACAAAATAGTTTACCGGGGTATTGTGCACACTGGTGGCTTTTACATTATAAAGGTTTACATAACGATTATCTGTCTGTTTGGTAATGCTGTTGATTTTTCCCATAGGAACCTCTTTTCGTCAGTTCTTGCTGTTCTGGTCAGAGGTCTCGCTAGAGCGTGTTTGAAAAAGGCTTTCTGCAAGATGTGCGTCACAATTTTGTGGGAGATTTTGTCCGGATAAGGGCGCGTAGCGGGCTACGGCAACCGAATTCGGGCAAAATATACCGCAAAGTGGGGCGTGCAGATTGCGGGAATGATTTTTCAAACAGGCTCTAGATCTCACCAAGGAACAGAGAATCAGTCACCGCGAAGAATCACACGGATTCTTTTATAAATAAAGAACACGATCACTGAGGTTAATGTGTATTTGAATAAATTGAATGGTACAAGAATCATAATTGCAAAAGTAAGAAGGTTGGTTACACCGCTGTGTACTGCTGCACCCATTTCAATAAATGCCTGTACCGGCATTCCAAATGCCTTGCCGTATGCCGGAAGAAGTACAAATGCGTTTACAAAGCATGCAAGCACTGTGGTAAGAATTACACCTGCTGCCATACCTGCACTGCGTGTGTTCTTGTCTTCTTATGCTGATAACGATAAATCAGTCCGGCTGGAACTACGTAAGAACAGCCAAAGAGGAAGTTTGCCACATCACCAACGCCTGCTGTCATAGTTCCCTTGGTTACCAGATGTACCAGAATCTTCACCAGTTCGATCAGTATACCTGCTACAGGTCCCATTGCAAAAGAACCGATCAGTGCTGGAATCTCAGAGAAATCCAACTGATAAAAGGACGGTGCCAGAAATGGCAGCGGTACCTCAAAATTCATCAACACACCTGCCACAGCACCTAACATTGCTACCTGGGCAATGGTTCTGGTGCGGCTTCGCTCCATTACGTTTCCATTTTTGATTACTTGTTCGCTCATACTCATTGCTCCTTAAATTATAATATTTAAAGAAAATTTCTGCAAGTATGGGATTAAAATGTTACCAGTAAACAGTAACGTTAAAATCACCACATAAAAAGCCCCGGAATCTCTTCCGGGGCAATGAGCACGTACAAAAAAATCAACCGATCTAAATATTCTGCGCGTTCTTCTCTCATCCAGACTTTACTGTCGGTTTTGGAATTTCACCAAATCAGCCGCCAAAGCGGGTCGCGGACTATACCGCCGGTAGGGAATTTCGATTTCCAAGGATTTCGATCACCCTGCCCCGAAGAAATTTTCTTTTCATGGTGGATTATACAATAGAAATAAGATAATTTCAATAGGAAATCTATTTGTACATCTATTTCATATTTTCTATTATATATCTATTATCATTTGTCTTTATTTGTCTCCACAACATGTACATCCATCTGTGGATACGGAATGGAAATTCCGTTGGCATCAAAAGATTCTTTGATTTTCTCATTGAGGCGCCATTTGATCTTCCAGTATTTATCGGTAGGCACCCAGACGCGAAGGCCCATGACTACGGCACTGTCAGCAAGTTCGTCTACAAAGACCAGCATGTCTTTGTCCGATTTGGTTCCGGGATCTTCCTGTAAAATGTGCTGCAAAAGCTTTTTTGCTTTCTTAATATCGGAATCATAGGAAATTTCCACTTTGATTTCCAGGTTACGCAAATTCTGCGCAGTTACATTGATAATGGTGCTGTTGGATAATTTTCCATTTGGAATGATTACGTGCTTATTGTCAATGGTGATCAGGGTCGTATAGAACATCTCAACCTTATATACGGTTCCCTCCGTTCCACCAGCCTGATCCTGTATAATATAATCTCCTACCTGAAAGGGCTTAAAACAAAAGCAGCATAACACCGCCAGACAGATTCTCCAGACCGCCCTGCAAAGCAAGACCAATGGTAACGCCGGCAGTTCCCAGAAGAGCTGCTACGGAAGATTCCTTCACACCGAAATTAGTAGCTATATTAAAAATCAGAATCAGATACAGCAAAAATTTTCCAAAAGAACAGATGAACTGGGCAACCCCCATGTCTATACCGGCCTTTTCCATGGAACTCTTCGCAACCTTCAGAAGCCACTTGATCAGCTTTGTTCCCACATAAAACGCTACAATAGAAAGAACCACTTTCATTCCGAAGCTGATCAAATCCGGAATATGACCGTTTAAAGTAAGCCTTGATCTGATCCCAGTTGGAGTTTACTTTATCCACTGTTTCCTGGACAGTCTCCTGAACTGCATTCTCTATAACCTGTCCTTCCAAATTCCCATCTCCTTTTTTCAGTCCTTTCCCACAAACAACTCTGTCCCTTATTATCCAAAAACTATTTCGTCCACTCCGCTCAAAATCGCAAAAGCGGCAGGAACTAATACCCATTTAAAACAGGGCAATCTGCCCTGTTTCCACCGGAAATTCATTTTGGGAACAAATTATCCACCGCCTACTGCAAAACTCTCCACAGTATCAACTGCGCTGCCAGAATTAACGGCACACCCAGGCGAAATTTCCACTTTCTGGTTTTATGATGAAAAAACTGCATTCCAAGAAGAGCCCCAGCGGAACCGCCAATGACAGCCACCGCAAGAAGCTGAGCCTCTGGGATGCGCCACTGTTTTCTGATGGCTTTCCGCTTGTCCATGCCGTACATCCCGAAGGCTGCGATATTAACTAAAACCAGATACACAACAAAAATATTTTCTAACATTTTAATCCAACTCTCTAATTTCCCTGCCAAGCACGCTATAAAGCGTGTTTGAAAAAGGCTTTCTGCAAGGCAATGTCAAAAGAAGAGAAATAATGTTTTCCCTCTTCTCTTTATTTATTCAACCCTTTCATAGAAAGGCTGATCCGGTTCTTCTTCTCATCCACACCGAGAACACGAACCTCCACAACATCTCCGACGCTTACAGCTTCCAACGGATGTTTGATAAATTTTTCACTCATCTGGGAAATATGAACAAGTCCGTCCTGATGAACTCCGATATCAACGAAAGCTCCGAAATCGATTACGTTGCGGACAGTTCCTTTCAGGATCATACCCTCTTTCAGATCCTTAATATCCAGTACGTCTGTGCGGAGAATCGGCTTCGGCATCTCATCACGCGGATCTCGTGCCGGTTTCTCCAGCTCTTTTACAATATCCCTAAGAGTAATCTCTCCAATTTCCAGTTCATCTGCAGTCTTCTTGTAATCCCTGATCTGTCTGGAAAGTCCGGCAAGCTTGCCTCCTGCAATATCTTCAGCGGAATATCCCAGTTTCTCAAGAAGCCTGGAAGCCGCCTCATAGCTCTCCGGGTGAACGCTTGTCGCGTCAAGAGGATTGGAGCCGCCTGTAATACGCATGAAACCAGCACACTGCTCGAATGCTTTCGGACCAAGCTTCGCAACCTTCAGAAGATCTTTTCGGCTTGTGAAACGGCCATTCTCCTCACGGTAAACTACAATGTTCTTCGCAATAGCCTTGGAAACACCGGAAATATACTCAAGAAGGGAAGCCGAAGCAGTATTTAAATCCACACCTACTTTATTTACAGAATCCTCAACCACACCTGTCAGAGCCTCGCCAAGCTTCTTCTGGTTCATATCATGCTGATACTGCCCTACACCAATGGATTCGGATCGAATCTTAACCAGCTCAGCCAACGGATCCTGCACACGTCTTGCAATGGATGTGGCACTTCTCTGTCCTACATCAAAATTGGGAAATTCATCTGTAGCAAGCTTGCTTGCAGAGTAAACAGAAGCACCCGCCTCATTTGTAATTACATACTGAACCTTCGCTTCCGGAATCTCCTTCAGCATATCAACAATCACCTGCTCAGACTCTCTGGAAGCAGTACCATTTCCAACAGAAATCAGGGAAATGCCATACTTCTTGATCATAGCTTCTACTGTATCCTTCGCAGCGCGAATCTTCTTCTCGTTAGTAGGAGCAGTTGGATAAACAACTGTGGTATCCAGAACTTTTCCAGTAGGATCTACAACAGCCAGCTTACAGCCTGTACGGAAGGCCGGATCCCATCCAAGGACAGTCTGTCCGGCGATTGGAGGCTGCATGAGAAGCTGCTCCAGGTTCTTGCCAAAGACTTTGATAGCACCGTCTTCTGCCTTCTCTGTCAGGTCACTTCTGATCTCACGCTCGATTGCCGGCGCAATAAGACGCTTGTAGCTGTCCTCTGTTACCTCTTTCAGGATTGGTGTGGTAAACGGGTTTTCACGGGTGATCACCTGCTTCTCCAGGTAGCGGAGAATATCTTCCTCCGGTGCTGCTATCTTAATAGTAAGGAATTTCTCTTTCTCACCGCGGTTCAACGCCAGCACACGATGTCCAGCCAGCTTCTTCACCGGCTCTTCAAATTCGTAATACATTTCGTAAACAGACTGTGTCTCCGGATCCTTTGCCACAGAACTGATGGTTCCTTTCTTTGCAGTAAGGTCACGGATGTGGATTCGGTAATCTGCCTCGTCGGAAATATGCTCTGCAATAATATCCTTCGCACCAGCAATGGCGTCTGCCACAGAAGCAACCTCTTTTTCCTCTGACACAAAGGCTTCTGCCTCTTCCTCAATAGACTTGTTTGTCATCTGGAGCATAATGATATTTGCCAGGGGCTCCAGGCCTTTTTCCTTGGCAATGGTTGCCCTGGTACGTCTCTTCGGACGGTACGGGCGGTAAAGGTCCTCTACGACTACCAGCGTCTGTGCTGCCAGGATCTGTGCCTTCAGTTCTTCTGTCAGCTTGCCCTGGTCCTCAATGCTGGAAAGGACCTGATTCTTCTTGTCTTCCAGATTTCGGAGATAAGTCAGTCTCTCGTTCAGGTTACGAAGCTGCTCGTCATTTAAGGTTCCGGTAGCTTCTTTTCTATATCGTGAAATAAAAGGGATAGTGTTTCCCTCGTCGATCAATTTAACAGCAGCTTCTACCTGCCATTTCTGCACCCCCAGTTCCTGGGTGATTGCCTGTAAAATATCCATTTTTTCAATCTCCTCTTGTTGCTTGTATTTCTAAATAGTCCTATCTTCCGGCAGTCTGTAGTCCAGTTCTCCATCCAGATCCCGGTAAAATGCCACCATGGACATTTCCATATAAGGCATGATCCAGAAAAGTGCAATATAGAACGTGAACACAGATAATAACAAAAGCGGGATAAAGCTAAGATTCAGCTTCACATATCTCCAGATATTTCCCTTCATCAGCCTTGCGCTCTCTTTCAGTGCCTGGATTCCTCCAAGCTCTGTGTCATCCGCCATAAGAAAATAGGTCATGGCAAATGGAAGGGAAATAAGAAAATTCAAAAGCGTACTTACAGCCAGCAGTCCCAGAGTCATGGAAAGCCACTGGATCTGGGAATCCACAGTCAGTCCCGGATCTGTGGTAAAGCTCACATAATAGTAAGGGATTGCTGTGACCAGCTGGATCAGCGCCAGCACAAAGCCTGCAACGATCACCCTGTCTGGCTGGTTTTTGAAAAAGTAGCCAAGATCTCCCAGAGAAAACTCCTTTCCCGGGAATATTCAAAAGCATATACCCAGACCAGCAGAAATGATTCCCACGATCAGTGACACCACCAGCATAAATATTTCGCTGAGAACCAGATCCAGCGCGGATGTGCCAGAAAACAAATTGGTAGAAAGGATTGTTCCTAAGGTATTCAGACCATACACTGCCAGAAGCCCAAGGATCACAGTTCCAACATGTCCCTGCAATGACTTTTTGGCCTGCAGTTTGATTTCCTTCGTACTTCTTTTTTTCATAATCATCATTCTCCTTTGCAGTGAAACAGCAGGCCGGGATTCTGATACATCCCGGCCAGATATATTGCAGCACCATTTCGCTGTTTTCACTTTTGCTCCATTAAACCATGCCAGCTGTTCCTAATATAGCATTTTCCCATCTGACATCTGTAATTTTTTTATAACTACGCCGTTCCTCTTACTTCCCCAGAAAAACACCGCTACCGTACCAGGACCTGTATGACTCCCGATGGTGGTTCCGATGTTGTTGATCTCAACCTTCCCATTTAATTTCGGGAAACGCTCTTCCACCAGCCTTGCCACTTCCCTGGCATCCTCTATACATGCGGACTGGGAAATATAACATTTCCCACTATAGTCAAGTCCGCCCTCGGCGTACTCTTCCATTTTGTCTACAATAGCCCGGATCACCTTTTTCTTGGTACGGATCTTAAATCTTGGGATCAGTTTTCCCTGATCATCCATATTCAGAAGCGGACAAATATTCAGCATAGTGCCGAAAAAGCCGCTGCCTTGGAAATACGGCCTCCTCTGATATAGAACGTAAGGTCTGTGGAAAAGAACCAGTGATGCAGGTTCAGCTTGTGTTCTTCTGCCCAGGCATGAACTTCCCCGATGGATTTACCCTCATCCCGGAGTCAGCAAGTTTATCCATAAAAAGACCATATCCTGAAGACGCGCCCAGAGAATCCACAACCAGAATCTTACGATCCGGGTATTTTTCCTCCAGCTCCGCTTTTGCAACGTTGGCTGAATTTATAACACCGGAAATCCCGGAAGAAAGGCAGACGTGAAGCACATCCTTGCCCTGTTTCAGAAATCCTTCAAAATACTCTTCAAACTCATCTGCGTTTACCTGGGAAGTCTTGGTAGATGCCCCATCCTGCATGGCTTTATAAAACACATCAAAAGGCATGGACTGTCCCAGATCATCTGCATATTCTTTTCCATTTAATTCATAATGAAAGCAGATATAGGAAATATTTCTTTTCTCAAAATGTTCTTTCGTAAGGTCCGCTGTGGAACAACAGCTGATCACATAGTTGCTCATATTTCCCTCCTGTTACTAATTTTGTAAAACCTCCAGATCGGGTTCTCCCTTATTCTGGAAGAATTTCATTTCTGTACGCAACACTTGCCACTGTATCCGGATCCTCATCCTTGTTAAACCAGAACTGTGCCCGGTTGTCAATCTTGGTATCTGCAGTCTTATAAATATTCAGGTAATCTCCGTCCTCATCACACGAATAGCCTTTTTCCTCTGCAGCTGCGATCAGGTCCGCCTTCTTCGCACCCAGGGTAAATCCACCGGAAAGAGTAAGGGTAAGAGCATCACTGTCGTAATTGCCTACCTCAAGCTCCCGTACAAAACAGTTCTCGATGGCAGTTGCATCCTGGGTAAAATTGTAAACACTGAAATGCACACTCTGGTTATTCTTCATCATGTCTACAAATTCCAGATCCCGGCCAGCCACATAAGCGCCATCTTCCACATTCTGAAGCTCCCAGCCATTCTCAAGGAATGCAGACACCGGAGCCGGAAGGGAATAAAGATCTCCGCAGAATTCCAACTGTGGAGCCAGCAGATCATCTCCCAGCTCAGTAGGAGCGGTATAGGAAGATACGATTTCCGGAACTTCCTCGCTTACACTTCCCTTGTCATATCCTTCTGGCTCTACGAAGTTACGCATATCTACCTGCTTCAGAGTATTGTCATCCTTATATACATAGAAATGAACTTCCTCGTAATAATCTTTCGAGTAGGAATACTTGGTATACAGGTCTCCCTCGTAAGTATCGCTTGGATCACCATAAGCAGCTTTGATATCATCAATTGGATTTTCCCATTACGATTCCGCCAGGCAGTTCTACAGGAGTAGCCGCCACATCAAAATCATAGCTTGCATCAATATCAATTCCCGCCACCAAACACTGGTTTAATGGCAACTGGTTGATTCCAAGATTGATCACATCTACGGAAACGCGGTCGTCCCCTTTGTAAAAACTGATGGAACCATAGGAATTGGTTCCAACGCCCATCTCCGGGTCCTCGTTCTTGCCAAGTGTCCCAGTCTGCTGCAAAATCCTGGTAATACATAGGGAACTGGTAAACCTTATCCCCGATCTTCACCTGAAAATCGTACAGGCTGTCGGACAGCTCTGTAACCGTTTCTGCACCAGCCTCAGGCTCATCAGCAGCCTCTCCTGCTGCCTCTGTAGTTTCGGCTTCCTGTGCCTCTGCATAAGCCGCGGACGGAACCGCACACAGGCACATTGCTGTAAAAAGCACTCCCAATACTTTTCTTTTCATACAGAAATTCCTCCTTAGAATTTATATTCGATCAGTCGGCAAGGCCGAAAGCATCGTGTACTGCATTCATAGCCCGGATTCCGTCTTTTTCATTGATGAGGACGGTAATACGGATTTCAGATGTGGAGATCATATTAATGTTTACCCCTTCATTGTAAAGGCTCTCAAACATCTTGGCAGCCACGCCAGGATTGCTGAGCATACCGGAGCCAACAATGGAAAGCTTGGCGATATTGCGCTCAGAGTGAAGCTCCTTGAAGCCAAGCGCTCCTGGCTCTCCTCCAGAGTGGCAACTGCATCATCCAGATCATCCTTATTTACTGTAAAAGAAATGTCCTTTGTTCCTGCACGTCCGATAGACTGCAGGATAACATCTACGTTAATATTTTTCTTTGCAAGGGTATCAAATACCTTAAATGCAACACCAGGCACATCGCGAAGCCCCAGTACTGCGATTCTCACAGCGTCTGTATCCAGCGCAACACCGCTGATCAGCATTCTTTCCACGCTAACTACCTCCTTCACTACCGTTCCTTCACTGTTATTCAGCTAGAGCGGACCACAAGGGGCACTCCGTATTTCTTCGCCATTTCCACAGAACGGTTGTGAAGTACACCTGCTCCTGATGTTGCCAGATCCAGCATCTCATCGTATGTGATTTCTTTCAGCTTTCTTGCATTTGGAACCTTACGTGGGTCGCTGTGTAAACGCCGTCCACATCTGTATAAATCTCGCAGGCATCTGCATGAAGCGCTGCTGCCAGTGCCACGGCAGTGGTATCAGAACCGCCTCGTCCCAGAGTGGTGTAATCATCGTATTTATCTACCGCCCTGGAATCCGGTAACAATTACGATCCTGTGGGCATCCAGCTCCCGGCGAATACGCTCTGTATCGATTCTTTTAATCTTGCATTCTGATGGCTGCTTGTGGTATGCATGGTCACCTGAAAGGCATTCAGGGAAACCGCCGGAACGCCCAGCTTGTGCATTACCATTGCCATCAGGGATACGGACATCTGCTCACCGATGGTAAGGAGCATATCCATCTCACGCTTCGGAGGCTTGTCGTCCATATCATGAGCCATACGGATCAGCTCATCTGTATATTTTCCCATGGCGGACAAAACCACCACCACGTCATTTCCTTTTTATATTCTTCGATACAACGGTTGGCAACATTATACATTCTCTGTTTGTCCCCAACGGAAGTACCGCCGAATTTCTTAACTATCAGCATAGTTTTTCCTTTCACGCTGTCAGTTTTATTTTTATCTGCTCATACAGACAGTTTCGCGCAGCTGCCCATTACTTGAATAACTGCGGATTCATGTTATCAGTCTTTCACGCGGATCATGCCCAGAACATTCTCTCCAAGCGCTTTCACACGCTCTTTGTACTCGCCCTGTGTCATAAGTCTGGTAATAAAACCAAATTCTTCCGGAAGGGAATCCGGCTCGATCACAGCCTCAACCTTACCAAAAGCCTTATCCACTTCATCCAGGGAAGTATCCTTCACACGTACAAAGAAACGGCCTTCTACAGAATCCGGCTCCATCAGGGTCATCTCTTCATTGCTCCAGTTATTCGGAATCGTATCATGAAGATGCTTTGCAGCCTCCACAACGTCTGCTACAACTGCACTTGCAGTAGGAAGCTTGCCGGCTCCGCTTCCATAGAACATGGCATCGCCAAGCATGTTTCCATGTACAAAAATACTGTTGAACACTCCCTTTACGCCATAAAGAGGATTCTCCTGTCCTACAAGGAAAGGTGCTACAAGTGCGTAGAAGGAATCGTCTCCCAATTTCTTGCTTGTGCCAAGAAGCTTGATGCTTCTGCCCATTTCTCTTGCGTATTCCATATCCTCTGGTGTGATCTTTGTAATTCCTTCTGTATAAACATTTTCAAAATTCAGGAATTTTCCATATGCCAGAGAGGAAAGAATGGCAATCTTACGGCATGCGTCCTGTCCTTCCACGTCAGCGGTAGGATCAGCTCTGCGTAGCCTTTTTCCTGAGCCTCTTTCAGAACAGTATTGAAATCAGCGCCTTCTGTGATCATCTTATCCAGCATATAGTTGGTAGTTCCGTTCAGAATTCCGCTGACCTCATTGATCTCATCTGCGGTGAGAGAACCGTTGATAGCACGAATGATCGGGATTCCACCGCCGCAGCTTGCCTCGAAAAGGTAGTTGATCTTTTTCTCTTTTGCAATTTCCATAAGCTCAGGCCCGTATTTGGCAACCAGAGCTTTATTCGAGGTGCACACACTCTTGCCGGCTTCAAGTGCTCTTTTTGTAAAAGTATAGGCAGCACCGGTTCCTCCCATTACTTCTACTACAATTTTAACTTCCGGATCGTTTACGATCTGCTCAAAATCATGCACAAGAATCTCTTCTACCGGATCTCCCGGAAACTCACGAAGATCCAGTACATATTTGATCTTAATCTCTTCCCCGGCTCTTTTGTTAATCAATTCATGATTGGTGCGGATGACTTCTACTACACCGCTTCCAACTGTGCCATATCCTAACACTGCAATATTTATCATCTGTCCGTTACTCCCTGCCTAAAATTTTTAAATAATGGATTCCTTCCATCTGTTCAATGTCATCCACCATTGCCTCAGCATCCCCTTCTCCCTGAAGGATCTGCACACTTAAGGTAAGAGTGGCAATACCACTGATGGGAATACTCTGATGTATGGTCAGAATATTGCCATGGTTTTCTGCAATAGCCCGAAGAACATTGGATAAAATTCCCGGCTCATCATCCATCTGTATAATAAATGTGATGGTCTTTCCCTTGGCTTCCTCGTGGAAGGGAAAAATATCATCTTTATATTTATAGAAAGAGCTTCGGCTGATTCCCACAGCGTCTGCAGCTTCCTGAACCGTAGCTGCCCGCTTTGATTCCAGAAGCTTCTTCGCTGCAACTACATTCAGAAGCACCTCTGGCACAGCCCGCTCTTTTACTACAAAATATTTATTCTTATCTGTTGTCTTTGGCATCCTGCATTTCCTTCCACTTTCACTGCGCCCTGCAAATCTCTGCCATTACAGCCGCTGTATCCAGACATAATCCGGAAACTGGCCTTACCCTGTTACCGTTCACTCCGTGAACAGCAGCATGCTTTTACTGCTGTTCTGCAGGTCTCTTCGCAAGTGCGATCCATTTCAGATATGCATTAATAAAGATATCAATGGCACCATCCATAACTGCATCTACATTTCCGGTTTCTTCATTGGTACGGTGATCTTTGACCATGGTATATGGCTGCATAACGTAGGAACGGATCTGGTTGCCCCAGCCGATATCCGTTACTTCACCTCGGATTCCGGAAAGCTTGGCTTCTGCTTCCTGCTGTTTCAGAAGATATAATTTCGCTTTCAGCATCTGCATAGCCTTATCTTTATTCATATGCTGGGAACGCTCATTCTGACACTGTACCACGATTCCTGTTGGGAAATGAGTGATACGGATAGCGGATGAGGTCTTGTTGATATGCTGTCCGCCGGCACCACTGCTTCGGTAGGTATCAATACGGATATCCTCATCATTGACTTCTACGTCCAGATCTTTCTCAATATCCGGCATTACATCGCAGGATACGAAAGAGGTCTGGCGCTTTCCAGCCGCATTGAACGGGGAAATACGTACCAGACGGTGAACACCTTTCTCAGACTTCAGAAGTCCGTATGCGTTCTCTCCGTTTACCTGGAACGTAACAGATTTTATACCAGCTTCATCGCCGTCCAGATAGTCCAGAACTTCAATTGAAAAGCCCTTGCGCTCAGCCCAGCGTGTATACATACGATACAGCATACTGCACCAGTCGCAGGCTTCTGTTCCACCAGCTCCTGCATTCAGTTTGATAATGGCATTCTCGCGTCATACTCTCCTGAAAGAAGTGTCTTCACACGGATACTGTCAAACTGTGCCTGGAACTCATCCAGCATTTCCTGGATTTCTTCGATCATGGACGGATCATTTTCCTCATAGCTCATCTCGATCAGGGTCTCCATATCTTCTTTCTGGGTTACCAGATTCTGATAGGTTTCCATGTCGTCCTTCATGCTCTTTAATTCTTTCATTTTCTTCTGGGATATTTCTGCATTGTCCCAGAAATCAGGCGCTTCCATTTCACGCTCTAATTCTTCAACCCGCTTTTCTTTGTTAGCCAGGTCAAAGTGAATCCCTCACTTCCACTAATGGTTCTGTGTATGTTGCAAGAATGCTCTTGAACTGGTCTAATTCAACCATAGCTTCACCTTCTTTCTAATATTTCTGTGTAACTGTCCAGTGTTTTCTGAATCGTTACATTTCTTCAACAATGCCGCCGGCCTGGAACGTGTTTGAAAAATCATTCCCGCGATCCGCACGGCACACAGACTTTCAAACTATACAATAGCATATTCCGTGGAAAATTACAATAAAAAGCGGTGTGGAAAGGAACAGCCACCCGTTACCGTTTCCTCTGTGAATAACAGTCATTCTCTCTGTTGCGATTTTTTCTCAAAAATGGATTTTAGAATAGGTTGAAAAATCTCTGTATTTCTTATATCATAAACTAATGGTTCGTTTGTGGAACATGGTTCTATGATATGATGATTTTGGTTAAAGCTATTAATGAAGAGGTATCATTTTTGAAGAAGAAAGAAGCGGTATTTATTGGTGCACTATTGGTTATTTCAGTGGTGCTTTGTATTTTTGTTTATGCGGTTCCACATGGACTCATGGGTCGATCCAGATTACGGTGGATGGGGAACTTTATGGGACTTATTCACTGGCGGAGGATCAGGTGATCCAGATTGGGGATACCAATGTGTGTGAAATTAAGGACGGCGAGGTAAAGATGACAGAGGCGGACTGCCGGATCATCTTTGCATGAAGCAGCCGGCAGTGGGCAGTGCAGGCGGATATATTGTGTGCCTGCCAAACAGAGTAGTCATTCAGGGAGAGGGCGATTCAGATTCACAGGATTCCGAAAGTGGATTTGACGCAGTGGTGTAAGTGATGAATCAGAAAAAGACAGCGTATCTTGGGCTGTTTGCAGCCATTGCCATTATTTTCGGGTATGTGGAATCGTTGATTCCGTTTTTTGCGGGAATTCCGGGAATGAAACTAGGGCTTGCAAATCTGGCGGTGCTTTTTGTGCTGGAGAGGTATACGTGGAAAGAAGCGGCGCTGGTTTCCATTGTGAGAATTTTTATTATCGGTTTTATGTTTGGAAGCGGCTCCAGTATTATGTATAGCCTGGCGGGGGCGACCCTTAGTTTGATTGTGATGGTTTTTGTGAAAAATAAGATTGGATTCGGGCAGCTGGGTGTAAGTGTGGCTGGTGGCGTTTCCCATAACATCGGTCAGCTGCTGGTGGCGATTCCGGCAACGCATACGGTGGGACTGTTGTATTATTATGCTCCGGCGCTGATGGTGTCGGGAGTGATTACAGGACTGCTGATTGGAGTGCTGACGAAGGAAGTGCTTAAGAGGATTCCGTAATATGTTACCACCGTACGCATCTGGGCTGAATATATTCCACGCGGGGAGGCGCAACATTCCGCGGAGCTAACTGCTAACTGCGACTAAACATCTCAGGAGAGCCTTCGATGTTAAGTCTTCGTAAGCAGTGGATCTCCGCTCCATTAAAGGCGCGCTTGAATGCCCCGCTTAGGAATATATTCAGCCCAAATGCTGTTGATTGAAAAAGAGCTCCTGACGATAGTTTTGAACTATCGTCGGGAGCTCTTCTTGCTATTCCATAAGTTATCATTTTCTATGAATTTATCATTGGACAACTTTATAATTCGTTTACCTACATTATCCTTCTTTCATTTAAATTTCGAATTTTATCCATCAATCCACTTGTCACATATACATTTCTTATCTTCGTCTACAAATACAGCTTCTGCGCCATATTTCTCCAGAAGGGGTTTCGCGGCGTCCATACCAAGGACGAAACAGGCGGTAGAGAGACCATCGGCCAGATAGCCCTGGTCGCAGACGATGGTGACGGAGGTGAGACCGTTCTGGACGGGGTAACCGGTCTTTGGATCCAGGATGTGGTGGTAGCGAATTCCATCTTCTATGAAGTATTTTTCGTAGTCGCCGGAGGTGGAAAGGAACTGGTTGGCGTCCAGGGTGATGGCTCCAAGATAGTCGCCTTCCGTGTCACGGGGATCGGTAAGGGCTACTTTCCAGGAGGAGCGTCGGGCTTTTCGCCGTAGGTCATGACACTGCTGCCGCCAAGGTTCAGGATCATACCGAAGACATCTGGCTGGGTTTGCAGGTAATCCATGATCAAATCACAGCCCATGCCTTTTCCAACGGCACCAAGATCCAGGGTACAGCCATCAAGAAGGGTTACATTGTTTCCGTCCACCTGAATTTTCTCGTAGCCCACTTCGGAAGAAGGGTGTCGATTTCGGACTGATCTGGGACATGAGGTTCTCGCCGGCAATGTCCCACAGGCGGATAATTTTTCCAAGGGTGGGGTCAAAAGCACCGTTGGAATCCTGGGAAAGCTGGCGGATTTTCTCAAGGTCGGCGGCAAGATCATCAGAAACTTCCATGGTCTTGCCATCAGCATTGTTCAGCTGGGAAATCTGGGAGTTTTCCTCTGTCCAGGAAAGGAGGGTGGTTTCCATTTCGCGGAGCTTTTCACCAATCTGGGTATTGATGTCCGCGCCTGAGGTGTAAAGGGTTTCGGAAACTACCGTGTCCATTGCGAAATCTGCGTTGGTGTATTTTTCTACGTCAGCAGCATAAACAACTGTAGTGGTTTTTCCCAGTACTGTTGCAGAAATGACAGTGAGAAACAGGCTGCTGCAGAGAATTCCTGCCGCACTTCTCTTTCTCAAATTCCTTCTCCCATTAAACATATCCAAGCAGGTAAGTGATTGACCTCTGGACTGCTTTTTATAATGTACCTTAATTAAATCGACTTCATTCTGAATCTTACTTTACTTCTTTTTTTACTCATATCCTGTTCTTTCTGATTTTATTTTCTCTTATTTTCCAATAGCGTTCGCCCATCTTTTCCCAGCTCGTGTTTAAAAAAGGCTCTCATCTTTCGCCTTCGGAATCCCGATCCGGATGTTCCTCTTCGGGCAGATTCCCTGGCAGGCGTGGCAGCAGATACATTCTCCTGAGAGAGGGGTATCACCGTCAATGTCCAGATGAGCAGGACAGCGCTTTTTGCAGGCTCCGCATTTCGCTGGACAGGTGCCGCTGTCACGGTTGAACAGCGCAGAGGGCGCTATAGGCATTATAGCAAAAATTGCGCCCATTGGGCAGAGGAACTGGCAGAAAAATCTTTCCTGAGTGCACATTCCGATCATGAGCAGAATCAGCAGCACAATCCCCACCTTGTAGGCAGCACCGGGAAGTCTGCCAGCGGTGAGCATGGAAAACACATCCCAGGGGCTCATGCCCTGAAGCTTGCTGTACCAGCCGGTAAGGATAGATACAAGAAGCACCAGAAGCCAGATATATTTCACCTTCTGCAAAATGCGGATGGCTTTTTCTGAGTATCCGTGACGGCCTTTTTTATGAAAAACCTTCTGGCGGATAAACACAGTCAGCTCGTACAATGCATCCCCAAGGGAACCAAATGCGCAGGCATATCCGCAGAAATGCCGTCCGAACAGGCAGGTTACCACCAGCAGCACGGCAGTCACATCCAGAAAGGAATTCCAGCTGATTGCTTGATGTGCTGCGATTGCCTGAAAAACGGACTTCACGCCTGCGAATGCTGTGGAAAAAAGTGCCGGAGCAAAATGAAAAACAGAAGCTGGATGCCGGCACGGATCAGCCGGATTTTTCTCTGTCTCTTTTTCATTGATTTCCGCCTTTCCAAGTGCATCATTTACAGCGTTGATAATTCCAGTGGAACTGAAGGTTGCTCCGGAAATGGTGTCAACATCTGTACTCTGGGCAGCCAAAATGGTACTGATCACGCCCTGTCCCTGGGAAAGGTATGCAGAGTCTTCGCCTGGTGCACTTACCACCTGAATGTCTGTAATCGTATCATTTTCAAGTGTAACCTGAACCTGGATGTTGCCGCCAAAGCCCTGGCCGTCTCCTGTATAGGTTCCGTTTTTATAAACAAGCTCTTCACTGTCTTCATTAGAAGAAGTGTCCTCAGCCTCTGTCTCATCTGTATTTTCCTCATCTTTTTTCGCGTCCTCGGAAGCATCCCCGGAAGATGTTTCCTCCACCTGGCTTTCTGATTCTTCGCTTCCTCTTCTGCCTTTTTCTTCGCCTCTTCCTGCGCTTTTGCAGCCTCTTCAAGGGCACTTAATATCTCATCCTGCTGTTTTTCCAAGGCCTCCACTCTGGTTGTCAGACTGGTGATCTGCTGGTCTTTTTCGGTATCACTGTCTTTTTTCTGCATGGAGTTGTAGCCAAGAACGACACCAACGATCAGAAGCAGACATAAAACTCTCATAATAAAACTCTGGTATTTCATGGGTTATGCTCCTTTTGCCTGATTTAATGCATTTCTAAATGCCTGAATAAATCCCTGGGAGGAATATGTGCATCCAGATACTGTATCTACACTGTCTGCGGACTGCTTTCCCATAACCTGTCCAAGAATTCCCTCCCAGGCTGTATCTGCATATTCTTCATCATCATAGGAAAAATAAGTTGCTCCCACAATCTGTCCTCCGGATATTGTTACGGTAACCTGTACACTGTCTGGTCCGTCATTGCCTTCTCCAATGCCAGTGTAGGTTCCATCTGTATATGCACCAGCAGGCACAGGCGTGGTTCTGGCGTAGCTGTCGGTTCCGGCGTCACAGAATTCTCCGGTGTATCCGTCGGTTCCGGTGCAGAAGTTGGCGCTGGCGTTTCAGTAGGCTCTGGTACAGCTGTAGGCTCCGGTGCAGTCGTTGGTTCCGGAACAGAAGTCGGCTTTGGCGTATTTGTGGGTTCTGGCTTCTCGGTGGAATCCGGCGCCTCAGTGGGCTCTGGCGTTACTGAAGGCTGTACCTCTGTATTTTTTGCCTGCTCCAATGCTATTTTGGACGCATCCAGAATTCCCATAGAAGAAAATGTTGCACCACTTACAGTGTCAATTCCTTCTGTACTCTGCTTTTCCAGTATTTTAGGCTGTATGGATCTCCATGCCTTATTGAAAAAGCTTCGGGTATCTGAGTTTGTATTGGTTACTTCCGTAATTTTTCCATCTTTAATTGTCAGTGTTATGTTGACCTGTCCGGAATATCCCATTGCAGACCCTGTATAGGTGCCATCTTTCAAAAGATTTACAA